>Ga0041059_1002386_pt1 | contig 14075 bp, 4 predicted proteins | sample AraColnosormetaG_FD_56232 | JGI IMG/M metagenome (GOLD analysis project Ga0041059, IMG submission 56232) | Arabidopsis roots microbial communities from North Carolina, USA - Col MF nosort | ecosystem: Host-associated > Plants > Roots > Unclassified | place: USA: North Carolina | collected 2013-09-02
AAAGAAAAAAAAAAAAAAAGTGAAGATGGAGGACTGTGCACGCCGGTCCACATTTTGCTTGTTTATCATTCATATCCACCGTTCTGATTTCGACACGTCACCTAACTTCATCTTTTTTTTTATGAGTACTTTGTTATATTGTTGTTGTTATCCACGAATACAACAATTTTGTTTCTATCAAATTAAATCTCGAAAACGACTTTCGTTTATAGTATTAATATAGGAGAAAATATTGGGAAAAAGAACATTTTAATTGATTATATACTTCAATTATATACTTCAATATAATTATATAGAGATACAACGTAATTGATGGATAGATGATGAAATTAGAATACTGTAACAAAGTTTCATTTGAGTGTAATGAATTTTGAATTATTTGAGATAATAAAGAATTTTAACAAAAGAGAAAAACTTGAGATACTAAATGCCAAAAAGAAAAATTTATAAAGATACTTATGTGGATTTACTGATATCTGAAGAGTCTATAAATAGACTAGTAACAGGGGGATTTATTATTACATCTGTCGATCTCACCACTCGTCATAATGAACTGAATCATTACTTTTTCACTGTGAACTTAATAATAATAATTAAAATAAAACAGAACCTAAAATTTGTAAGAAAAAACAATATACAGTATTTGCCTGTTTAGTTCAGAGTAAAAAATCCGGTAAAAAGTAAATTAAAACTTATGAGCCGATGGAAAAGTTAGTAAAATATCTAGAATTTGGTCACGAGAATTCGTTTTCCTACACTAGTAATTATGATTTTGAAAAATAAAAGAACAAGGTAATATTTGTTGTCCTCAAATAAATGTATATTTTTGTTGTTGTTGTTGTTGTTTAAAGAAGAAACCGAAGAAGTGGTTATGAGTGTAGATTTGGAATGAAATGTAAAAATGAGTACTGACAACTGAAACGTAAACAATCGAGAACTGACACTTTCTCCACTTTAGGGCATTACGTTTCTCTGTCACTTTGACCGTTGACTACCTCTCTTCTTCTTTCTCTCATCAATTGTTTACTACTACACATCACATTATCATAAATTTTTATCTTAGGATTATAAATTTAGAATCGCCTGATTATATTAAACAAAGTGTGAAGATTATAGGTTTTAAATACAGTATATAGTTTCATGGGGGATTATAATATTCAAACATACGAATGTATTTATGTATAAACAATAACGAGCGTGTACGTATTGTGCGAGGCTCGAGCTCAGCTAGATTCCTATAGCCTAACCTTGTTTTCCTCAAATATGGTTTTTTCTTTAATAAATATTTTCCTAAGAAGACATGCTTTTGCACAGAAAATATGTGAGATTACTTTCTTTTCTAAATGTCATGTTTTACGACAGATTTTTCTTCACGAGAAAACGTACGAGATTGTTTATCAAAAGAGAACTAAAAAGTATTGGACTAAGAAAAAATTGGATTGCTATAACTCTATAAGTTATAAGAATTAAAGGCAGTTATTTTGGACTGTTGCACATGGTGAGCTTATATTTAGTTATAGATATGTGTATAATATATTAATTAACTTAGGTTGCGAATGTTTTCTTACTTTTAAGTTTGCATTATTATTTTCAATTTATAGCATATAAGATATACTCTTAAACATTCTGTTTGCGTTTTAATATATTCATATTTTTATTATACTCTTAAAACTGGATCAATTATTGGACTGGCACAATTAAGTATATGCTTTTGTCAAAAAAGGCATATTTCATATGCCTCACAAATTTAAGTACTTCTATCTCTTCATTTTTTACAATTTTATCCTCTCCAATATAAAGCAAATACCATAAAAAAATAAAAGCAAATCTGAAAACAAAATAATATGATGATCCACACGCGTGTGTTTTCTCTTCAATGGTGGGGAAGCTCATCTTCTTCTTCTCTTTACCATCAAAAAATTGATTTAATGAGAATCTCAAATTAGAACAATTGGGTTCTATATATATTATCTTGTAGGGTTTAGATTTTTACTATGAAAACTTGTTTAATTGGATCCAAATTTGATTTGATGAGAATCTAAGATTAGAACTCTTGGGTTTCATATATATTATCTTCTAGGGTTTAAATTTCCTCTATGAAAGCTTGTTTAATTGGATCCACTGAATTCATCTGAAGAGAATCAACTATTTCAAACCAAAATTATTTTCTTTTTTTCATTACCACAAATCGAAAACGAAAATCGCCTTAAAAGATACATAGCATATCTTGTTTGGGTTCTATTAATTTTGAATGATCAAAACCCATTTAAAGTTTCTGGAGAAAAAGAAGAAAAAAAAGCAGAAGAAAAACGATGAAGAAGAAGAAGAAAGAAGAAGTAAAACACAAGGGCAATATCATCAATTCAAATACTTGAAAATGTTTATTCTTGTAAGCCCAATTGATAAATGCCCGATTTCAATTTTTTTGTCAAATAAGTTCCTATTTTGATAATAGCCCCCTTAAAACTTGATCATTCATATTTTCAATTTATAGTTCTTGCCTCTAGTAAGTCAATACTAATAAATTTGATCATACATATTGTCGAGTTTCTCGTTTGTCTATGTATGAACTTCAGAGAAATATGTTATTGGTTGGAGTCTTGTAGAATGATCTTTGACTAATTTTACAGCATTCTTTTCTTTCTTACAAATAGTGAAATAAACATTTATATCTTTTTAATATTAGATTTTTTTTTCTCTTTGCATGAAATCAACGTTGATATGATTGTGATGTACAATTCTGGTCGCTGAGTTATTTAATTTTTCTCAATTGACAAGGAAAAGTTTGTACTCTCTCTTATTTTGGTCAACAACGAAAAAGATTTCTACTCATATGCAAAAAAATATGTCAATACCAATTCTACGTTTCATAATGGGCTTATGGAAATGGTGCGTCAATTTGATTTTGGTGGTCGGTATATGAGATAAGTCAAAAAAGCCACTACTACCATATTTCATTTTCCTCGCACACACTTTCTGACATTTTGTCCATTTCACATTGCTATTACAATTTAATCAAATCTGTGAATTTAAATTTAGAAATTTTGTATCATTCGCAAAGGTTCAAAACCATGAGTTTTGACTATCATAGTTGAAAATAGAAATGGAGACATCTCTCTAGTGGGTCCATAAAGACACTACCCAAAAAGTTTTTGTCAAGCTTTTTTGGTCTTAAAAACAAATCTAATAGTCTTTATTATCTTGTTGGTGGAATCTAGATTAGTCTTAAAAATAAGAAGAATGAAAATTTCTTAGAAAAATCAATGTTATATAAGATGGACAAAAAGATTCTTAATGAAAATTATTATATGATTACAAACAAAAATAACTTATCAAGAAAATAAAATTAAAAAACGTTTAAGAACTACCATTTTAAAGAATAATAAGGAAACTTCAACTTTAATTTAGGATGAACAAAAGAATTGAATTGAAATAGAAGGCTATAATATTTTTTTAAAAAAATTTAGAATAAGAAGATATTCATATATCACTTTTTATATGAAACAATAGTGAGTAATTTAAAAATACAATAAAATTTCAAATGACTATTAAAATATAGACATATAATATAGTTTAGTTTAAAATACAAAATAGAGTTTGATCTATAGTGTTATAACTTCCTAGAAATATATTTATAGTTAATATATAAACAATAATAATATACCATTTTGAATTATATTGTTAGAAAATGATTTATGGGGTTTTAATAGTATAGTTTAAAGAGGGTTCTCTTTTCCATTTAGAATGTCCACATCAACATGTTAACCATCTAATAGAATATCACCATATCATAAACCAATAACATTTGTCCAAAAAAAAAAAAATCATAACCAATAACCATATTTTTGTTTATATTTTTATTATTAAAAATAGAACTAAAATCATTACTTAGATATACAGTAGTTGATGACTATTACTTGGAGAATTAATAATGAAGTAGAAAAATATATTTAAAATACATGTTTAGGAAAAAAATATATGGTAAATTGTTATAATAAATGTATGATTGTACGTATTTGTATCAGTTTTTTTTAATATAAGTTTAAGAAATCACATAGTTAAAATTTGAAATTATATTTTAATTAAGAGTGTGAGCTGATGGGATGTCGGGTTATTTCTTTCAAGGTTACTGGAATATTGTAGGTTGACAACAGTTTTTGTCTTTCAAGGTTACTAGTGAAATGCAAGAGTTTTTTCAGCATATGGTTCTCTTTCCTTTTGAATGGAACTTCACACAAATTTGTCTATTCTCTGAATAAATAAGAGTTTATCTGAAACTATGAACAATTCAGAACATTTTACCTATAGGTTTTGGAGTTAAAATCACAGGTTAAGGCACAGTAAAGCTATATGAGTTTCTTATATAGAACAATGTTCTATACATCCCAGGTTTCCGGCTTAATCTTTTGAGCATTAGTCAGTTGACCAAAGATTAGGGTTATCGAGTAACGTTTGATAAAGATTCTTCTATGATACATGATCATACCAAGGGATTAATGATTGGAAAGGGTGATCAAATCTCCAATCTTTACGTCCTCGATGCTCACTCTATCATACCACCTTATAATCTACAAATTTCTTACTCTACAAAAAGATAACAAAATAATGTGTTTTTCATTTTTTATGAACTGTTTAAAATAAAAGTTAGATGAACTGTTTTCTGTGACCCAAGAAAATAATAGGGTATTAGATGAACTGTTTTCTGTGACCCAAGAAAATTATCTTGTTTCTTTGTTTTTATTTTAACATGTATATCTGATAATATTAAAAAATCGTCGTTTAGTCAGAAATCCTAGCTAAAACTTGAAGAAGAAACAAAAACATTAGTGATAATGTTGATATGAAGCCATGCGAGCATTATGCATCTTGAACAAAACCGTTTCACTCCGCTCTCTATCTCTCTATAACACAAGGAGACCTACAAGCTTCCTCATTGAGTGAATCAGAAGTCAGATAAAAAATAAGGCAATGATCTTAGTTTCGTTAATGAGAAAGCCAAGTAATCATTTTCACCTCTTCATAGGTCTATTGGGACTCTCAAGCCATCATGAGCGAGTTTTACTGAAATCCCTTCCCTAACAAATCAAAACATTGCAGCAAATAAGATTACTCATCTCTTTCTATGTATAAAATTCTTCAGGGAGATGATGTAATTACGAGCTTTCTTAGTTTTCTACCTTTTAGACCATTCTTCAAGAAACTCGTTGTCCTTGTGATGATCAAACTCGTGAGTCATTCCAATCAGAAGAGCCCTTTTTGGACTCAGTCTTTTGATTGTGTCTAGTGTCTACAGAAAACAAAAGTAAGCATACATACATAAACCATAAAATAAAACCCACACTTTCAAAATTATGCTAACCTGCGGGAAACATAAGTGAGTGTTGTGGGATCCTGTCTGCAGTTGCGGTAAAGAAAAAGAAAGAGAAACGATGTAAAAACATAAAGCTCATATTTAAAATAACCATTCAAGCTTTAATGCATGAAGATGATTTGTGTTACCTTATATAATGTATCCAAAATAAGGAGATCCAATTGTCCACCACCAGATTTTGATATAGCTGTTAAATCCAAAGCCAACAAAGTTTGAGACATTTTCTTCGAATATGCCAAAATGCAGACCCACTAAGCAATATGTTTGACTTACCATACTCGGTGTTTGGAGGAAACCGTGAAACATCGGATATATAAGCCACTCTTGATTTTTCACCAAAAAGGAAGCCAAGACATACATAGTCTTCTCCATGCATCACCTACGGCAATAAATAAGATTTGAGTCTCCAAATAGATCAGAAGGGAGGCATAATTCACTAGTTCTACAGAGGCTTTGAGAAACTTACTGGAAGTGGCGTGAATGATAAACCTGAAGCTACAAATGGCTTCTCACAATCTTCTTCAATTACTCTCCAATCTAGCTGTGCTACTCGCCTAACTTCTTGGCCTTCTTTAAGTTTCTTCTGAACCAAATACGGGAACTTCACAGCAAGGCTGTTTTCAGAAAAACAAAGCATGTGATTGTCGAAACTAGAGCTTCAGAGCCTAAAAGGTCAAACTGAAATTTCCAAAAGACCATGAAAATGTTTTTACCTTTCCATAGCGTATTGGCTTACAAAAATTGGAGTAGGATCAATATCATTAGTAGGACTAAATGGTTGCACTGAACGTATATCATCCAGGCCAAGTACTGCATCAGCATGTTCATGAGTCAAAATTATCTGCAATTCATGCAAAAACTTTAATCCTCATATGCACTGAGAGCTTCAGATACAGATAGGAAAACTCAAATAGTGACCCAAAGATTTAAAATTTGCTTTCTACATATCTCGAGTATGTGAATACAGCATTCATAAAAAGAATATCTCAATGGGAATAATGTAGAGCAATACGATATTGATGACGGCTTACAGAATCAACTTGAGGAATCTTGTGAAGAGTAAACCAACGAAGGACTTGTTCTCTGAAAGTCTTGCCAACATCGATTTGAATGTATTTATGTTTGCCATCACTTTGGCAATAATCAATGAGCAGTGAAGTATTCCCCCTGCCAAAACCACAAAAAACTCTTGCAATGAAAACTACTCTACAAGCAAAGTCAGCTATAAGATGGATCTGATCAAGCTCCACACAGAAAATCTTAAAAGCTTCATATGATTCAACTCAACACATGAATCAAAGTAGAACAACAAAACTAGACTAATTGAATGTGCTACACACAGGTTAGCTAAACAGAACTAAGTGATCCCAAATCTCAATCTCAAAACAAAACTCCACAGTCGAACCAAATCAGTACAAGATGAGAATGTACCTGTAATTAGGATTTTTCTCAGGCGGGATTGAAAGAGACTGGGAACAAACATAGCAGGGATTATCAGATCGCTGGATCAAGCACATTGCGTTAGGTACCGCGCTTGAACATCCAGTTCCTAGGAATATTAGAGCCGATCTATCACGATCAGAGGTAACGGAGCCGTTCTCAGACGGAATCGAACTTTCCATCATCGGCGATTTCAATATCTCTTACGTATGGAATATTCCGGCAAAGGAGGAATCTGGAGTCGAACGTAAAAGCGGTAACAGAAGGGTGTGTCGACGACGCAAATTAGTTTGATATAAATACATTAAAAATCAACGGTTTTTATCTAATTGATGTTTGTCACGTGGCTTAATCTTAACGGTTTTGAATCTGGGAATGTTTTAATGTATTTTCAATTTTGACTTGTTGTTTCTTTCTATAGCTTTTTCACCCCTCACTGATGCATCATCAGCTTCGTTGCTGTGTTACCTGAGAATTTAGTAGTAATATTGGTGAAGGACCTGCTCTCGCTACTGTCTGTTAAGTTTAATGTTGAGTTTAAGGGTTAATCGGCTTCTTCGTAAACCCTTAATCCGATTTTCACCTTGCATAAGCTCTAATGGCGAAGCATCTTTCTCGACATCTTCGTCGAAACATCCTCATGGTCCAGAGATAGAAGGAGATTCTTCTAGTCAAGAAGATGACCACTTTGGAGAGTTTAGGCAATTGGGTTTCGGAAAGTCTTCAGCTTTGAATGCTACGAGTGTTGGTGATCCTGAATTCGGAGAAATTCGAAACCCTAGGTTCAATGAGATTGATGAATTAGGAGAAGATGACGATGATGAAGAAGGAAATGTAACAAGTGGCGACGAACTTGATGATGATAATGATGGTTTTGCTGTTCTGAAATCGATCCCACAATCGAGAGAAGAGGCTGGTAGATTCGATGTCGAAGAAGATGAATCTAGACATCCTTTGGTGAGAGAGGTAGGTAGATTGATTGGCCTCAGGTCATCTTGGAACCCGAAGCATGAAGGTCAGATGAGGAATCTTTTAAGGAGCCTTAAACCATCACAAGTATGCGCTGTTTTACGCTCACAAGACGATGAACGGGTTGCTCTTAAGTTCTTCTACTGGGCTGATCGTCAATGGCGGTATCGCCATGACCCCATGGTGTATTACTCGATGCTTGAGGTTCTTAGTAAGACTAAACTGTGTCAAGGTTCTAGGAGAGTTCTCGTTCTGATGAAGCGTAGAGGTATATATCGAACCCCTGAAGCGTTTTCACGTGTAATGGTATCATATAGTAGGGCAGGTCAGCTGAGAGATGCATTGAAAGTGTTGACTCTTATGCAGAGAGCTGGAGTTGAACCTAACTTGTTGATTTGCAATACGACTATTGATGTTTTCGTTAGAGCGAATAGGTTGGAGAAAGCTTTACGGTTTCTAGAACGTATGCAGGTTGTTGGTATAGTGCCAAATGTAGTGACTTATAATTGTATGATCAGAGGTTATTGTGACTTGCATCGAGTTGAGGAGGCAATTGAACTACTAGAGGATATGCATAGTAAAGGATGTTTGCCGGATAAAGTTAGTTACTATACCATAATGGGCTATCTTTGTAAAGAAAAACGGATTGTGGAAGTGAGAGACTTGATGAAGAAAATGGCGAAAGAGCATGGTTTGGTGCCGGATCAAGTCACCTACAATACTCTAATTCATATGCTCACTAAACATGATCATGCGGATGAGGCTCTTTGGTTTCTAAAAGATGCTCAAGAAAAAGGTTTTCGGATTGATAAGCTGGGTTATAGTGCCATAGTTCATGCATTATGCAAAGAGGGAAGAATGTCTGAGGCGAAAGATCTCATTAACGAAATGTTGTCAAAGGGGCACTGCCCTCCTGATGTAGTAACTTATACTGCAGTTGTCAATGGCTTCTGTCGTTTGGGTGAAGTGGACAAAGCCAAAAAGCTACTTCAGGTTATGCACACACATGGACATAAACCAAATACTGTGTCATACACAGCTCTGTTAAATGGGATGTGCCGAACTGGGAAATCGTTAGAGGCAAGAGAAATGATGAACATGAGCGAAGAGCACTGGTGGAGTCCAAATTCTATTACTTATAGCGTAATTATGCATGGGTTGCGAAGGGAAGGGAAATTGTCTGAGGCCTGTGATGTGGTGAGAGAGATGGTACTAAAAGGGTTTTTCCCAGGCCCAGTTGAAATTAACTTGTTGCTCCAGAGTCTTTGCCGGGATGGGAGAACACACGAGGCCAGAAAATTCATGGAGGAGTGTCTGAACAAGGGTTGTGCTATTAATGTTGTGAATTTTACTACAGTGATTCATGGTTTTTGTCAGAACGATGAGCTAGATGCTGCTCTATCCGTGCTTGATGACATGTACCTGATCAACAAACACGCGGATGTCTTCACCTATACTACTTTAGTTGATACATTGGGGAAAAAAGGTAGAATAGCAGAAGCAACAGAACTTATGAAGAAGATGCTTCATAAAGGAATTGATCCTACCCCTGTTACATACAGAACTGTCATCCATCGATACTGCCAAATGGGAAAGGTTGATGATCTCGTGGCTATACTGGAGAAGATGATATCGAGGCAGAAATGCAGGACAATTTATAATCAAGTCATTGAGAAGCTCTGTGTTCTGGGAAAGCTCGAGGAGGCAGATACACTTTTGGGAAAAGTTCTGAGGACAGCTTCAAGATCTGATGCTAAGACATGTTATGCGCTTATGGAAGGCTATCTTAAGAAAGGTGTACCTCTGTCAGCATATAAAGTAGCTTGTCGGATGTTTAACCGCAATCTGATACCTGATGTTAAGATGTGTGAGAAGCTTAGCAAGAGACTGGTTCTGAAAGGTAAAGTTGACGAGGCAGATAAGCTAATGTTACGTTTGGTTGAGCGAGGTCATATTTCACCCCAGTCCTTAAAACAGTAGATGGTCTCGTAATACCTGTCTGGATTTGCTTTCATTTTTTGTAACCCCAAACTTCATGAAAGCAAAGAGATTTTGATTGAATACAACTCTGTCCAGGTGCTGTAAATGATAACAACATGCTGTTGTATTTTTCACTGGTTAGTCACAACCTCCAGATCCTAAACGAAGCAACTAAGCTCTCGCTTCGTTAGCGGTGATGGATTTCTACTTTGATGGTCTTCGCATGAGGAAACCGGTTTGAGCAAAAACCAGTTATTATATTTCATATTTTCCTGGTAACGACCCGTTATTCCCAGTACTTTTCTACTTACGATTTTCATTATTAATGGCTCGAGGAAACCAAGAAGGCAAGAAATAACCTTTCTGAAAGGAAGAACGTGAGATTATTTTTCCTTTTTGCAGGGACCATATTTAAGTGACACCATACATTAATCAAGTACTGATAAGTCACTGTCTAAGTTTTACTTTAATCAATGCCACGATTGTTTCTTTGCGTTTGTGTTCCATGGTATAACGATCAGAACACTATAACATGGATAAGTATATAGAAACACAGAATAATTGTGACCTAAAGGTGGTTGACACTCCACAGCTCATACAATTCTCAGTATACCTCACTGTTTATGTTTTGTTGGTTGCTGCTTCATAATTAGAATACAGTAGAAGGTGCATATAGAAAAGAGTTGTTGATGCAACTGAGAAGGCTTGTCTGTAACACCAAGAGTTTCTATATATTTAGGATGCTCACTTTCTCTGAAGGTATGTGCAAGTTATGATATTCAATTATGCGAAGAAAAGGGAAATCTTTTGGAACAGACAGAATTCTATGGTGTGAAATAGAATAGATGACTTATCGTTGATGGGGTATATCTTACATGTCCCTATATCAATAAAGATATGCATTATTTTCTGTATATGGGTATAGTGAAGCTGATAGCTTGCTTGTTGCATTAGCTCTCTCTCACTTATTGTATTCTAGTTGATTTTGGTTCGTTGTACTGACACGGAGTTAACTCGTCATTGGTTTCTTCGTGTGAACCTGGTGATGTTGGAGGTACTTATCAGACAACATTTCATGATAATGCCTGCATCTTGGCTGATTCTGATAGTAAGCCAAAGTTGGAAACTATTGCTGGGAAAGTGAAAGTAAAGAGCGTACCTTCCTCAGTTACTGCTTTTGTTGTAGATTGTTTTAATATTCTGCAAACAAAAGATCATGTCTGCTCAGCTTATTGGATTAATGGTTTTAAACTGTTGCTTTTTGGTGGAACTTACTGAGCAGTTTCCACTTCGGCATGTTGCTGTTTGTTTTTCCATGTACCAGCTGAGAGAACCCAAATGCAAAACTCGTTTCTCGCTGTTATCATATAATTCCATTCCATGCACAATCATGCTAAGAAGAAAGTGTTGCTTTCAAGAATCTCTTGTGAAATTTCCTTTGGAAAAGATGTTGAATTGATCTTTGGTGATATGATTTGTTGTTTTGTCTGTAATGCTTAAATGGTCTGTCCCGGTATATGACAAGATTATAACTGTTGTTGTCTTTAAATGGATGACTTGACTTATCTACATGATTCTACCTTGGATTGTGATATATTCATTAACAGTTTACAGGTAAATGCTACTGGAGCTTCAGAGGATCTCTACTGGTTACTTGTGAATGCCGACAGAGTAAGAACTGTTCGCTCTCTCTATATTAATGTATACTGTACAGTTGCTCTGTGGTCAGTTGGCTAACAATTTACAGGTACTAAAAATTTCCAACTGTACAGAACAAAATAGTTTATAGAAAGTCATAGAGTTTCCATGATTAAACACCCTGTAATGAGTTTCCATTAGTTCCTTGTGAACCATCATCTAGTATGGTCTTTGGCATCTTATGTATTCAGAAAATACCCTGTAAAGTCTTTGCGTTGACAAAATGGTTAAGTACAAATACTTAAACCTCTACGGTTAAACAACAGAGTCCTGCAGTTAAAAGTTTTAGCATTGGGAGCCTTTATCGAACAAGACAAATCACTCAGGTTAAACAGGTTAAATGTTCTTGTTGCTTAACTCATAAACAACATTGGTGAATGCTTCTTTACATCCCCATGAATTCTACAGCCATTGAAGATGGGTTGTTAGCATTATTGACGTCACCCGCAATGAATCCATGCCATTGTACTGATGGGTGATGTAATTCCTTTAGCCCTCCTCTCAAAACATGATTTAGGTTCATTCCGGTTTATGGTTTCGATGGTGCAAGCACTCTGCAACCAAACACGAAGAGTCCTCTCTGCTCCATATCCGTGGGCCATGAACATTGACAACATAAATATCTTCGTTCCCTTTTTCACCCATATGTGCAAAGTTCAACTGTAGCCTCTTTTGTCAGCTTATGGTTAACACTTAACAATCGCTTTCCTCGTCGGCTTATTACTTTGTCTTGAGGCTTATTACTACGCGTCGTCAAGAGAAAGCTCATTGGTTATGGCCATCCATTCTTTGTGCTTGACCCGAACTGGACTGTGTCTTTGAGGATTTTGTGTTTGGTATTATCCAAAGGCACTTGTGCTTTTGCTTGCTGAATCATCTCCCATGTTCTGTTTGCTTTGTTTGTCTTCCAAGATCATTCATTGCCTCTGTACGGTCGAAATCTTGTATAAATTCGGTTTTGCCCTTACCCCTTTTGACATCCCGACCTGCTACTTGGTGGGGCAAATAAGGAAATATTTTGTGCCACGTTTTAGAAAACAATTAGTTACTTGAAATATAATATTTCTTTCTCTTTTTTTTTTGGGTTAAAATGTTAAGGTACTCATCATAAAGAATTATTCACATGAAGAAAGCATAGTCTAACAAGTTCTATGCATTAAAACCATTGATGAAGAAAGTCTTCTAGGTGCGGCATTTTTGGCCAACGTAGAGAACTGATTGAGTTGTAGCTTGTCGATTTGCTCGCCGAGTGAGTTGTGGAGCGGTGTGATTGCGGATTCAACCATTCCTTTCCTTCCGCACATGATAAATAGTTGTTAACACTAGGTGAATGAGGATTCATTGCGATATGCTCAACGTAGAAGCTTCAGTGAGGTGAAAGAAACCGTAATGTTTCATTTTGGCTCTACTAAAATGTCTCAGATTTAGTCGAGATTTTATGTCTTCTTATGTACGACGATGAATAAAAATCGACAATACATCTTTGTAAACCATAGTATAATAATGTACTTATTAGCATTTGCTTCGATATTTACTAATTTTATCACCATTTAAGAAAGAAAAGAACTATTGGAAATGGACCATAAAAGATCTTACATTCCTTTTTAAAAGAGATGTATATCTTTTAAAAAAGGACCAATCGTAGAAAAAGATTTGAGATATGATGACTAAGAAGAGGCAACATATTTGCAACATAGCATCCAGAAAAAACTTCAGGAAGCATATACAGCGCACACACATGCTTGTAACAGCTAAAAGATTAATGAGTTTCCTTGATTTTGTTTTAATAATTATTATTAATTCATTGAAATGATCTAAGCTCGAATCTTGAGGGGAGCAAATCCCAGAAGAATGATTGTTTTTGTATCTGATTTCTTAATATAGTAATCAAATATATTCAAAATAAGTTAAAGTTGTCCCCTTTCAAGACCACCTGATCTGCATTTTTTACCTGTAATGTTCCTGTACCGTGGTCTGAATCTGATACACGTTCTAAATTATATCAAGGCCTGTTCCTTCTTCTTTGTTCTTGATGTTCCTTGTAAAAATGGTTTATAAAAACAAATAATATTCACCAAATAATTCCACCTTTTTCTTCTAACTTAATTCTGGATGAGTACATATACATTTGATATGCATAATTATATTAAACTCACCAAATAATCATATTCCAAAATATTGCTAGCCCCAAAAGGAAGATTTTTTTCCACAACCATTAAAATGATCTGACGTGATAGTATTCTCAATAATAATAAACTAGTTAGTAACCCATCTTAGGGAATGATTATGAATTTGTAATCATTAATGTGGAATGACCTAGTTATTTGCCAAAAATGCCAAAATACTGAAAAATAGTTTCCTACAAGAAAAAATGATATAAAAACTGGATGCCACTTTTAGAATATGATAATTTAATGATCTGTCCATTCGGGGACATAAGAGCACCTCCAATGGTATATCTTAGGTGTATCTTAAAATAATATCTTAGAATTAAACTTTGAAAATTAAATCAAAATAAATTTAAAAACTAAGATTTGCTTCTTAGCTAAGAAGTTTTCATGAGTGAAAAAAACAGTTACATGTCATGTTTCAAAATTTTAGTATAAATAATTGTTAA
>Ga0041059_1002388_pt1 | contig 14067 bp, 10 predicted proteins | sample AraColnosormetaG_FD_56232 | JGI IMG/M metagenome (GOLD analysis project Ga0041059, IMG submission 56232) | Arabidopsis roots microbial communities from North Carolina, USA - Col MF nosort | ecosystem: Host-associated > Plants > Roots > Unclassified | place: USA: North Carolina | collected...
ACTGACTCATTTCAGACCGGCCCGTATCTATGGGACTGTTCTGAGACTGACTCATTTCAGACCGGCCCGTATCTATGGGACTGTTCTGAGACTGACTCATTGCTGACTGGACGGTCCCTATGGGACTGCTTTGAGACTGACTGGCAACTACCTGACTGGGTTCCTGGTGATCTACTTGGGAGTGGCTCAATGGTACAGAAACTTGCTGAGACTGGCTCGTTTGCTGTGGCTCGCTTGCTTGCTGTTGCTGCTGTTCCTGACTCGTTTGTGTCTCATTCGCTTGCACTTGGCTTGTTTGTGTTCCTTGAGAATCAGGGACAAGTCCAAGAACAGCCAATGTAGACCTACCAACAAACATGTTTCATATCTCCGTGATCAGCAAATGGATTTCAAATAGCTGAAGTTGTTTGTTTAGAACTGGAATTCATGGAAATTTGAAAGAGGAAAGGTTACCTTGGAAGTGAAGATTGAATCTCTGGCTGGCTGGCATGTGCGGTTAGCGGAGCTCTTAAGGCCGGGATTTTAGTCAATGCGTTTCCCAGTTGAAGTGGAGGAAGCTAAATGAAAGGAATGTCAGTGATAAAACCGCTTTCCGATAGATGAGAACAGGTAATTTAACAATTGTGGAAGAGATTAAATAATCGCACCTGTAGTAAGACCTTATATGATTGAGGCTGTGTTGTCTGTGTGCATTTCAAAAACCCAACCCACAGTTTCGGATATTTCCATATCTGAGGCATACACATAGAGAGAGCCACCGTTTTATTTCCAACACACAGTCAATTATAAGAATGGACAATAGAGAGAATATAACGTTTCAAGACCAATACTGACCTGTTTGCTAACGAGACGAGAAAGAATCTCCAGGATGAAGTCCGACTATTAGAATATCAAGTTAAAGAGATTATTCAGAGAATATTAAATTGGGATTGAAAAAAGAGATGTGATAAGTTTGTTACCAGAGCTGGAAAAGCACCAATAGCTTGTAAAACTGTACGCATGAATAACATTGGCAGTGGAATTTGCTGGACCTGCAGCCAAAAACTCGCCAATGAGAAAAAATGTCCAGAAGAAGAAAAGAAATCAAAACATGAATAGAAGAAATACTCAGTACGATGGAGATTGTTATATACCAGTTGATTCAGAACACCGGCTAAAACCTGTTGAGTGAATGTCTGCCTCTGCGCAAAACAGGTATTGCATGCATCTGTGACCTGATAAAAGCATTAAAACATAAGATTTAGGGAAGCAACCTCAGTGTTGATTGTAAAACAGGTGGCGGAGATCTCCTAATAATTCATCAAAGCTGTATTCTTTGTTTGCTGTATGTTAACAAGGAAATTGTCGATATATACCTGTTTAAGTGGTATTCCATCTCTTGCTGGGTCAATGCTATGGATAGCAATTAAAGCTTCAGATGGAGAAAGCACTGGGCCAGATTGAGATGATCCCTAAGAACAAAATTCCACAGTGAGCAGATCAAACTTAACTCAAAAGCCAGACATAAGAAATGAATACGATACCTGCAGCACACGAGAAAGTGCAACTTGGAATTTCTCCATAGGAAGATTCACCATATGGGGAAAAATGCGGAGAACCTGATCGAGAGACAAGTTTAGGAAAATAAGAAAACTATAACCCAATGAGTCAATAAAAGGGGAAAAGGTAGGGAAAGAGATTTACATCATCTCTTGGCAGGAATGGCAAAATTGGGAAAAGAATCTCTACATCCTGTAGTCCCATAAAATGTTCAAAACCCAAGAAAACATTAGAGAAGAATTAGCTTATAGTTTTGCTCTTAACGAGTTTTCAATAAACATTCCATCGTCTTCACCTTTATTCTTGTATCAAACAACTTCCGTATAGTAAGTATCAATTCTGAAGAAGGAGTGGGCCCCTCGGTGAGGGTTTGAAGAACCTGTCATCAAAGAGGAACAATAAAGAAATAGTAAAAGCACATACCACTATTTACAGTATAGAAGAAACTGTGAAGGATGATAAAAACCTGTATAAGAAGGTTGTCACTCCCACTTGGTGGGTCTGCTATAATTTTAAGAAGCTCAGAGGATGAGCCCATAGTACGAACTAGAATAGGGATTTGAAGATGAATAGCCTACACAAAATAAACCGTGTGATAAATAGCAGAGAAGAAAATATATTATAAAACTTCTTAACTCTGGGCTCCAGTACCTGCTTAACGGGATCTGATGCATTCTTGTATATGCTGAATACATGAACAAAAAGGGAGTGCTTCTGCAAATAATAGACACATAGAAACTAAGAGTATTAGCAAAATTTTGCCACAAACTTAAAGACTAGATTAGTCATTAGTCGAAGAATGGTAAAAATTCGCAAGACCTTGGTACAGAGAGCAAAATAGAGTGACAAGCAGCGTTGAGCTTCAGTAACTGAAGTTGATGATGATGTTGCTTCGGAGGGCGTCTCCATACTCATACCACTAATACTGTGTTGCGGTTTGTTTGGTGGACTTTTCAGATCAAGATCCATCTAAAAGAGAAATGAAAATTCTGGTCACATATTTTTTAAGCAGTGTTCATTAGTAATCATAAATCAAATATAAATGCATACACAACTACAAAAATAAATTTCTTTGCAATAAGCGCTCACCTTATCACAATCATCACTTACGACAGAAAATAGCCTATCCTTTGCAAATTCCTCAATCTGTTCTGTAATGAATGATAAAGAATAGAGTTTGTTTGCCACCTGTAAAATGACCCACAATTATTGAAGTGATAACACATCAGTAGAAGGATACATTAAATCGCAGGTTTTACAGAAACATACCAGGCGGATTGCTTTCATGCGAATCTCTTCCAAGTGATGAACAGCACTCTTTCACAAGAAAAAAAAAGGAAATTTAGTGAGTGCCCCATAAACAAAAAAAATGAATATTACAGCCTTGACAATATGAAACTGTCAAATGCTGATAAGAGAAAATGAAAAAAAAGGCCAGAAAAGGAAGGAGAAAGAACCACAAGCACAATGCTGGGAAAAAAAAAAAATCCTGAAATGTTAATATGATGAAACTAAAGCTGCACCAAAGAAAAGGGAATCAGGAAAGGGGTGAGATAGAAGGAACCTGCAAAGCGATATTCAGGCAGTCATTCCGGATTCCAGGTCTCATTAAAATCAGGCTCCAAACAGCACTGAGACCTTGAGTAACACGGTCTCCATGTTGTAAATCCTTTTCAACTTCACCACTTCCAGGACAGCAAAACGATTCCAACAACATCAGAACTGATTTCGGCAGATGTGGAGAATCTCCAAGCAATTTACTTAAAGATTTGTCAGACGGTGGAAAAGAATCTCTTAGTGCTTCAGCCTGAAAGATAATAATGTTTTCTGAGATTCCCTCGTGAAAAATTGACTCAGATGCAAACAAAATTGAATGCTTACCACAGTTAGCAAGAAACTTTCATATGCAGACGCAGCAGTAGTTGAAGAGAAGAAATCTTGTTCTGCTTCTGCCTCCCCGTATAGCCTGTAAAGAACCCGCACAGTCAACTCATGTCCCTGAAAACATAAGAAAGGATAAATCTTTAAATGACCTTTTAATCAATTAGGGATGTCATCCAACATTAGAGTAAGATATTCTAGAGTCGAGCCAGTTCGAAACCCATCAAAATTAGAAAATATACTAAGATAGGAGAAGATTAGAACCTAAATCACTATCTCTAGCAAAAGGATTTCATTACCAAAATTGGGCCTTTTGATGCTATCAAAAAAGTAAGCGTGTATCACAAATACATAGGAATCACCAATCTAATTGTTCAACCTTCAAGTCAAGAATACAAATTCTCACCTCATGATTCAAATAATCCGAGAGAACGTGCTCCTGTAATATTTTCCAAGGGTCTAACTCTGAAGGAAACTGCAAAAAAGAAGAAGGCAAAAGTATAGGTATATATATTAGGAAAGTATGGCACTCTGAAGGCAAATGTGAGACAGAATGCCATCGTACTTCAAACAAACATCTTGCCATCTAGCATGCATTTGATATAAAACAGGAAAGTATAAACAGCCACAAACATAATACAATGGTAACAAGGGCACCTGATACCACAAACCAGGCTCTTAGAGTAGAGGCAAGTGAGGTAAGAATCATGCAGAGGCCGATATGTTCATATTTATCGAATTTCACAAAAACTTATGAAGAGTAATAAATCACAAGCTGAAATGTCAGAAAATATAATTTAAAAATTCACCTCAACTCCTAAATGAGCAAGAAGAGAAAAGCGGAGTTGTGAGCCACCAGACATTGATATTTGCTTATATGCTTCAACAATGCGCAAAAAAACCAGCTTTTGTAAACTGTCTTTCTCTTCATCAGAAAGGTCGACAACAGGTGCTGATATCTTAGGTAAGACAAACTGACTCGCCGAAGCAACTGTGCCAACCGCCTTTGGACTAAATTCCTCCAACTTATCCACAGACATTGAGGGAATTACATCGACAAGAAGTTTTCCACTGAAACTCGCATTTTGATTTTTGCTTGCAGCCTCCACATTCGTAGAACTCAATACATTAGTAACAAGGGCTCCTGACCCATCATGTTGAGCAGAAGATTCCAGTCCAGGTATTCCACTTTCTCTATTCCCTATGTAATGCACATTTTGTGGAGACACAGTATTGCTTTCTTCATTTTCTGGAAAAGAAGTATCACAGGTAGCTAATAAGCCAGGTGGAGTTCTTGCATCTTCAGCTGGAAACATTTGCTGGTCCACATGAACAGAATAGACTTCCTCATCTTCCTGTTATTGGTGAGATTTTAGTGTACAATACAACTTTAAAGACGAGAAGGTAAAACAAGGAGCATAAAATATAACACAGATAGAAATACTAAATCGAGCAAAGAGCACCCATACATTGTGAGGATTTATCAGGGCAGCAATTGGTGGGAATGCGGTTGACAATGAAAGGACACCCGCTACAAATGATGGTGGATATTTAATTTGTGCATCACTGCCAACTATACACATGTTCATCACCAACTCATCGGTGCCATCAGCATAAGAAGAACAATTTGGTGGAATATTATGCATATTAGCCATCACAACATCAGTAAGTAAATCCGCCGAAATACTTGAAATAAGAATCTCCAAAGATCCAATTGCTTTTTCACCCTGAGAAACCAAGGTTCCAAACAAACCAACTAGCTGCTGAGCAGGTCCACTATCACTCACTCCTCTGCTATCACTTGGTCCGGTCGAGGTAGAAGCAACCCGAGGTAGAGAGACCCCATCATTACCATTTAATCCGTCAGTGGATTCTTCTGACACAGAAGGTGTTATTCTTGCACGTTTTCCATCGGAAGCATCTCCATTTAGATCAATATTGTATTCTGATCCAGATCTTTTCCTACTTAAGTTACTTTCTGCTACATCAGAACTTGCACAGAGAGGATTCTCTTCCACTGATACCTGTAATTAATAGTTGGCTTTTAAATCTGTATTCAATATACATAAACCAAGAAAACCGGAGAGACACATGCACACACATCGATAAACAAACGAGGAACAAATTACCTTGGTATCTTCTACACTGTCTTTGTCCTGAATGCTTCCGTTAGTCTTGTAAAAGAGATCTTTCGCTTTGGCTGCCTGACCTCCACCTTCTATCTCTTTAAGAGCACTGGTCAACCGGTCCTTCCACTGGAGAAAATTGACAGCATACAGAAAATTGCAAGTTAACTACGAAAATCAACTCCATGGAGAATACACCATCAGAAAATTTATAAGAATTAGTTATACCACTATTAGTTAATTACCAGCTCAGCATAATGAAAAAAAATCTATAATATAAAATAACAGTGAACCTAATCATTGTAGGTAACTAAAACAAAATAATACCGGTGCAGCAGCGGGATGTGTACATTTCAAGCAGGAGAGAAATACAGTCTTCAAGGCAAGATTTGTTGCTGCAGCATACACTCCTTTGAGAAAGCTTAGGGGATCCAAGCTCAGTAGAACAGGTAGAATTCGTCCACAGTATGCAGGACGTTTCTTTGCAACTGATGAAAGACTGTATAAGAAACAGAATCAAAATGAAAAGGATATCATGAAACATAAGACAAGCTTACATGACATTCTGGATCCCCATCTACACAATTCACGATGAAAGAGTACCGGCAGATTACCAAACACAGTTTTCCCTTAAATATTAGTAACTGTGTGTGAGGACCAAAACATATTTTTATACTTGCCCCGTTCTAATCACAGGAACCTCGTCCTTACTAGATTGGATGCTCTTCAGTCAAAAGTCAAATCTAAGTATTTCATCTATGTTCAGATTATAAAGATTTTCTAGACCACAACGAAAGTAATAGAAAAAAAACATATAGAGCTAGATTTTTAGGATTCATAGATAATTTGCCGGTATTCTTTCCAAGCTCCAAAGTCCAAACTGATTGAACGATACCAAATTAAACTACGCATATAGATGCACTTAAAAACAACTCACCTATTGATAAGAACAATAATCGTCGAGCTATTTAGAGATTTTGCTGCAGGGTGCCTAAGCTGATCAAGCAGTAAACCCAATTTCTGGCTGGCCTCAATTGACAAATCTCCAATTTTCAAAACAGGATGACCCCCACGGAGAATAGATATATTAAAATCTGCTTCAATTCCTTCAGGACAGGTAACTAGATTGTATAAGAACCTAGTATCTAATAAGATACTAATAAAACAACAACTTCTAGTTTCACGGAATTGAGCGGATAGATCCATAAAGATTTACCTTCATGAGGAGTATACAAGAGAATAAGCGCTTCCACAAATTTCATAGCGCATAATTTTACACCACTATTTCCTTGCTAATATACAGGTCACAAGAAAAAATACAATCAGATAAGAAAGACGACCCATGGGGGGATTAGAGAAAGCATTAATTCCCACCTTGAAAGCCACTGAGCATATTTCATCCTTGAACTTAATCAACCATGTCCATGAAGATTCAAGAAGATCATTCAACTCACTAGAATGCAAACCCTGGAAGCCAAATAGCAATAAGCGCGTCAAATAAGAAGGGATTTACATACGAAATGCAGGAAGAACAGGTCACAAATACAGAACCTAAAAACAAAAACAAGAAAACAACCTGAACTGCCACTCTTTCGAGGGTGGAACGGAATAAATCAGCTCCACAAGCAATGACCTGCCTGGCCACAGCTGGTGTCTCATCTTCAAGAGACTTAATTAAAAGGGGCACTATTTCAGGTATTAATTCCACATATTTCAGGCCAATTTCACCAAGTATCCTGCATTTGAAATATCATCAGAGGTTCAGCGAGTTATGTAGATTCCCTAGTCGCAAATAATTCTTTCAGCAAGCTGATAAGAGTAAGACAGACACTGAACCATCACTTATGATCACTGCCTGAAGTGAGATGAGATGTTGTCCATGATTAAGAGCAAGTAAATATACAAAGGCAAGAAACTATGCATCATTAGTGTGGCCATGTATATAATTATAGAGAGAGACGGTGATTACAAAAATAAAGGATTCACAAAGACCAAGAATCAACAATTTCATCATTTAATGTATAAAAACTCCGGAAATTCATTTATATCTGTGTAGTTACAAACAAATCCGAAATATTTCAGAAACTCCAGCATGAAATCACCACAAGAAGAATAAAACTAATCGGGGAAAGAGTTACAGATTATACAATAACGGAGCTTACTCGGCGACAAACTTGCGGACAGCACCGAATTGATCGGAGAGAAGATCGAAAAGGTGAGGAAGCAACTCCGTGGGAAAAACGGAATCGTCTTTTTGCAAATCCCGGCGCATATAGCGCAAGCGTTGCAGCTTGGGAGGCAATTCCGTCGCTGATTTGGCGGAATTCGCGAGATCTTTAAGCCTTGCTCTTGAATACGAAGCCATGATTCCAACCATAACAAATAGGTTTCAAACAATCGATAATAATATATACACTAGTGCCCAGAGCTTTGATGGATATGCATCTATCTTCTTCTTCTTCTTCGACTATGGCATATAGGGTTTAGAGACAAGGACGACGATGGAGATTCGTTTTATTTCTGATATGAACACTAATGAACTGATTTCCATTTTTGAGGTCTTTCCTAAAGGAGACTGATCAATAGTTACACTACGTCGTTTGGATAAAGAAAGAAATTGTGTTATGGTCCCTCATATTTGATAGTATATTATATAAGTCTCATATAGTTAGTGAATTGATTAAATAGGCCAATGTGCAGTAATAATGGGCCGATGTGGGCCTATTTCGATTGATATTTAAATTGTATCCGTGTTTCTGGTCTTACCGGAGTCTTTTTGGACAAAATGCGAGTGATGTGCAATCAAATCACATTTACAATTTGGTTAAGTTTTGTTTGATTTTGGTTGATCTCGGTTAACAAAATTAACCTGTTAGTAGTGAGAACCTTTTGAACTTTGAAGTAATGCTCTTTGGAGAAATTGGATCCGGCAGAGCCAAGAGCTTAGAGGCTGAAGTCAAGGGATATATACTCGTATCCCTAAGTCATGGTGTCGTGTAAGACCTTCAAGAACTCGATTTTGAACAAAAGAGCTCTATGGATTCCGATGATCGTATGCTACTACCGCGCATGAGATCTGAAATCCCATAGCTAGAAGAGCCCCATGGATTTTCAAAGCTAGAAGAGTGAGTCCCATGGATTTTCAAAGCTAGAGGACTCTTATGGATTTTAAAAGCTAGAAGAGTCCCATGAACTCTTCTCCTTTACTAATCACACATTAACATAGCATTTCATAAAAACCAATTTACAATGCAAACATAGCTGCAAAGAACCCCCCATAAACCATAATCCACACATCATGAAATCGATGATTAGTACTCGTTAACAACAAAGAAAACTCAACTCATATTATCTTCCTTTGTTAGGTTGACAGCTATGCCTGAAATCACAAATTTAAAATAAGAACTAGAGGCTATGTGAATCTAATCCAGGACAGTTCTTCAAAACCAAATCCAATACTCAAAGTCTCAAACATCTACAGAGCTCAGTACCAGTGTACGAATTCCCAAATTAAACAAGTTCATCCTTTGTTTATCAACCTGATACTACTAAGTACTAATAGGCCTGTCTGAAATGTAATTGAACAACAAGCTCAATGGTCAATACCAATGGATCGAAGAATATATCAGATTCAAAACCAACTGATCGATCAAGAGAGTAGTACATTATTATAACTGACAAACTTGTTCTTGCAAAGGGATTACGAGTTACAATAACAAAAGACTATCAAAGATTATAAGGAAAACACAAAGGATACAAACTACCAACAATATCATCATCTTCTTCTTTTCAAAGAGATTACTGCAAAATGGTCTGAGAAAATTCTGAAACCATTTCGTCTGAGATATTTTACCTTTTATTTCTTTGATCACTCGGAGCGATTAGCGAACCTCTCAACCTTCTCATCGTTGAGATTGATCCCAACCATGGCTTCTCCAAGCCCACAGCTCACCTCCACAAGCATCTCAGGGTCACTGTAATGAGTCACAGCCTGAACAATGGCACGTGCACGACGAGCTGGGTCACCGCTCTTGAAGATACCAGAACCAACAAAGACACCATCACATCCAAGCTGCATCATGAGAGCTGCATCAGCCGGAGTAGCCACTCCACCGGCGGCGAATTGGACTACAGGAAGACGACCAAGCTGCTTAGTCTGCATCACGAGATCGTACGGAGCGGCTAATTTCTTAGCGAAAGTGAAAACCTCATCATCATCCATGTTTCGCAAAACCCTAATGTCACCATTAACAGACCTCACATGCCTCACAGCTTCAATAATGTTACCGGTTCCAGCTTCACCTTTGGTCCTAATCATCGCCGCACCTTCACGGATCCTCCTCAGAGCCTCGCCGAGATTCCGGCAACCGCAAACGAACGGGATCCGGAAATTATGCTTGTTGATGTGATGATCTTCATCAGCAAGAGTCAAAACCTCGCTCTCATCGATGTAATCGATTCCAATTGCTTCAAGGATCTGAGCTTCAACGAAATGACCAATCCTAGCCTTAGCCATCACCGGAATCGTAACGGCTTGTTTGATTTCTTTAATCATTTGTGGATCGCTCATACGAGCGACGCCTCCTTGAGCGCGGATATCAGCAGGAACACGCTCCAAAGCCATGACGGCGCAAGCACCAGCCTCCTCGGCGATACGAGCTTGCTCGGCGTTGACGACATCCATGATAACACCACCACGGAGCATCTGAGCCAAACCGACCTTCACGGAGAAGGGAGATTTCTTCGCCTCCGTTATCGCACCGTTACCGTACACCGCCACAACGCCGGTTCCTTCCATTATCGGAGATTGAAGAGAAATTTGTGTGGAGAAAATGGAAGAGAGATTTGGGAATGGTGAAGCGATTTCTGGCCGGTCCTCGTTTATCTATGGATCGGCTTTATAGTGAGAGTTTGTGGCGGTGTGAATAAAAGCTAAAATAATAAAATAGATGTTTTTCTCTATTTTTATTAATTAAATAGAAACTCCTTAATTATTGAATTTTTAATTTTTATTTGGGAAAGTGTGGGATTTTGTTGTGATCGGACGGTCAAGATTAAAACACAATTTCGATTTTTCGATTAACACATGTTTAGTGGACTGCATTTTAAGATTTTAGCCAACTAAACTAGAGGTTTTGACAAGAAAAAATGAGTCGTCCGGAATTGGATTATAAAAGTGTTAAATGCATTGTTAATGATGTTTTAAAACGTTTTCACAATTTATTTTTTCTTATTTTAAATAGATTTTAGGGAAAAAATTTTGGAAAAAAATCTTCTGACACAAAGAAATGTAACTGGACCTCATAGAATCCACGACTGTCGCTCTAGTCCGCATTAATTGTTGCATAAAAGACAAGGAGAAAAAATGTTAGCAGAAAATGAATTGCACGCTTTTGGAAAAAATGTTATGGAAAGCATCATTTTCTTCATAACAAACATCTTTATATTTCTTTATCAAACAATTTACAACCAATCGTTTTGGAATGGGATTTTTAAGATACTACATTTGGGAGTAGGAGAAATTCATTTTTATACAATAGTACGTTAAGTTTTATAATCCTAGAAAAAAAAATTTGAAATAAAGGAAAAAATCTCTTAAAAAGAAAATCTAAAAATAGCAGTTTGTGATGATAAAAGTAAATAGAGAAATAGGCGGCTGTGGTTGAAAAGGAAGGCCCGCCTCTCCTTTGCAATCAGTAGATTTGTCCACTCAGCCGACCCTGGCGGCCCAACTTGCTCTTTTGACTACTTCACTGTAACTATACCATTCAGATATTTAAGTATTTGGCAATTCATCGAATTAGTGAATACGTTTTGTTAAGTGGTTGATCGATGATTAAATCAAATAATAAGGGTAAATTCTCAAATAAATGTAGTTTATGGATGACAATCTTAGTGGATGTTGCAAAAATTTTGCTACTAACACCGGTATGTTAATCTTTATACACATCATATATAATTATAAACATTAACAAATGCTATAAATTTAGTGCAATTCGTGTCAATAATTCAAACTCTTTTTTAAGGCAATAATAACTTGAGATTTGTGTAGAAACAACCATATGATATAACTGATGACCATATTTATTTTCTGTATAAAAAAATCGTTACAATACTAAGAAAAATAATAAACGAATAATGTAATTTGATATATATAGACCAAACAAAAAAAATGGTATTAGGAGCAACCAACGCACACAATTAACCCATTCTCATTACATATCAAACACTGAATTCTTGATCCATCACCAGAGATAATCCGGCGACTACCTCTGCATCCATCACACATCAAAAACCTAAAACCATCGCACCGCCGGCAACGTTCATCTCCGGTGATTGGAATGCCCTCAAAGAGAATCTTAAACTTCCCTTGCTCGTGCAGTCCCAACACTCTCTGAGCTCCACCGATACACCTTCCTTTTACGAACAGAACCGGAGGCAACACCTCTGTTTCCGCCGCTGAGATTCGTCGGAGCTCTTCTCTATACTCTCTATGCATCGACACATCTCTCTCGTAGTACTTAACCTTAAAACTATCCAGCAGAAATCGGATCATGTTGCAATCGTCGAACGTTTTTCTGATTCCTCGAAGAGTCGTTGTGTAGAAAACAACGGATTCCTCTCCTCCCGGAGGACACCGTTCCTCGAATTCCAACAACGGATCCATAAGGGTATTTCCGTCTTTTCCAATGTCTTCTTCTCCGATGACTTCTTCCCTGATCGCATTTACAATCTGAAGGGCATTTCCATCATCTTTGTGAAGAACGACGACATTTTCGTCTTTCCGTCTATACTCTACGACGCTAATCACCGGAGGAATGCTATTCCCGTCTTTTCTGATTTCCTCTTCCTCGGGAAAGACGATGTCGTCTTCATCATTGACTCTGGCTTCTCTGGAAAAATCCTTAATCTTCCTAAAGCATAACGCAGCTAATTCAAATGCTTCTAACAGTTTCGGATCGAAAAGTGTGGTCGAATTCAAATCAGGTCTTCTAAATCCAGATCCGAAACTCTTTCTTCCGATTCCTGTATCAGATCCGCATGAAACTGCCAGTTTACTCTCTTTCCGATCACACGGAACTCTCGGAATCTGATTCACCGGAGGCCGTACGTTCTCCTCGTCGCCGACAAAATTTCCAGAAGCTTCTTCTTCTCCTTGTCTCACGTTTTCCAAAAGTTCCGTTACATTTGCAATTTGATTTTCAGACTTTTGAGGGGTTCTCCAGATAGAAGCGGCGGATGTAATCTGAGGAATGTGGTTAGATATCTTTGGAAGAAACTCATCTGCAGCAGAAAGAACCTGGAGAATTCGATCCTGATTCAGATATTCTCCGGCTCTAATTGATTTCAACTTCTTTGCAAACTTCATTCTCGATGACTTCATCTCCCTCCAGTGTATTACTTCACCGGAGATCTATACCAATCAGATCAAAATCGAGAAAACTTCGCTGGGGATAAGAAGATAAATTAGGGTAAAAGAGAAGAAGACGATGAGGGTGATGATGATGGTTCAATTTCAGCCCCAACGGCTAGAAAAAGACGGTAGCTTCTTTTTTTTCGGGGGAAAACAAATGAGAGAGTGATGATCTGCTACGTTTAAGTGTACTAAGGATTCGGATAGTAACCACTCAGCAAGTGCCACGTCTTCAGACGATTTCACTACACACACGCTAAACGCAACGGTCCCTTAAACTCGCAAAGTTGCAACTTCCAAGTGGACCTCAAAAATCAGTCCTCATAAACCGAACCACATTTGAATTACACATTAAACCGGAACCGCTAATCAATTTTTATATGTATGCAAAAAGCAAGCGACGACGTATTGCCAAAACAAGATTTGGCTAACCGATTTGTCAGAGTTAAACAACCAAAACGTTTACAAACTCCATCAAAGAGCATTAAGTCACTGAGTTTTTCTCTCAAGTACATAGACACACAGCTTCAAATTGTACGTTCTTTTCCTTCCTATTTTCTTTCTCCTATGGTTTTAGTTTTCTACAGGAGTCACCAACTTCTTCTTCCAAAAACTTTAATCGCCTGTTCAGCTGCATCTAGCTCAGTGAATCGTCTCTCTACTCGGGATGGAAGACTAGACCGGCACACGCTTGCCCCGGTACTTGTCAAAGAACTACACATCACATAAATAAAAGTGTCAAGTAATCGCATTAGCCAACAATTGGCAGACTATGCAACAGAGTTAATATTAAAGTTAAGGCAAACTGAGAAAAGACCTAGCAACTCAAGATCATCAGAAACAAAGAGAGAATTATCAACTGTAATTTGAAAAGGCAAAACTGGGAGTCATTATGAGTTTTGTATGTGTTGTATTCGAGGTCTAAGAATTTCATGCGAAGTTTGCTATAGTTGTTTGCAATTGGACACATACCGATCTAATATATGGTTGCTGAATAATCCAACCGAGAACGGGTATCTTCTGAGCAAAGACTGCCAAGGTAGGCCAGAAGCCACTGCAAAAGCAAAACGTTTTTAGTATCAGTTTACATTTCCTCAAGCAATACCA
>Ga0041059_1002389_pt1 | contig 14058 bp, 11 predicted proteins | sample AraColnosormetaG_FD_56232 | JGI IMG/M metagenome (GOLD analysis project Ga0041059, IMG submission 56232) | Arabidopsis roots microbial communities from North Carolina, USA - Col MF nosort | ecosystem: Host-associated > Plants > Roots > Unclassified | place: USA: North Carolina | collected...
TTGTTTTAGTGTTAGACACATTTTAAAACTATATTAGAAGTAAAGTAAATTTTAAATAAGTAAAAAATATGATAAATAAAATAATAAGTAATTTTAAGTAACTCGAAAGTGTTACTTGCAAGTAATTTCTCAAATACTTGTAAATAACTTGTAAGTAATTCGCAAGTAGCAAGTAATAACTCGCAAATACTTGTAAATAACTCGCAAGTAGCAAGTAATAACTCGTAAGTACGTGTAAGTAACTCACAAGTAGCAAGTAACAGGACCAGGCAAGTAACTCGCAAGGCAATCATATTTTAGCAAGTACTTGAAATTGCAAGTACTCGTTTTCAACAAGCCAAGTACAAGTACTTATTTTGATTACTCGTACAAGGCAAGTCGAGTAACAAGTATCCCTAAAATAGCAAGTACTCGCCTTGTGCCCACCCCTAGGAAGAGATGGCTGAAATTCTCAAAAACCAAACTGCCAAAAAGGGTACAAAATTCAAGTTTCTCTTTGTTTGTACACTATTACATTGAGATTTGATAAGATTTAGAGATTCTCAGATTCTGATCAGTAGACATATGGTGAGTGCACGGATTATATAACTTGAACATAATGTGTCACATCCTGATGATATAATGAAACAAGATGATAACAACAAACGTCATAATCCAACATCACTCCCATACACCATCGTCACGAGACATCATTAAATACCAGTGACCACCACACATCACAAAACGAGATGGTGTCCCAACTTTGGATTATAATCAATAATTTCTGTATAACAAATATCCAGATCTTTTATTTATACTACAATTGAATATTTTATAGATATGCTTATGCCTATACATGAAAAATCAGAAAACTGCGCTGTAATTGTCATATTCTCAAAATTTTGATTTATTAGAGAAGATTATATTATAAATTGACATTAACAGAAAATAATAATGCTTCATGGCTTTCTCCATATTTGCTTCACCATCACAGTTTCTGTCTGAAGATCTTGTTAACGTTGTCTTTCTCAAACCATCAAAATGCATATAGTCTTTTGAGTTCTAGGAGCTCTCTTCTAGATCCACTTGGGGAGCTTGTTTCATGACACAGAAAGGTTTATGCAGAGTCATTCATTTCCCTTGTTTCTTACCTGCAATTCACGAAGCCATACAATTGTTGCTCATCACAGTTAATCATAAAACATTCTCTTTTTCTTGTTAGTTATTAGCATCATGGTTTTACCTTTCTGGAACCACGATTTTCTAACTAACTGGCGAATTTGGCGTTCATGGCGTTCCAAAAGCTCATCAACTCCATAAGATTTAGACAACAAGGGCCCTGAGAATTCGATTTTCTCATCATTGTCTTCGTAACCCTGTCAAGATCTTAACTCATTAGCCTCATTGAGTATGTTTTTCAAAATATCCTCTAAGATTTTAACTCAATCATGCATTTTCTACGTTTTCCCCTCAAGTAACAAAGTGGGAAAAAACATAAAGCAACAAAGCTACACTCAGTCATATAGCAATCAGGATCTCTTTCTACTGATTTTTATGATGTCAGTGTCACACATCAATATGAAGCTTTGAAATTCATATCTTACTCCTTTATAAGGGGTACATGTGATCCCAAAACCGCTGCCATTAGCAAGACAGCTTAACATAACTAGCATATCACAAATTTCAAGAAATCATAACTTCAGATTTATATAAGTTAAGATTTGCATAAGAAAGGTAAAGCTAGGTTCTTAATTTCTCTCAGTAGAGATGTGCAAAACTAAGTATACTTGGTCTCTAGTATCTCAACTGGAATTTCTATAATAAGCTGAAAAAAGGGTTGCTTCTATAATCTACAAACGTACCAAATGACCCAGCTTTGCTGCCTTTTCTTCTCGCTGATAAAGTTCCAATGACAGTTCCTGTGAATGATACTCGTCAGAACCACCAAAAGAATCTGGTCGTTCAAGTTGCCTCCACTTCTTTAGCATTGAAAGTTTCAACATCTCATACGCCTCACGGTCTTGAGAATCCGTTCTTTCCCCATGTTTTTCTTCCTTTTCTTTCTCATTGTTTTTAGAGTCAACGTCAGTATTCTCACTGAAAGCAGGAGAAGGTCCCAACAGGTTAGGAATATGACCTCTTGAAAGAGATCTATTATGTGATCTAACACATATATCATCTTTTCGTCGCTTTGCCCACGCAAAACCACTTGATACAGAGACTTGCAAAGGCCCTGAGAAAGGCACATCTCCTTGTGATGCGTTCTTCACATGAGAAGCTTCATCCTTTTCATGATTTGATGGCTTTTGCATTTTCTCAAATAAAGTGGAATCACTATCAATCGAATTATGAACTGAATGACCATTACGTTTCTGAAACTTCTGGGAGTGGTGCCGTACATCCTGCAAGTAGAGAAAGGAGAGGGTTTTTGTTATTTTTTTTGTTTTTTTTGGCGTAAGGAATTCCCTTCTGAGAGATGCAGATAGTAAATGCAGGGAATTCGTGTTGGTGTACCTCAGCTGGTGCCAGTTTAGCAAATGCAGGGGGCTTTCGTGTTGGCTTCCTCGATTCTGTACCACGTCTCCCATTCCCGCTGATTTTTTTCCTGGAATTCCACAATAACGTTGGAGGATAATGAATAAGTGCTTACAGGACAAGACACTTCAGAAATTAAGTCCAAAAAAATTATGGTGCTGAGATTAACCAAGTAACTCCCAAGGGTAAACTGTGTTTTCACTGTATGTTTCTTGTAAGATATAGTGACAATGATGGTAATGAATGAAATTCTGACCTTGTTGTGTCTTCTCGATGCTTTGCATCAATCTCCTTGCTAGGCGAGTATACAGGCAAACTTGAGGGATCACAAGCAAAAGGCTTTGAAGTAAAATACTGAAAAGAACAAAGGGAATGTTTTAAAAGATGTGGCAATACAACAAAATAACATCTTCCTGAAAATCAAAGTTCCAAATCTTCAAACAAGATGCTGTTATAATAGCTGAAGGATAAAATGGTTACCTGAGAAACAAGGGCAGTAGACGCAGTCCCACGTTTGTGGGGCTGTATAGAAAGAAGAGTTTCTATAAGATTGATGTCAGCATCGGATAAACCTTTCAACTTCAAGGTTTCTCGGAGACAACCATCATAATGTTGCTGTGGTTTGAAAAGCATTGCATGAGGAAGTTTGGACTTTTTCCAGTAATCTTCAGGTGGAGATCCACAAAGTTTGAATATCTTGTGCAACTGCTCGACCTGTAATATACATTCAAGAAACAGCACTCTTTGAGTTATATTTTTTCCCCAAGTAAAAACAGAGCAATATACAGGATCCAGAGGTATGAAGCTACATGTAACATATATTTACAAGACAACAGTTTGTGGGTTACCTCAGTTCTCCCTTGCAGAACCGGTTTTCCAATTAGAAGTTCAGCAAAAACACAGCCAACACTCCACAAATCAACAGATGCTCCATATTCCGTTGCCCCGAGCAAAAGTTCAGGTGGACGGTACCACAAAGTCACAACTCGACTTGTAAGAGGTTGCTTATTCCCAGAAGCATTGCAAAAATTAGCTAGCCCAAAATCAGCAACCTTCAATATTCCTTCATTATTCACCAAAAGATTTGAGCCCTTAATGTCCCGATGCATCACACCTCGTGCGTGACAGTGATCAAGTCCAGACAACAATTGTTTCATATAACACTTAATCTGCAAGTCCAGAGCAACATTCATTGTATTAGAAAAACCCGGACAAAATCTTGCATTACAAGAGTAAAGTCGTTTTTAATCACTAAAAATCAAAATGACCTGTGGAGTAGTGAAGTCGATATCAGGGCTAGAAAGAAGACCAGTGAGATCATGCTCCATATACTCGAACACGAGATGTATGCTGCAAGATAGCTTTGAAGTAACAATACCTTCTAGTTTGATAATGTTGGGATGATTGAGTTTCCTAAGTATCAAAATCTCTCTAGCCATGAACCTAACACTCTCTGGCTCAAAATTGTCAAATCTAACTTTCTTCAAAGCCACTATCCTCCCTGTTTCAGTCTCTCTTGCACGGAACACACTACTATAAGTCCCTTGTCCAATCTTCAAGGAAACAAAACCAAATCATTTTCAGAGACAACAACATTTCAAAAGTATTACATAATATACAAAGAGAGTATATAAAAAAGGAACCTTTTCGAGTTTTTCGAAAGCGTCGGATCGAAATGGAACCCAACCATGAATAGCTTCACCAGCGACGTTGCTAAGCCACGCAGGCCAACCAGCTGCGACCTGCTCAGCTTCAAGGTACTTGCTCAAATTACCGAGGCGGAAACTCACCGACTCACTCCTACAATTCGAACTCGCTCGACCAGACTCACTCAACTCACCGAAATCGCTACCCAACTCACTACCGCTCTTTTTACTACTACTCTTCTTCCCGCTCTTGCTCCACCACGACAAAAGCTTCGTCTCCGTCACCGGAGGAAGATCCTCAACCACAATTCTACCGGAACCAGAACAAACATTGTCCCTGAAAACACCAGAGTGATCGATCGCTGGCGTTACAGAAACAGTCTGCTTCGAGTTGACACAACCCATTCCCAGAATTTCGCTCCTCCGCGTCAACAACACATGTGTACCGGAACTATCTCTTAAACCGGCGCCGGTTATTGTGATTCGGATCTCCGGTGAATGATGAAACTATTGCTGTTGCGGTTTTCGTTAGATATATACAGAGAGAAAAGTTTAGAGAATGTTGTTTTTTTCTTTTAGAGTTTTTGATTTCTGCGTGAATTGCGGAAGACGAAATCAAAAATTAAACAGAGATAGATCAAAAGTAAATGTCGTGTAATCAAAAATAGAAATGTTTAAGGCGAAATCTACGGCAAGATTTTTTGGATCGACAGTGAATAATGATGACTTGATTGATCACTCTCTTTTACTTTCTGTGTTAAGTATTTCTACAGCTTTTTTTCTTTGTATAGTTCAATTTGATATAGTAGTGTTTTTTTTCTAATTAAGTGAGTAACATTGTTGAGAAAATCGAAATTAATAGGATTAAAAAATTATGCAATGGAACGAGAGTTTGACTAGCGGCGACCAGTGTGAGAGTGAGCTAATACGGCCAAAAACGGTGGTGGGTTGTTGTTGACTTGTTTGTTTCCAACATTTTTTAACCTCACACTTGTCATTTGTGTACTTTATATACAATCACAAACATTGTTGTAGTTTTCTTATTCGTATAATATGGGATCGATTCGAAATTCTTTGTTTAATAATAACCGAAGTAGTGGTATCAAAATGCATATTGAGATTTAAATAGAATAGCCCCTTTTTAGAGTAAGATAAATTCTTTGGGATTTGAGCTTTCGAACCTTACGGCAATCAATACATATTCCACATTAAATTGTTGAATTATTGTTGGATACCATATATCATGTGACTCTCTCCATAGATAAAGTTTTTCAACCAGCCGATATGTGTATACGTGGGAGCTACATTTATTGTTCAAAGCCGAAATTCGAACACCCATTGATACAACTACCAATTTTTAAATTTTTATTTAGGTATTAATGAATGAAAGCTACTATATTTTTTTTATATATAGATGGGAAAAAATACATTTAAATATCAGAGAGAATTTTTTAAAAAAAAAAGCCAAAGGAAATTTATGTTGACTTTAACTTTTTGGCAGACATCTTTCTTTAATAGCTCACACATAATTGCGCACCTTTCCCGTTTTTTGATATTTCATGTCTCCATGACCAACCATAAAATCTCTATCGTAACAGTAACTTTTATTTCTCGACTATATAATAGTGAATTAGGTGGTCGATATATTAACAAACAATTTGTTGACTTCAAAAGTTAGGTATCAGTGTAAGCTGAATTTTATTTCCATTTGTATATAGAGATATAGAATCATCACTACTCTTACAAACAATGGTTTCCAGTATATGTAAAAGATTCTGATGAATCTGCCAATGTATGAGCATGAATCAAAGCTTTACAAAGACATGGTTGATTACTACTTTCTATGATGGTAACTCGCATGCGGCTTTACCATCTTTGGACTTGGACTGACCAAGCAGCTCAGCTACGGTTTTGCAGCGACATTCTTTTCCAGGTCGTAACACGTCTCCATAAACCGCCATCTCGATAACATCTAACTCCTTGTCTGCAATGTTTACAATAGAAGAAATCTTAAGAAAGTCAAAGCAAATATGCAGAGAATAGACACACAACACACACTTGAGTTCACTTGTGTATAATCATTGCAAGTACCAAGAGCTCTATAATCTTTTGAGTCTTTTTGAAAAGAAAATGCATTTCCCAAGAGCATTTAACACTTTGCTTCACTCCTATATAAAACGTAAACTAGCAACACCTAAAAACAACTCACAGCATGGCTTTTGGGTTTAAAGAAGATTTAGATTCCTAGTGGCTCAATAGCAATTCTTGATATGATCAAACCAACAGAGAAAAGAGAAAGAAGATCTAAAGCAAAAGCATCTCCCACATGTATGAGATTGGCATTACTTCTAAACGAACATGCTATTCAACACAGCACTTTACGAAAGCATAACAGAGGTAAGAAAGACTATATCTATACGATTAATGATCTTAATCTCTACAGAATATGGAACATACTACAAATCACAATCAAGATTGTCCCATCTTATCTACATAATAACATAGAAATGAACACTGAAAAACAAACCCAACAAGGAAAGATTGAATCTTATAGCAGATGAGCAAATCTATGATCCATCATCACATGTAATTAGAAGAAGAAGAAGCTAACATTTGGCAACATACCCGTAAATTGCAGACCACAAGAATAGCTCTTAAGAGTGGTGGCATCAACATTTTCTTGAGCTGATTTGAATCTGTTAACTCTTGTTTGAAGAATCTGACAATTCTCCGCTATCGACTCTCCACCTATATACACAGAAACAAATATCAAGATCCTAATTTTAACTACTCAAAACCTAAATTCAAAATGTCACATTTGGGGAAGCAGTGATAAGAAAAATCAAACCTTTGGAATAAGGAACAATGTGATCATACTCGAAACAGAGACAACCATTGCAATTTCCGAAGCGTTTGCAGACTATGTTACCGGCGACGTCTTTACGCCACCTCTCGGGATGTCGACCAGGTACGATGTCAGCATTAGCCCAGCACTTGTTCTTCGCCTTTCCATCGAAGAAACGAGGTCTCTCTTCTCCGTTAGATTTTACATTGGAACGTGACGGCGATGAAGGTGGCGACGGAGGAGGAACGGCGGCGGCGGTGGTGGAGTTAGTAAAGGAGGCGGAGAAAGATGACCCCATCGCATTGCCGTCCTCTCTCTCTAGAATTTTGGGTTTTTGAACCGGGAAGGTAAATTAAATTCGGTTCAAGTAAACATAGACCGAACCGGGTAATTTTGGCTTCTTGTTAAATTAGACCGGAATTTTGCATTTTCCTTCTCTTTTTGGCAACTCTTGACGCCTGAAAAATCTTTTGATCGGAGATTGCTAAATCAGACGGCGAAAGAAACTCCGTCGTCTTCGTCCATGACCTCCGTGTATATACTCTTCTGCGGGTTTGTCATTTTCGGTTGAATTTCTTTCTGTTTTCATTTGAGTCTTGTTTCAATCGCATGATTCCACCTTCGAGTAACTTATACTCCATAGATAGTCCTGAAATTAGTATCTACTGTTGGGTGAGTGTGTGCGTCTGTGTGTGGTGTTTCGTGAAGAGTCTTGGATAAACTCAGCGTACTCTATTTCTGTTAGTATAAGTAGGCTAATTGAATTTTAGAACTATACTTTAGGTGGTCTTAGTTCAAGTACATTGCAGACAAACTTGAAGAACGTTTTTCAAAATCGACCATGACATGAATTCGTTCCATGATGCTTCTTCTTCACCATCATTCTTCATACTGTTTCTCTCAATTTCTATCTGTTTCAGGATATACTTGCTCATCAGATTTTATAGAGGTCTGTCAGTTTGTTGTGTGCTAAATCTGTTAGCTTTATGTTGTTAATATCATCAGTGCTACTAAATGTTTTGCAGATAGACTACGCCTTTAAGCTGTTAAGAAATCTCGTATATAGAGAAGGGACTGTGACACCTGGCAATGATGAAACAGCAGTAAGTTGTTACTGCAGCATACTGAAAAAGAATGAACATTTATTCTGTTTATATGAAAACGAATTGCTTGGTTTAATGGTTCCATGTTTGCAGCATGTTATAGAGGAGCTTGAAAACGAAAATGTTGTGGAAGATTTTGCAAATATAACTTCGCCTGCTGGGAAGTCGTTTCTTATGGTCAGTTGACTAAACGAGCTCTTTACCATCTCCAATTCCATTTCCTGAATTTGGGTATATGATTTCTTTTGGATCCAACTTGTTATTACATATAATATTTCGTAGAGGTTTCAACGTGAAGTTTGATGCCATTTTACGTTGTAAGACTATGCATTTCATTTCCAAACCAAGGCTGATATAGGTATAATAAGCCTCTGAGTAGATTGTTTACAGTTGCGTATACATGGTTGGCTCTTCTTTGATATGTAAGCATAGAGTCACTTAAGTTTGTAGAGATATCAAGCATCATGCTTTTGATACCTCTCTGGCAAAATATCCAAGCAATCTGGCATGAATATTCATATGTTGAAGATGCGAAAGGTTTTTATTTTTCATTTAATAAGATGCTTAATGTTGGCATGCATATAAAACATATTGCTCCGCATCAAATATATTTAATTACAACCAGGTTTCTCCATTATCCAATTTAATATTCTTTAATGATTTTTAAAAGAGGCTCTTCAGATTGTCCAAGTCCATCATCTACTAGTCTTCCATCAGGATCCTGCCAAAAATCTGAAGTTTCAGAGCGGTGTAGTTCAGAGAGGGAGAGAGTGTGGGATCTACACATTCTGTGAGTAACAAAAAGACAGTCTTCACCGATTATAGTTATAAGTTAGACCGTGTCTGGATTCAAGTGCCATCTGGAGGTCTCTCCCCTGTGAGTGAAATCTAGAGACAGGAGGCAACAAGTGAAATGTTTCAGGATGGGTCAAGATCCTCAGGAAGTGGCAGAGGACTGTCGACAACGGCTGTATCAAATGGTGGATGGAGAACCCGTGGGTTTTTGCGCGGTTGGCAGATCCAGAATACCTTATTTAACAACATCAAGTTCATGATTCTCTGCTGCTTCGTGACCATTCTCATCCTACTTGGCACAATCCGTGTTGGGAACCTTGGAAGCTCCAACGCCGACTCTGTTAATCAGAGTTTCATCAAGGAAACCATTCCGATTCTCGCGGAGATCCCCTCTGATTCGCATTCGACGGACTTGGCTGAGCCTCCTAAAGCTGATGTTAGTCCCAATGCAACGTATACTCTAGAGCCAAGAATCGCGGAGATCCCATCTGATGTGCATTCAACGGACTTGGTTGAGCTGCCTAAAGCTGATATTAGTCCCAATGCAACGTATACTCTAGGCCCCAGAATCGCGGAGATCCCATCTGATTCGCATTTGACAGACTTGCTTGAGCCGCCTAAAGCTGATATTAGTCCCAATGCGACATATACTCTAGGGCCCAAAATCACCAACTGGGATAGTCAACGCAAGGTATGGCTGAATCAGAACCCTGAGTTTCCTAATATTGTCAATGGCAAAGCTCGAATATTGCTTCTCACAGGGTCTTCCCCCGGACCCTGTGATAAACCAATTGGAAACTATTATCTATTGAAAGCTGTGAAGAACAAGATTGATTACTGTAGACTCCACGGGATAGAGATTGTGTATAACATGGCGAATTTGGATGAGGAACTCTCAGGGTATTGGACGAAATTACCTATGATTAGGACATTAATGCTGTCTCATCCAGAAGTAGAATGGATTTGGTGGATGGATAGTGATGCTTTGTTCACTGATATACTGTTTGAGATCCCGTTGCCTCGGTACGAAAATCATAATCTGGTGATACACGGTTATCCAGACTTGCTGTTCAACCAAAAATCATGGGTTGCATTGAACACGGGTATCTTTCTGTTGAGAAATTGTCAGTGGTCATTGGATTTATTAGATGCTTGGGCCCCAATGGGACCAAAAGGGAAGATCCGTGACGAAACTGGGAAGATACTGACAGCTTATCTGAAAGGCAGGCCAGCATTTGAGGCCGATGATCAATCGGCGTTGATATATCTCTTGCTTTCGCAGAAGGAAAAATGGATAGAGAAGGTTTATGTGGAGAATCAATACTACTTGCACGGGTTTTGGGAAGGTTTGGTTGACAGGTATGAAGAGATGATAGAGAAGTATCATCCAGGATTGGGCGATGAGAGATGGCCCTTTGTGACACATTTTGTAGGGTGCAAACCGTGTGGCAGCTATGCTGATTACGCAGTCGATAGATGCTTCAAGAGCATGGAGAGGGCTTTTAATTTTGCAGATAATCAAGTGCTGAAGCTGTATGGGTTTAGCCACAGGGGACTGTTGAGTCCCAAGATTAAAAGGATCAGAAATGAGACAGTCTCTCCTCTGGAGTCAGTAGACAAGTTTGATATTCGAAGAATGCACATGGAAACCAAACCATAGAGCTAGGAAAATCAATGAGTGAACGGAATCACAGTTTGGCAAGATTACAGGAAACATATAGATGATATACAAATACTCTCACAAACACAATGCAATTTGTTTACCCTGCACTTGTTCCTTGTGCTTCATTGTTTGGTCTCATGAAGATAAGTTTTAACTGTCAAATTCTTATTCCATAGATGTTTCTTGTCATTGTTGGTCAATATATGGAGAAATTTGATACTGCAATTTTGCTTGTTACTCGTCTTTTGGTATCTTCCTTTTAGACAACCAGCTTTGGAGAAAAGGTTAGACAAAATATCCAGAGGTTGCATGTGTCTTTGGTTATTCATTCCAGGAACGTAATGTGTCCAGTTGAGGTATTGGCATGACCAGGTTTGGAGTCGTGTCTTGTATGTAAAGTATATAGAGAGAGGTAAAGAGAAATGATGAGAGTTTTATTTTGTTTATTTCACAATATGTGTTCCATTCAGGTATTAAATAAACTTTTGCACAAAACAAAATGGTAGTAATAATGTATTTACCATGGAAATAGATAGTTGATCATTTGTATTTTATTTAAAAATTATAAAGGTTTTGGCAATTTTATCTGTAAATTCGTAATACTATCTAATATTGTTTGGTAGTCGTCACATATTAATCTTTTTTTTTGTTTTTGTTAAAAATAACATATTAATCTTAAACCATAATTATATTTAATTTTAGAAAAAGAGAGATTTAGTATGCTGTGATCTGATAAGATACGATTTTAACCATAATAAAAGAGTATAATTACTTACTTAATGCTAAGAGTCGATCCCTTTTTTTATTTATTAAGAAAAACGCGGAAAAATAACCGAAGGAGATTTACACTTATCACATCGAGACTCTTTGATCGGAGTTTCCCAAAATCCCCGATGGCGAAGGAAACTCCGGCGTCGTCGTCGATGCCTTCTGGTCTCAAAGCCTACACGGTTCCTATCTTCCTCTTCGTCCTCGCTATGTTCTTCCAGCTTTTCCTTCTTCCTCGTTCCTTTCCTCCTTCTCATTACGACGGTACACAATTCTCTAAGCTCGCTTTCTCTCTCGACTATGTACTGTGCTACACAATTACCTTCCGGTTTTGATTCTTTTGATTTGATTTCTTATTTTTCCTTTTTGAGTTCTTAGTTTTGGGTGTAAAGATGTACAGCTCAGTGGATGACGTGAAAGATGCGTATCAGACTGTTGCTTCTAAGTGGTAACTTTCTCGATCTGGGGAATTTTCTTAACCTTGAATTTGGATTTAGTCCCCATGATTCTACCTCCACAATCAATCACGAGTATTGTATGAATTGTTTTTTTCTATATAACTAATTGCTAGATGATAGTATATGTAGGCTTGGCATTGTAAAGAATGGAATGTAATTCTAATTGAAGTTGATAACTAGACTTTAGGTGTTCTAAGTAGAAACTGTGTGGCTGACACATTGTAACAACTGGTCGTGACAGGGATTCGGGTTCAGGAGTTTCTCTTCCAGCTGATTTTGTTAAGGTTGGCCGTCGACTTCTTATTAGTGCTAAATCATTCAGCCTTTTTATGTGCGTAACGTTTCTTCTAATTCCATCATTGCTACTATGCAGATACAATACGCCTATGAGCTGTTAACAAATCTAGTATGGAAAAGGGACTATGACTTATACGCCATTGATGAATCAGTAGTAAGTTGTTAGTTCTGTATCTTCACTCTTTTTGTTGCAGCAAACTGAAAAAGAAGGAAGATTTACTCTCTTTTTTCCTTTTCAAATATAACCCCTTGTTTTAATGGTTGCAGCATATTATAGAGGAACTTGAAAAACAATATGCTGTGGAAGATTTTGCAAAAATAAAACTTCCCCTACTGGAAGTTGTTTCTTATGGTCAGTTAACCAACATACCTCTTTGACATTTTCAGTTCTGTTTCTTGTATTCGTTTTTATATTTCTTCCGATGCCAACTTATTGGTGTATAAAACCTGTTTAGAGCCTGAACGTGAAGGTTTTATGTCAATAACATCTCAAGACTTTGCGTCCAAGTTCCAAGATTCTAAGCCATGGCTCATTCAGGTATAAACTCTGTCTAGACTGTTTACACAGAGATATGTAAATTTGTGGAGACACATTTCTGCAGAACTGATACTGGATTATCAAGTATAGAATATCTAGTGTACGTTTAAAACCTCTCCTACAAAAGATACAAGCAATCTAACATGTTGAAGATGCGAATTGTTTCCTATTAAATTAATAAATGTTGGCATACGTTTAACCATATTTCTCTTGGAATCTCTTTATGCTACAAAGTGAGGGAGTGCATGTTGTGCTTCACGTTAACGATAGAAGATTTTCCTTTTGGACTGTACTGAAATATTAATTTATTGGTATAATTCAATGCTACTTCTTAATTAACGTCTAAATACCTTTAGGTGTATTCTTCTGGTAGCAACAGCTCTGCCCAGTTCGCTACGGTTTGGAGAAGGATTGGTATGATTTGCTTTCTGTAGCATGTTTAAAGTGTAAAACTCTTGCCAGCCTTTGTTAAAGTATGAGACAATGGAATGATTAATTGAAGAGCTAGAACAGTGCATTTGGCAAGGGGAAACTGAAGTATCTGAAATAGACAGAGTTAGTTTTCAGGAAATAAATATGTTGTCTATGATGTAAAAAGCAAGTGTAACAATATGATCGTAAGTTCGCAACTTGATGTCAATAGATATGTTTTAACAAAAATTAGGAGGGAACACTAACTTAATAGTTAATAATAGTATAGACATATTTTGCTGTGTATGAAATCATTTTACCAATTATCTTGCTATGCTTAACTTTCTTTTATAATTGCAGTTGCTTTGTTGGATGGGGTTGCTAACCATGCGATGTTAGAGCTTGGCGATGTTCAACTTGTGACCTACCTTGCTGAGAAAAAACCAACAGGACAAGTATTTTTCAGAAAAGGTAAGTTATCACTTTCCTCATCCTGCTAAGAGCCTACACGAAAACTGAGAAGAATAAACGCAAAAGTCAATCAAAAGTAGACTGAAGTAAGTTGAGAGGATCCATTGGAAGAAAAAAGTAGTGAGGATATGCTTAAACAGAATGGTTCTAGAATTTTGTGTTTGTACTTAGGAAGTATATTACATCCAGTAGGTTTGAACACTTGAACATTAAAATACAGTTCCGTGTATACATTTCACACTTGTTCTATTATAGCTATGGTTTATATTTCAGAAAGGTGTAATGATTATACCTTGGGGTAAAATGTGTGGATTTTTTCTCATATTATGCAGGCCTTCCTTCAATCTTCTCTTTCCCCCCAAATTGTAAAACCGCAGACTGCCTCATCAGGTAGCTCACTGACTGAACCCTTCAGTTTAACGGAAAAGGCATAATATTCTGCACTCTTTATTGGGTCGTGAAAATTTTCTTGGAATTGTCATTTAGATGAGTTTCTTGCTTCATTTTTCTTATTCCAGAATAATAATTCAAATCTTTTTATTTGTTAGG
>Ga0041059_1002390_pt1 | contig 14055 bp, 12 predicted proteins | sample AraColnosormetaG_FD_56232 | JGI IMG/M metagenome (GOLD analysis project Ga0041059, IMG submission 56232) | Arabidopsis roots microbial communities from North Carolina, USA - Col MF nosort | ecosystem: Host-associated > Plants > Roots > Unclassified | place: USA: North Carolina | collected...
TTCTCATCTTTCTAAACAGAATTCCTTAATTCGTTGCTTCATTCCTTCATCACTTGTTGAAAAATACAATAGTATTTTCCAAGAAGGAATGATCTTACAAATTCAAGGGTTTGAAGTTAGGCCATGCATCAAACACACCAAAATCACGGACCACCCTTTTGTCAAAAAATTCAACATGGCTAAAGATAAAATAATATATATGGCTAAAGATAGAGAAAGAGAAATTCAAAGTATACAATTACATACTATGTATACATGTTAACATACTATGTATACATGTTAAATTGTCGACTTTGATGTTCAATAAAATAATATATATAGGGTAAGAAATCAAAATATGAACAAATTAAGTAGCAAATATTAGAAAAATAATAGTTATTTTAAAATACAATTTTACAAAATAACAAAGAGGAGAGCAAAACGAATGTTAAAAACAAAATCAAATTTATTAAAATATGCACGAGTAAGCTAAATGATGTTTTTCTATAATCCTTTACAACTTACTAATACTAAACAAAAAGTATATATAATACACCTATAAATTAGGCTCAAATAAAAAGAAGTGGCTAAACTATGGATTAAATGCGGTACAGTTCAAATACTAACAAAAATATATACATACACATATATATATATATATATATATATATATATATATGTAATTTCGTTAGTTACTATTCAAAGCACCGGACTATGCGGTTTCATCAACACACTCAAAGCTTTTACCTATGAGTAAAAATTAACAAACAATATGCAGTGCTTAATAAAAAATATATAGTTTTCATCCTTCGTAATACAATCTTTCTTATAAAATAACATTTGTAGAAAAGAATGATAAACTAAATATATTATAAAAAAAAACAAAAAAAAAACAACAACAAAATCCTGCGCGTAGCGCGGACACTCACCTAATATTAATGAAACAAACCCTCAAGTATATGTAAATCCATTTTAAAACCCTCAATTATATAATTAATGAAAAAATTCCTTAACTAAAAGATTTAAGTGACAAAACCTCTTAAGTACTAATCCATCTATTTAAAACCTCTAAACTATAAACAAAATAAAACCAAAAAAGTTTTCGGATATATTTTAGACCCAGCAAGTAAAGATCTCTTAACCAAAAAGTTCATTCGTCTATAATATTGTCAAAATCTTAAATGATGTTATCAAATAAATATTATTGTATTTTGATTTATTAAAAGATGATATGTATATTTTTTTAGACATAAGAGAATATCATGTTTGTTTTAAAATAGCATTAAAAACGTGGTACAGTAGATTGCAAAATTGAAATGATGAATCAATATAATTAAGGTATGATATCATATATTACATTAAAAAATGAAAATAAATAAATTCATGTATACTTTTAGCAACTAAATTAATTTGAAATAAATATAAGCATAATAATAGAAAACGGTCACACAATCTTGAAATTTTTAAATCTACACTAGCAATTTTTATAAATTTATTGAAGGTTTTTTTCATTAGAATTTTTTAGTTGAGAGGTTTTTCTATTAAAAAATAAGTTGAGGATTTTAAAATGGATCAGTCAAAACTTTTTGTCATTAAAATCCCAATTAATTGATGTTCTTTATATACCATAGGATCAAAACACAAATATACTCCTACTGACTATCATTATTTCTAGAAATTTTCAAAATTTTTATAATCTTTTAAAGAATTGTATACAAGAGTGCCTAGCATTAAATGATATTGGTCAAAACTAGCTAAAAGCAATCACGATATCCACATTTCTATCAGTTAACTGTAAGTACGACACATGCCCAACCCAGACGCACTTTAGACATCAAATATATCTATAAAATAATTTAGAGATATTATTTTCCAGACTTTCTTTCTCTCCTAAAGCATTTATAGTATTTTTTTTTTATGAAAATATTATTTTTTTCTATAAATTTGGAAGTTCAACTTCGAAAATTTTTATATCTGTAAGAAGTAAGATTTATATCGGGTTAAATTCATCTTTTGAAAAAAAGATTTCCTTCGGTCAAACTCAATAATTTTATTTTATAAAAAATATTTAGTTGTAAGTTTTATGATGGGATAAGTATTTTTTTTTTTTGCTTTGGGCCGGCCTTACGACAAGTCGATCATTGACGTATCACTTTTTTTTTGTTAAAGTACATTGACATATCACTTTCGGAAGAGTTTGCCATATATAAGCAGTGTCGAAATTATTAGATGTTTTCATGACTTGGTAGTTGCCTCTAGCGTGACAACTGCCTCTAGCGTTGCCTCAAGCGTGACAACTGCCGTGACAGTGACCTCAACAATTGCTGACAGTTTCTCAATTCTCGTAGTTATTTCAGTTCGTGTTTGAATATTATTATTGAAATACGTAAACATAGATGGATCCGTGGAAGGCATGCACATAGATGGATCCGTGGAAGGCATGCAAATGTAATATTGTAGGCTGCTTACAATAACGTAGTTCATTATAGTATCAATAATATTTACTTGTATATAAATATACAGCAGATTAGATAGCAATATCGTAACTATATGTCTATATAACAGGTGAGTATTAAACGTGACAAGTGTTGTTAAACTTGTTTTCGACATGAAAGTAAAGTAAATTTTAGAAACTTGTGATTTCTTTATAATAGAGTAACCAAACATAGCTAGTAAAATGATCGATACCCTAAAATGTATATAATATTGAAAACCATTGAAACGAATTAATGGGCGAGGTACACTCCATACATGAGAGATAAACAAGGCCGTGAAAAGAACTAATTACTATAGCTTAAGAAACCCAAAGTTAGTGTTTCTTATTGTTTGAACAATTGTAGAGGAAGGCTTGCAAGCATTGCAAAATGATAAAGATGAAATAGTTTTTAAATCAAATGGCAAGCAAAGAGAACTTAACACCATCAAAAGCCGATGGAGATCTCGCTAAGGAAGAACTAGGTCATTGCCACTCCTATATCCCGGCACTAGCGGACAGAATCTGTTAACTATATATAGCATCGTTAGTTATAAGCCATGCGAAACTTTTACTTAACCTTATATTTAAAGGTTTTCAATCAAAATAATCTTGAAAAATACTTGGGTTTATCCCTATGGGTAAACTCTTATATTCACTTCTTTTATTTTAAGCAATTAAAATCTGACACCTAATAATAATAAAAAGAATTTAATTTAATTATAAAACCTAATAATTTGCCATTAAAACGAAAATATGTATCGGTTTGTGTTTATTAGAAAAGGTTAGGGTTAAAATTTTATGATTAAACGAGGTTAAATATCGGTTTGGGTTTAGAAAGTACGATTAGGGTTTAGATTTTATAATTAAACGAATTAAATATTGGTTTAGGTTTATAAACAGATTTAGATTTGACAATTAAACGAGGTTAAATGTCGGTTTGGATTTAGAAAATACGATTAGAGTTTAGTTTTTTTTACGATTAAATGAGTTTAGATGGTGGTTTGGGTTTACAAAAGAGAATTAGGGTTTAGATTTTATAATTAAACGAGATTATATATCGGTTTGGATTTATAATTATAGCTTTAATTTATTATGTAATTTAAATAGGATTTAACATGACATGTTTTTATTGGTTAATGCAAAAGGAGGTGAATAAAAGGATTCACCCCTAGGAGTGAACCCAAGTTTCGTTCAATAACCTTTAAAATCGTCATTTTCTACAATTTTACCTTTCATATCTAAAAGTAAAAATTAATTTTATGAAGTAAAAAAATAATAATACGTAATCTAATTGTTTAAATATTTTTATAAGTTTTTAACGATTATATACGTTATACTTTCAAAATTCTAAAGGTAGATTTAAACTCTTCATTGTTTATTGTGAAAGTTTTGTTTTGATATACCAAAAGTTTCAAACGATCATGAGTACTATTTATCAAACTTTTGCAAACTTACTGTGATGATAACATGTTATATTGCATATTATTTTGATTTTGTCTCATTGATTTGTATTTTTTAGCAGAAATTGACAAGTTGGCTTTTTTTTGGCAGAAAACCCTATACTTAATGATCATATTATTATTTTCATGCTTTTGTGCTCTTGTCGACAACAGTATGGTTAGCTGGAGTTTGATTCGACAATGATGTAGTTTGATGGATTGTTAAATCATTAAGATTTGAAAGCATGCATGAGAAAACGATGAAATAATTAAAATGTTAAATCTTGGTTATCTTCGACATTGTATATCCTTTGAAATCCCTCAATAAAGATACATTCAATTTTTAGTGGTGTTTTCATAAGTGAAAATACAACAAAACAATGTCGGGACAAAGGCAAGTGTTTCATCTCTTACAACTTCATTATGCATTCATAATTATTCGTTCATTCATACATACGTTGATTAATATACTTACTTGTCTATTATATATACAGAAGATTGGATGGCAAGATCGTAATTATAACAGGCGGGGCTAGTGGGATCGGAGCTGAAGCAGCGAGGTTGTTCACGGACCATGGAGCTAAAGTTGTCATCGTTGACTTACAAGAGGAGCTTGGTCAAAACGTCGCCGTTTCGATCGGGCTAGACAAAGCAAGTTTTTACCGTTGCGATATAACGGATGAGACGGAAGTTGAGAACGCCGTTAAGTTCACCGTTGAAAAACACGGAAAGCTTGACGTTCTGTTTAGTAACGCCGGGGTCATGGAACCGCATGGAAGCATTCTTGATTTGGATCTTGAGGCGTTTGATCGAACGATGGCCGTCAACGTTCGCGGTGCGGCTGCGTTTATAAAACATGCAGCGCGTTCGATGGTGGCTAGTGGAACTCGTGGCTCCATTGTTTGTACAACGAGTGTGACGGCTGAGATTGGTGGTCCGGGACCTCACAGTTACACAGCGTCGAAACACGCGCTTCTCGGGTTGGTTCGATCAGCGTGTGGCGGGTTGGGGAAGTACGGGATTAGAGTCAACGGTGTTGCACCGTATGGAGTAGCAACGGGGTTAACTAGCTACAACGAGGAAACTGTGAAGATGGTTGAGGATTACTGTTCAGCCACGGCGATTCTCAAAGGTGTTGTACTTAAAGCTCGACATGTGGCAGATGCAGCTTTGTTTTTGGCTTCTGATGATTCGGTTTATATTAGTGGTCAAAACTTGGGGGTTGACGGCGGTTATAGCGTCGTTAAGCTGACATCGAATTAATAAGTTGTTCGATACTTGTGGTTTGTATGTTAGGCTCTTGAGTTAATATGGCCTCTTCTTGGGCCTTTTACATTGAGTTTGAGTTGTGGTTGTACTTTGGTTTGTGTTCTTCTCATTATAATATCTAAACCATGGAATTTCCATGAAGTGTTTTAAATCGTTTTAACCATGGAATGAAGTATTTGGTTGGTGCACAAAAAGAAAAAAAAAATGTTTTCAAATTTCATTGACATCAACAAAAAAATTTCTAAGACTACATGCACAGCTATGTTTCTAATTCTTAATTAAGAATCCAATTTAAGTTGCACACAACCTCAACTTTTTTTTTTTTTTTTGATAAATTCTATAGACTGATCTGTTTAACCTCAGTAAAAACGCACCAAAGTGTTTTAGAGTGGACTTCTCTCCGAAGGAACCACATTGTTTGTCTCGAGTTTGAAATGCTTTCCGACTAATACCGAGTGATAGTCAGGCCGATTGCATTTCTGACTACTATGTAAACCAATTGGGCTACGCCCAACAGACAGACTTCCCAAACAAATTATCATACAACACGGTTTTAATTGACTTCTTCGAAAATTTATATGATGAAATGATATCAAAGTATGTACTTCGTTCAAACATGCCAAAACGGATTTTTTGGCCAAATAAATGGCATTGTGAATATCACTGTACATTACCCTTCCCTAGTGGTTCTTACCCAACTCTTGCAGAAATGATTGTAGGCATGTCATCTCTCTTTTTCCCCTCATTGTTAGCAACATACTGAGTTTCACAGCTTCATATAGTTACGATATTCAACAACCTTGAAACCTAACAAATTGTGTTATCAACAAAAGTGTAAATACTAAATATACACGATTTTGTTCGTCATGCTATCAACATTATTTCCATTGTCAGCATCTGTCAATCGAAGAAGCTTTGGTACTTCTTACACGGCTCATGACTCAACTGAGAACTCGCAATGATTGGCGAGTACAAAATCTCAGCAAAATTTCTCAAGGGTTAATTGGCAAGCACTTTCAAAGCGTACGATAAAAAAAATTAAAGTCTTTATTTGTTCAATAACACTTTTTGGCTTTTATTAATTTAAAAGTCATTATAGTCCCTTTTTTTTAGATACTTTGGTTTCAGTTTTTTCTTAAAGACATGTAAACCTAACTTCAAAAATAAAAGGAATATACATCAATAGTTTTTTTTTTCTCTTCTCCAATATATGAAAACTTCCTAACAAATTCACTACTATTTTTTTTTGTTTTTAAACTATCAACTAATTCACAATTTTTTTTCATGTTCTTTTTAGATCCCCTTCTTTATAGAAAAAAGAATCAAATATTAAATTTGATGCGAAAATGGAAAAAACTGAATGTATAAAACCTTCTCATAAGTTATTTGCTGGAATTTCATCATTCTGTTACAATTCTGGTTTATATTCGGTATAATTTATAATTACAACTCTTATGGTCGCACTATCCAGAGTTTTTTTTTTGTAATCAATAAGATTTGAACAGTCAAACAGATTTGAATAATCAATGTCTCTACAGTCAAAGTCTTTACATCAAAAACTAACTGTCGTTACCAATCACCCCCTAAATCTAACAAGCTTTGAGTTCCCTTTTCCAAACAATGTTAAAACAGTACCTAAGTTTATACAGTTTTTTGTTGTTGTTACCAATCTGATATAAATAGTTAAAGTCTCTACAATCAAAGAATATGCCATTAAAGTCTCTATAGCCAAAAGTAATAACCATTACCAACTGACCCCTAAATCTAGCAAGCTTTAAGATCCTAATTCCTAATTGTGTTTAGAAAAAAAATAGAGTAGAAGTCGCCTTATATAAAGATTGAACAACGAAACAAAACGAAACTAAGAGTAATAAGCAAAAGCCAAAAGTGAAAAGCAAATGAAAACAATGGAAACGATCGGAAGACATGAACGACTAGAGAAAGAGATTCCTCTTTTCGCAAGTTGTATTTTTATTATTGATTTCTTTTTACATAGAACAGTGATGATGAGTTTCGCCTTTCGCAGTCGAGTCGTCATTAGAGGAGCAAGCGTAGAGCCTTTGTGTAATATGTGAGTGCCCAAAGACTAAAAATGTTTCTATAGGTTGGATAATGTAGCAGCACATTCATCTTGTAAACTCCTCTAAGTTCCTACAAAATATAGTATATTGATGATCAATTATATTATCGTGAAACTAGATGTCCAAAGCAAAACTAGGTTAACAAGAATCATACCTGTTGTGGAAAATCACCATTCTCCATTTGCGAGTTGATTAAAACTTTCGCAGCACGATGAACTGGTAATGGATCTCTCTCCATCTGACCACTCATTATTAGAACCATCATTGCTTGTCCCGTATTTACCACATTGGTCTTATTCCCCTCCAAAGAAATATACTTCTTGCCGGGACAAGAGAGAAAACTCTCTCCCCAACCACCTTCATCATTTTGTATCTTAAGAAGGAATTGAACCGCTCGACGGATCGGCTCATAGCTTTGGTAAGTCTTGCCCGCAGCAACTAAACCTCGAACAGCAAAGAAGGTCGCGTATATGAAACACACTCCCCAATTTCCATACCACGAACCATCCGCCATTTGCAAACTCTCTATGTATTTTACTGCCTTTGCTATAAATGTTTCTATTTCTTTTGTTCTGTGCCTTGGAAACTGTTTCATGAAGCGAGTCAACACTACTACTGCTGACCCCGTGCATTCTACATACTCATGCTCGAGTATTGTCTCTTCCATAAACTCTATGGGACTAAGCCACTGCATTTGAATATTTGAAATCATATTTTTCATTTATATCCAAATAAAAATGAAACTTGAACAAATGATTACTACCTCTAGCCACTTTTTCCCACTCGCTCTCTCCCATACAGCTTTACCTCCATTTTCGCTCTGTCAATAAGAGAAATGTATGTTTTCTTTTTGGTTGAATGAGAATTGTGTTACTAATCAGCTTGTGGTGTTTAAAATTAATATAAAAAAAAATGAATGATATGTGATAAGAGTTTAGGTGTTTTGGTTTTGGGAGTTTTCCTTTTAATTTTGTTAAGTCGGTTTGTATGAGGAACTATATAAGGTCCTCTTATAATCAATAAGAAACCGAACTTCCAACAATTAACCTAATTTTCTAAGAGAGACTTGGGTTAAGAGGAAGCTTTGCTTTAATCTTCTTCTACTCTCAAACTATAGCTACGGCTCCTATTACTAGATATAAGTCTAAAGTGTTCTCGTAACAATTACCTGCAAATAGAGAAGCATATTGACGGCATCATAAAGCCTCTCCACGTCCATTTTCTCATCAATGAAATTAGAAGGCATGCTCTCAAAGATCAGGCAGCACTGACCACACACGGGAATTAGTAATCAGATCAATATATTGGGATTGAATGATAGAGAAACACACACCTCTAAACTCTCGGAAGTACAATCTGAAGCTGGCCATCCTTGATCTTTGTCTGAAAAACCCCATCCTCCTTTGGATATGTCTCTAAACATTTTGATATAGTAACCAGGAGGATTCTCTATAAGCTGAGACTTCCTCAAGAAAGAGTATCCCTTTATTAGCATTGATCTTATCTCATCATCAATATCAGCAGCTAACATGACTTTTAGCAACAAAACTGTATCCCATATTTGGCTACCAAAACTCTACACATTATGGAAATAATTTGATGTTATCTCGAAAAAATGATTTAGAGTTCAAACTCTATACATTAGTGAATTCGCATTAGTGCCAAATAAAAATGAACTAACCTGGATTTTTAGGCCGTCCTCCGAAATCCATATGAAACCAGAGACACGAGCAAGATGTTTTTTAAAGTAACCACTCTCGGGACCTTCTGCCCAACAAGCAAGCATATGAAACACCTAAAACATTTTTTTTTTAACCATATAACTTATTAGTATAGATATTATAAGATTCAGTATACATAGTTTTGGTATAAATATCTTAGAGAGATCAATCATATATGTCAACTAGATTCTCTAACTCATGTATAAATATGAATCCCTAAGTGATTAATAAAAGTATCGGTTCATAATCTCTCTATATAACTTTTTGGTTTCTCTTTACAATTGTTTTTTAATTCTTTGTATTTTTTTTTATTTTTTTTTCTATTTTTGATTCTTATACCGTTTACCTTTGGCACACCTCCACCGGTAATGTATTGGGTGGCTTCGTCATGGTAATGGATAAGTTCCAAAGCCCTTCGGATAGCTCTTTCTCTTATGAGCTTCTTGAAAGGCCATCGATTTAAGATATTCTCGGAGAACATGTGAACACTTTTCCAAAACAAGTCTTGTACAAATGTTTGTGGATAGTATAGATCTTCCTGCATCATCATGACATTTTTGAATAGCTAAGTAACCTTACTTTTTTCGTAAGCATACAATGCATTATAGTTATATATTTGACTTAAACTTTTACCTTGGCGCATCGATTCCGAGCTTGACTCCATACAATATCAGCATAAGTTTGAGGATAAAGCTCTTGACGAAGCTGTAGAATGAGGGGTGTTGGAGTAGCTACAAATTTCTTACCATACAAATAAGATAGTGCCATGAAAGTATCACGGAAATAAATCCAAACCGTGCCTGCACGCGTATAGGAAAATAATTAAGGAGCTAAACGAAATTATATTATTTCATCCAAGGTTAGGACACTCCAAGTCCAACGGTCAAACCCTGATCAATAGCACCACGTATAATGAAATAATTATATATTCAAAAAGATTAGAAATATAAGATTATTCAAATCCAAACCTCCATTAATAGGAAAATAAGAAGGAAATAACCAAAACTCTGGCGGTATGGGTTTGCAACCAGACCATTCATACACTCCAAGAACCTAATTAGGGCCAATTACTACCAAATTAAGATGACGATCAAGAAAGGTTAACTTTAGCTGATGATTTTATGACATACCGAAAGGCAAGCTTTTCCAAACAATGGTGTATAGGTAGCACCACCTCGGTCAATGATCCATTTACGAGCCCTTGCACAAGCACTTTTTTTACGATCATGATCAGGATCCACTTCCATAATCCGTAGGCAGATGTAGTTGAGGACCGTGCAGAACATTGAACTATGGCTTTCAACGTCTAGTCCCCACCCACCATCATCGTTCTTGATGATAGGATTTCATTGGAAAAGAATTATAAAAAAAAAATATTGAAGTCATTAGGCAAAAACTATGGATAAGATTAAAAGATATAATGAGTTATGTCTGGCTTTTAATTCAAATTGTTTGTGATTATTTTTGTCGAGGGAAATGTTTGTAGTTCTTGTGTGTTGTGTGTACATATAAGAGAAAGTGTTGTGTTTAGAAATCATCCTTGGTCTTCTATTTTCTTTCTCCCAGATCATATAATTTATATTGGAGGGAATATGTCTCTAATGTTTCATAAGAGACATCATCAATCTTACCAAAAAAAAGAAGAGACATAATCAATTTTTTTCAATAACAGTTTCACCCACATAAAAACTATTTTATTAGTTATCTCAAATTTGGATGTTATACTTTCTAATGAAAATTTTAAAGAGAAATTATATAGTAAGGTACCTAATGGTTTTACATATAACGCAACATCTCTTTGCGATGCTCCTGAGAGAAGATTGTATCAAGATGGCCAGTGATATACAAGCATATGACCTGATATTATTTTGCACCGTTAGTGTATTCTTGTTTTTCTTTTTCTTCCTTTTAACTATAATTCTTTTTACAAATGTTAAGGCGGACTATTTGACACAAAAAATTTGTGTCGAAACGCTACATGTTACTTATGTAAACAATTTTCCGCAATTTTGGTTTGTATGAACCCTAAATAATATCTAATGACAAAAAAAAGAGGGTACTTAAGTGTGCAGCTTACAAAGGGAGCGTTGAAGAACATGCAACCAGAGTTTTCAGCAGGCCAATGTCCATCATCAGACTGTAACGCTGCCATATAGTGTATACCTCTTCTCAGTGTGCCATATTTGCTTCTTCATATGTTATTTTCTCGGCATCCTCTATTTTCACCCGCGGAATGTTTTGTTTGAACTTTTTCTCCCTTAGAAACTGTTTAATAAAAAAAACAATAAAGTTATGTCATATGGCTTGACCAATTTAAAGCTCATGTTTTCTTTGTGTTGTCACCTGCATACGCCACAACAGATCCGCACTAGCTTTGTATTGTGACCTATTGTCGGAGAAATTCCGTCGAGCCTTCTCAACCTCAAAGAGTTCTTCCGGAGAGCATGCATTGGTATCAAACTCCCATATCTGCCTTCCAAGGTAGTTGTTGGTGGTGCACAAGTGAGGGTCATCTCCTGCCTTAGCTCCGATCCTCAGCTTCCACTTTTTGTTATCGATTCTGCTAGACAAAACAAGTCAATGTTTTAAGATATATTTTGATGTATATGTATATGTAATCGAATTTATACTATCAAAGTTTTCTGTTCATGCATGCTAAAATCCCAAAAATTATTAACGTAGTTATTTCCAATTATGTTGAAGAATTTGCCGAAAGTTTTGCTTTTTCTTTAACTTAAAACACAATTTTTTTAGAAATGAATCAAACTCCAGATCTCTTACCCTGATGGCTTGGACTAAAGAGCTTCTATGTAACCTTTACGTGAGCACCGTCAATAAGTACGTAACGCACACATATGTATCGATTTCTATACCAAAGATTGCTCTAAATATATGAAGGCTGTCCAGTGGCGGATGTATTCTAGAAGTGAAACCTAAAAAGACACTTTTAAATAAATATACTTTTCATAAATAGCTTCTGTCTTGTGACAAACAAAAAAAAGCTTATGTCTAAGTGTAACCTTTACGTGAGCACCCGTCTATGTGATTATGGAGGAATAAGTAACGCAAATATATCCATTTATGTACCAAAGATTGCTCTAAATATATGCAGAGCCATCCAGTGGCGGATATAATGTAAAAGTTGAGATCTAAAAAGATGAAATCTGTAAAGACACTAATTTTTTTAAATTTTCATAAATATATTTTTCACCTTTAATATAATTTTAAAATTTGAAATCTAAAAAGACACTAAACTTTTTAAATCACTTCTAAATATACTTAGGTACGTACATATATTAATAATATTCAAAATATATATTTTTAATTAGAAAAAGGCACAATTGCAACTCACAATATAAATGTAAACTGTTCATAAAAATAATTTTAAAAATTACATATCTAAATATATATTTAATATTAAAATAGAGAAAATTGGATATACTTTTTTAGTAATAAATTACCCTTAGTAGTGGATAAATAAAATTTAAGAGAGTTTTAAGAAAATAAAAATCAGAAAACATGTTGACAAGTAAAGATGAAGAAGAGTTAAAGAATAAATTTTGTGATTTCGTCGAAAATTGTTAGTTTTTGAGATAGTTGAAATTCCTTCTAAAACATTTAGAATGTGTTTTCTATCTTTAGGGTAAATTCTGAAAACAAATAATATAGAACATGTATTTTACTCATTGTACATGTTCTACACATTTTGGAATTGACATATGTTCTAAAAATTTCAGAATTGAATTTGAAATGTTCTACGGAATTTAGAAATTCTACAGTTTACTCTATTTTTACGAAATTTTTGTATATGTATTATACGGATTACTCTATGATCTATGATTTCTAGATTATATTTTCTACACTTTACCTATGTTCTGCATAAATAAGAATATATGTTCTACTAAAATTAAAAAATACATTCTACAAAATTTTGAATTCCATGAAAATAGGAATCAGCTAAAGAAAAATAAAGAAACTAAATCTAAAAATTAGAAAAATTCTTTATGAGTTACAGAACTAAGAAGTTTTGGACTATGTTCAAAAATTATGGAATTGATCGGGTATAATCGATTTTTGTTTTTAGTTTTATAAAATCTAGTACACCAGAATTTATTAGAAAAGGTATATATTGACATTTTTGATCAAAAAGATATTTTCAATTTCTCCTGAAAATATAATATATTTGAAAATTTTACTGTTAGATATTTTATATGCTAACGACGGTCATGCGTTTCAATTTGATAATATATATATTATTCGAGATGCATGCATACAAAATGCTCTCAGATTTGAGATCTAAAATGCTCTGGAAACTTGACAATGTGATCTTTCTAACAATGTAAAGAAAGTCTTATGGTTCATTATGGTTGGACAGAAAACGGCTTCCTGTACGTACACAAAACCGGACCCAAATATAAAAGAAGAAAGTAGCAGACAGAATGAAGATCTTATTATTGAACTCGACGTTCGACCGTTTACAGAATGTATTTTCACAGCCGAGCCTCGTTTGAGAGATAGAATAAACACAAAACTACACAAGTCGATTGCCGAGCTTATGTCTTTGACTCCGAATGGGAACATTCTTGTACTTTTCCCGTCCGATCTCAAGTGTCCTTTTCTGATATTTTTCTGTCAGTATTTATAGTACTTCAATGATGGTACAAGATACGATTTTCTGAGCGATGTGGGACTCCTATATAAGTCGATTCCTTCTGGAAGGTGGGCTTTTACTCTGCTATGGGCCGCGGCTTCTTCTAACGGGCTGACCTTCACCTCCCTTTACTGATTTTGTTGGTGAATCTTTGTTGGGCTCTGGAATGTTATTTGGGGCGAAGCCCATATCCAACACTTCCGAAGTTGGTCACTATGTAGATTGGATCTGCACGGATACGACTAGGACACACTGTTTTTCTTGTGGTTAGATTTAGATGTCAACCATTTTTCTAGACCGGTTTGAACCCTTCTTTGAATGTTTTACCGTGACTGTCAAACCGTCTCTTTCTTTTTATTTTTTCCTTTTTTCTATCTTACGTTTTCTTAATTTCTCTTATATATATATATATATATATATATATATATATATTTTTNTA
>Ga0041059_1002391_pt1 | contig 14053 bp, 12 predicted proteins | sample AraColnosormetaG_FD_56232 | JGI IMG/M metagenome (GOLD analysis project Ga0041059, IMG submission 56232) | Arabidopsis roots microbial communities from North Carolina, USA - Col MF nosort | ecosystem: Host-associated > Plants > Roots > Unclassified | place: USA: North Carolina | collected...
AAAAAAAAAAAAAAAGTATCACTTGATCACTAAAGTTTTTTGGTTGAGTCTATGACTAAATTACTAAACACATATAAACGAGATCTTTGAATTATCAAGATTTGACAATTATGCCTAATCACTGATATTTTTGATGACCCTCTAGAAACATCATTTTTAAATAAACAAAGTTACATTTGATTGCAAAAAGTAAAATAAAGTAACTGGTAAAAAAAAAACAGTAAGTAAAAGTTGGCAAACGAAACTTGAAGGGGTAAAAACAAGTTCCCAAGTCGTGATAGCGAGAGATATGAGGGTGCTTTCATTTGTAACGCACCACCATACAATATACATACACATGCCAGTCATAATTAACGTCTCAATATATTGATTCCCATTTTTTGCTTTTATGTGCTTTTTTCTTTTGCTGGTTGAATCGTAGGGAGACAAACAAAATTGGACTGAAATGTTCACGTTGTTTTTTTTGTTTTGTTTAATTCACATAAGAGACTCAAAACAACCTACTCATGATGACTTTGCAAGCACACAGTCTTTGTTAAACTTACTCATGATGAAAAAATCTAGCCTTGTTGTACGTATATGCTTAAAAAAAAATTCATCTCGACTAGTAAAAAGTTGGCTGAATTAGAGTTTTCGAGTTAATAAGGCAAAAAAATTGCAATCTGTAAACGACAGCTTGAGTAGTTATAGCATATACTGTATATGACAATATATATAATGAAAAAGTTGTTTCATTGAACTCCCATTCCATTTGGATGGGGAATAGAAGCCTAGATAATGTTGAAATCCTAGGCATGGTAACTAACTCCTTTTGCCTCTCCTTAAGATTGAAGGCTGCTATGAGGGAGATTTCCACTGTCTTTAAACACTTTGAGTTTGCGAGAATGTATGTCACTAAATTGTTTCTCATCTTCTCTTCTTCCATTGTCTTTCCAACCAAAGATCTCTAGATGAGTTGACAGGCATGTGGGAATAGAACTCGACTGGTTCCAGGAAGGTTGGAGACCCTCGAAGTCCTGGTATCAGTACAGTTTATTATAATGTTGAGTTCATCAAAATTAGATGGATGCGCTTGTTACCGTGTTTTCGTTGATCATAAGAGTTTTCAGTTTTAGAGAATTTTGAAGCAAAAACATAAGTGGTTCTAACCAGTCTACGGAATTTTGTGTTTGAAAATAAAACGTTATGAGCAGAGAGAAGTTAATGGCGCTACAACACGCGACTTATGATAGAGGAAAACGAAGATTAGTTGAAGAAACAACAAGGAATACGAGAGAGAGAGAGATATATAAAATGGCTACCATTGATTTGGTCAAGCGCAAATCCATACATCAGAAGAAAGAGATCTAAGAAACTTGGTATCGGGATTAGGAACAAAGCCAGTGTCTGCCACATCAAGGCAAGACATATTCTCTATCAAGCAATAGTCTTCCCAAACGTCAACTAAGTCCACATCTGTTAATGAAGGGCAATCTATTACCAACGATCCATTGTGATCAATGATCATCATCCTCTACCTGATCAACCTAATTATCCTCTTCCTCACCAACCGATCATTATCCTCTTCTTCATCAACCTTTACCTCATCTTTATCCTATATATCGTTGAGTCTATATTTTACTGATTTTTGATAGCTCAACATCATTCTCTTATGTACATGTTATAACAAAAACAAATGGCTCACGATATTGCTAAAGAGTAAAAAAAAAATGTTCAACCGCTTATGCATGAAATGCATTGTGCTTAATCAAAACATGGCTTTTAACAGTAATCAAAACATGGTTTTAATGACCCGTCTCCATGGAGCGGTGGTTACCGAAGCTTCCTCAGCCTTCTATCTACAAACCCACCCAACTTTAGACCCGTCGTCACCCATCTCCTTGCAGATAAACACCTCAAGCTCGCCCTTCTCGTGCGGGCGAGAACCTCAGTCTTGGAATCTTCATACTATAGAAAATGATAAAGATTTGGCCCTACAATATTTTTTTTCTTCACGCAAAATTCATGGTGTTTGCTAATGTCAGTTACTTTAGAAAAATGATGCTATCTTTAACCTAAGATGTCCGGGGAAAAAAAATGAATAGTACAATATGTAATGGATCTAATAAGCTAGGCCAATGATGCATGTTGTGCCCGCAGTATTTCGATGCAAGGAAATTGGATCCTTCAATAGATATCATGCATGAACAGGCTAGGTACACATGAATGTATTCTATGTTCACAAAACATTAATTTAACTGGTATAAATTATACATGCCTTGAATTTCAGCAAGGAACTACCAGAACAATTTTCTCACCATAACATTGTAAGAGAACTGTAAATTAGTATTTTAACTAGAAACAAATTAGTAACCTTTATCATCTTTTTACCATGCAAATCACGGGTATCGTCCAATTATACACTGTTTATTACAACTAAATTTTGCAAGAAACACAAATAAAAATTAATAGGTAGAATGTAAATACATAGAAAAAATGTAGCCATAAAATTTAGAACTTGGGAAATTGAACTCGAGAGTCGCATCGACCATGCGGCATAACAGGACAGTTGATGAATTTGGAGGCCGAAGTGTCAACACATAAATAAATCTGATAGAGTTGGCTATTATGTGACGAATCTTTGTTACATTCAATGCCCGGAGCAAACCCAACTACTTGTTTGATCGTATTCTCAATATCTTTCATTTCATAAAATTTATCATCCGGTTTGATCCCTACATCATGCAACACAAAATATAATAAGAAAAGAACATCCACTTATACATAACTAACAATGGAGATCAAAATGAAGGGCAAAACAAGTGAATATTGTACCAGCATTGGTAAGGGCATGAAGGAGATTAGCTTTCTGTTTGAGCTTGAGACCAGCTTCGAAGTAATCGTGTTGGTCAAGCTCGGACTCAGCGCACGTACCGTGTTTCTCCCACTCATGTGTCCAAAACTTCATACCATCATTGCTCGGACACGACAACGTTGGCCATTCTCTTTGTAAATCGCTCATCAGATCAGAAACCTTTATAAAAGTTTTCGATTCTCATTAGTTATTTACGATTCTTTTCTTGTGGTTAATAATTTCCGAAGTCCCAAAATACAAAAACTATTGTGTTATAAGTTAAAAACAAACCCGTAAATCATCAAATCGACTGTCAGGATTACAATTTTGCGGCCATCCACCGGTTTTGTAGTTAGGCCAAAGACCGTGAATTCCAAAATCTGCAGCTGGTTTACCGGTTTGTGGATAGCAACAACTATGTCTTGAATCACAATACGCTCCAGGCCACTGCATTGCAACGCACATACACAAACATAAAATTTCAAAGTACAATGATAATTCTTGTAGAGACATTTATCGACTTTAATTACCTGTAAAACGAAGTAGAAGAAATCGAAATCTTGGGCGAAACTTTGTACGTAGAGTTGTTGTAACGCTAGAATAAAAATGAAGAATTTCATTTCCTCAAGATATCAAATAATTTGTGGGAATCAAATTTGTCGAAAACCAATGAAGGATGGATGATAGATAAATAGTTTAGAATATGTTTATATAAGTCATATAACGTGAAGTGTGATATTTTGTTTTGGGTAGAGAGACGTGACGTGTGATTGGTATATGTTTGCTTAATTGTGTTAGGTTAGTATTTCGTGCAAGCATTTTATTTTCAGCTCCAATGCTTTAAAAAGTAATAACGTAAGGCAAACTTTTCATCATGCTTCAACTACAAAATTATGAGTATTTTGTAGCTCCAATTAACGTAACGTAAGGCAAACTTTCCAGCTCCAATGTTTTAGAGCTAGCCGAATATTATGTGTCTCAGTATTTATAAAATTATGAGTATTCGATTGGAAAAATAAATAAAGAAACTCTTATAGTATTCACTTAAAGACCTTTGTTTCTTAAATTTTAAATATTTAAATCCACTTAAAGATCCTTGTTTCTCATAAAGTGTTAAAGACCCATAAAGGCATAAATCAAACCATTGTCCCGTCTCGGAAACGTACGTCAAGTTTCTTGATGAGGCGCATGTTGGCTACTTGGTTCTACTTCTACAGTTACAGACTCCAGTGTGTACCGTATTCTATCAAGTTCTGCATTTATGCAAGAACCTTAGGTATCACAAATATTTGGGGGCAATAAAATTATAAAAATTCCTTACAGTGCAGCGATTTATGTCACATTTTCAGCCAAGAGGTTGTGTGTTCGAGTTCCCTCAACTACTTCTGCTAATTTTTTTATTAAAAAAAAAAAACTTTAGACCGCCCATAACTTTGAGCCGGCAATGATCCTACCTCACAATCATACTAAAATCTACCAATGATCCTTACCATGTTTTGGCGCTTGAGGTGGATACGAATAATCCACTAGTTGGGTTAACCTTATAGGGAAGGTGAAGATTGTTATAAAGTTTGTAGATTATACAATGAAAAGTAAGAAGATAGGTCCAAGTCAAAGTTTGTATGATTAAAACAAGAAAGATGGTATATACCATGCGTTGCTTTCCAGAAAATGGCTTCAAGAAAGCAAAGACAAAGAATATCATCATGAGCTTGACCAGGGATAAGGAAGAAGATCCATTGACGTGTTTACAACGACAAAAACTAGTTAGAAGTTAGAACATAGTGTCGCTGAAGTTGTGGAGGAAATGCATTTTTTAAACAGATGCATAGAGACGATTGAATATGGCATCGAAACAGTGAATGCAAGCAACAAAGGTTGGTAAACTGGTGAAGAGAAAGGTAACAGACGATATAACTTTTTTTGTGAATGAATTAAAAGGGATTTTTTTTTTTCGTCAAGAAGCTGAAATTTCATTAAACCGAAACTTAAACCGATACATAAGTTGGTACAATAAGTGCATAATTTAATGCAGATTTTGCATATGCATATGCACAACCGTTTTTTTCTCTAAAAATGAAGTGAAAAGAAATTTGATCGAAATTAAACGAAAGAGCAAGAACATCTTGGAAAATCACGTAGAGATTCTTTGGGAAGGATTCTGAGTTGATAGCTTTGATCAGCGTTTGCAAATCTGAAGCGAAGGTGACTTCCTAAAACCGAGTTCTAAGGCATTTTGTTGGGCTAGATGAAGCGCCATGGCTTCTGCCAAAAGAGGAGAAGCAACATTCGCCACTCTAAGGGATTCAAAGCCTCTTTATGAAATAGAAGTTGACATATTTTTAGTTCAATTAAATGAAATGACCGACGTGCCAATTTGTCATATCCACATAAGTATAAAAGCTAACTAAACCTCCAATGTCAAAAAAAAAAAAATAACTGGCTTCGACTAGGGATCGATCCTTGGACTTCGATATTTCACAATTCTTTGTAACCAATATACCAAAGGACGAGAATGTGACAACCGCGACTTTAATTTAATAAATACGTTATAGTTTGGAAACCACCAGCAGAGACGGAGAGTCCACTTTTATTTCTTCCGCTCCGTTTGGTCTGTCCTCTTCTTCTTCTCCACCTTCGAAATCTATCTTCTCCGATACCTCTCTATCTATATCTCTTCGACGCTGCAAATTAGCCTTAAGCTTCTTTCTCCTTTAAACTTTTCGATTATTATTCCATTTCCTATCTTTTTGTTTCCCCCAAATCTTTTCACGGAAGCAAAGAATACAATTCCAAACCCTAATCCCGATCATCCGTCTTTCCTCTCCGGTCAGTCTTCCGATTTCCTCGATCCACCTGATTTTCATTATGATTATACATATATACTTTCTTCTCGCTCGTCAATTTTTTCGTTGCTGTGTGAATTTAGATTGATTTGTTTTGGATTCAGGTTTCAAAATATGAGTAATCAGAAGAAGAGGAATTTTCAGATAGAGGCGTTTAAGCATCGAGTCGTTGTGGATCCCAAATACGCTGATAAAACTTGGCAGATTCTTGAGCGTGCGATCCATCAGATTTACAATCAAGATGCTAGCGGTCTCAGTTTCGAAGAACTTTACAGGTCAATTTCTTTCATTCTCTTGCCTTTCTTTGAATCCTGTAGAAACTGGTAATGTTTCTGGAACTTAGCTAGGTTTCGTGTTAATGGAATTATTTGTGTATATTGTGGCTCAGAAATGCGTACAACATGGTCCTGCACAAGTTTGGTGAGAAGCTATATACTGGGTTTATTGCTACTATGACTTCTCATCTCAAAGAAAAATCCAAGCTTATCGAGGCAGCTCAGGGAGGGTCGTTTCTAGAAGAGCTTAATAAGAAATGGAATGAGCACAACAAAGCGTTAGAGATGATTCGAGACATTCTCATGTATATGGATAGGACTTATATTGAGAGCACCAAAAAGACTCATGTTCATCCGATGGGGCTTAACTTGTGGAGGGATAATGTTGTGCATTTCACTAAGATACATACAAGGCTTCTAAACACTCTTCTTGATCTAGTGCAGAAGGAACGGATAGGTGAAGTTATTGATAGGGGGTTGATGAGGAATGTCATTAAGATGTTTATGGATTTGGGTGAATCTGTGTATCAGGAGGATTTTGAGAAGCCGTTTTTGGATGCGTCTTCTGAGTTTTATAAGGTTGAGTCTCAGGAGTTTATTGAATCTTGTGATTGTGGGGACTATCTGAAGAAATCAGAGAAACGCCTTACTGAAGAGATAGAGAGGGTAGCGCACTACTTAGATGCCAAGAGCGAAGAGAAGATTACTAGTGTGGTTGAGAAAGAGATGATTGCCAACCACATGCAGAGACTGGTTCACATGGAGAACTCAGGTCTGGTTAATATGCTTCTGAATGACAAGTATGAGGATTTGGGTAGAATGTACAACTTGTTTCGCAGGGTTACTAATGGTCTTGTTACTGTCAGAGACGTTATGACTTCGCATCTTAGGGAGATGGGAAAACAACTGGTTACTGATCCGGAAAAGTCAAAGGATCCGGTGGAATTTGTACAACGTCTATTGGATGAGCGGGATAAATATGACAAAATCATCAACACCGCATTTGGCAATGATAAAACCTTTCAGAATGCCCTGAATTCTTCATTCGAGTATTTCATCAACTTGAATGCTCGTTCTCCTGAGTTTATCTCCCTGTTTGTTGATGACAAGCTACGGAAAGGACTTAAGGGTATCACCGATGTGGATGTTGAGGTTATCCTTGATAAAGTGATGATGCTGTTCCGTTATTTACAAGAGAAAGATGTCTTTGAGAAGTACTACAAGCAGCATTTGGCTAAAAGGCTTCTCTCAGGCAAAACTGTGTCAGATGACGCAGAAAGGAGTTTAATAGTGAAACTAAAGACAGAATGTGGCTATCAGTTCACTTCAAAATTGGAAGGCATGTTCACTGACATGAAGACTTCAGAGGACACAATGCGTGGGTTTTATGGCAGTCACCCCGAGCTTTCAGAAGGACCTACACTTATTGTTCAGGTACTTACAACTGGTTCTTGGCCAACACAGCCTGCAGTACCTTGTAATCTCCCAGCTGAAGTTTCAGTTCTCTGTGAGAAGTTCCGTTCTTACTACCTTGGGACACATACCGGTAGAAGATTGTCCTGGCAAACAAACATGGGCACAGCAGATATCAAAGCCATCTTTGGAAAGGGTCAGAAACATGAACTGAACGTGTCGACTTTCCAGATGTGTGTTCTCATGTTGTTCAACAATTCTGATCGACTCAGCTACAAAGAGATCGAACAGGCTACAGAAATCCCGGCAGCAGATCTTAAACGCTGTTTGCAGTCGCTAGCTTGTGTAAAGGGCAAAAACGTGATAAAGAAAGAACCCATGAGCAAAGACATAGGAGAGGAGGATTTGTTCGTTGTGAACGACAAGTTCACTAGCAAGTTTTACAAAGTGAAGATCGGAACTGTGGTTGCCCAAAAGGAAACAGAACCGGAGAAGCAAGAGACGAGACAGAGAGTGGAGGAAGACAGAAAACCTCAGATTGAAGCAGCCATCGTAAGGATCATGAAGTCCAGGAAAATACTAGACCACAACAACATAATCGCCGAGGTGACGAAACAGTTGCAGCCACGGTTCCTAGCTAATCCCACGGAGATAAAGAAGAGAATCGAGTCGCTCATTGAACGAGATTTCTTGGAAAGGGATAGTACAGACCGGAAACTTTACCGCTATCTAGCCTAAATAAGTTGAATACCACAACCCAAAAAAAAAAGGCTTTACTCTGTTTCTTTCTTTGCTTTATTTCCTTATGTTTGATGTAAAATCTTTTGAACTGTACGGTAGTCGGTAAGAACGAACCAACACAGCGTCACTACCGGTTTAATCGAATATACATTTGTTTCCTTTTCTTTTGTCTTTCATCAGATACCGTATGTGATTTCAGCTTCTGGACACGTTGGGCCGGCTCGAGGCCTTTTAAGGCCCATTTTAAACGGTTAAGAGCCAAAAAAAACATTCGCGGCTAAAATTTCAACCAGGCGTAAAAAAATCCCGCCAAACGTTGGCAACGCTTTGTTTATAGCGTTTTCATAGCCTAATCGGTTCCATTGACATTTCTAGGGGAAAAAATCTCTCACAGTGTCTGACTTTGGTTCTTTGTCTTGTAACAATCGCCGGAAAATTAAGGATATGGATATCTCCGACATAGGTAGGAAACTTAGTCTCGATAACAACAAGCTTTTAATCAGAAAAGCTGCAGAGATCCGCCGTCTTTGCGATGCTCAGTTCGATTCATCCATCATCGGCGTTGTAAGATAAATCCGATTCTGAATCCCAAAGTTTCACATCGAGTACTTTGATTATAATTTTTCCTTATGTGTTGAGAATTTGATTTTTCTATCAGGGTGAGATCTGTAAAGCTGTGATTTGTCTAGAAATCGCCGCCACTAGGTAAATAATTATCGTAATTGATTTATAACGATTTCAATATCCATAGTGGGTTACTTATTGCAGTATCTTACTTAACTTGATTCGAAATCTATTGGTTAGGTTGCAGATTATATTCGATAGGCAAGCAGCGGTTAAATTGAGTGGTATGTCGGAAAAGGCTTATTCTAGATCATTCAATAGTCTCCAAAACGTTATTGGGATCAAGTGAGTTTCCTTTTCAAGTCCTTCTTCTTTACTTGTTTAATGAATCTGTTGGTTGTTGGAGTTAATCATGATTGATGTGTGATTAATTGTGCATTTTCAGGATTAAGCTTAATGTAAGAGAATTGGCGGTTCAATTTGGCTGTGTTAGGGTAATCAAATCCGTGCAAAATGTGTTATCCTCGTAAGCCCTCTTCTATTGTGTACTTTGAAGATTTGCATACCATATGTTTGTTAAAATGCCTTAAAGTCTTGTTTGTTTCGGTGTTTGTTGCTCTTTAGGTATAAGGAGAGGTTTCTTGCGTCACTACCAGCGTCGAGACGGGCTAATGCTGATTTTACTAGACCTGTATTTACAGCTGCTGCTTTCTATTTGTGTGCTAAGAAGCAGAAGGTAATACTTTAACTCTCTTTCCTTTTTCAGGGATGTATGCTTGACGTTTCTGAGTTTTTGGATTTGTTATTATTTTGCAGCTTAAGGTAGATAAGCTTAGGTTGATTGAGGTTTGTGGTACATCAGAGTCTGAATTCTCTTGTGTAAGTGACTTTGTTGTTTCATTCAGAGAATGATTTATATAATATGTGACTAGATATCCAAAGTACTGACTAGGAACTACAAACAGGTCTCGACCTCCATGACAGATCTTTGTTTTGACTGTGTTGGGATCTCTAAGGAAAAGAAAGATGCAAAAGACGTTAAAGGAAACAGAGGTATGGTTATTCAGTTCTCTCTCGACAAAGTCATTCTTCTTGTCTTATATTAACTACTAGTCTATACATATGTCCTGCTTTAGTTCAATTCAATGAAGGCTTATCTTCAATTCAATAAGTGATTATGGGCAAAAATTTCCTCAGACTTGCTTGATGTGTTACCTGGAAAGAGGAGACTAGAGGATGGTGGATATTCATCTGGTGATGAGGTACTTTCATGGCAACCGACCTCTTCCCATCTGTTTAGAATCATTCTTTGTGATTTATCAAATGTACATACGTCTCAAACTTGTGACTATTTCTGATTCACACTACATGTGATTTGCTTCTTCAGTCTTCATGTTACAAAAGACACAAGAAGATGGAGGAGGCTAAGTATGAGGACTGGAAATCTACAGTCGTTAATTCGATTAAGAAGAATCCAGAGAAAGGTACTCAAACTTTTGTAAATTGATTTGATCACCAAAAGAAATGATTCATTTGTATGTTTTCTCTGTTGCTGATGTTTCTGGATCTTGTGTTTTCTTTTCAGGAACTAAGAGAGTTATACAGGCCAGTCTCAATTTCCCAAAGAAATCTGAGACCAAAGAGTTGCAAGTTGATTCATAACATTACACACATTCAGAGACTCAGATCCTGTTATTGTTGTTTTCATCACATTTAATGTGTAAATGACAATTCTTGATAAGAATTTTTTTTTTCCCCAAACCATTTTCTATAGATTTTTATGCAAATAATGGACACATAAATGTCTACTAGATAAACTATGATCAATTGAATAAACTACATGGTATTTCGTATACCTAGTGGTAAGCAATTAAGCATCGGTTACGTTCGGTTTATTGGTCTTCGACACATCTCTTCTCCACACTAGTGGTAAGCATAAACATACTCGTCGATTTAAACAATCTGAGTTTGTAAGAGAAGAAGAAACAGAGTTGGCTAGTGCAAAAACTATTAAGTTGAGAATTCAATGGTACACCACAAAGTTCCAAGCTTTTGGATTGGGAAACAAAAATAAACTATAACATCAATAAATAGATACTTCAAAAAGTGTTTAAAGACAAGATTTGCAGCTCTCTCACATTCCCTAAGGACGAAAGCTCTATCATTTGATCAAAATGTCAGGTCACACCGGAAATAAAGTAACTTCAGTGAGTCGAGGTGGAGTTGGTGACCCAATACTGCTTCACGGCAATCAAAACCTTCTCAGGAACTAAAGGACCATCCTCATGATCGACAAGCTTCGCATCCCATCTCATTCCAGCGATGATTCTCTTCACCTTGATCAATGTATCCACATCATCCCGGATTATAACCGCTCCTTCTGGTCGGAGAATTCTATCCATCTCTAGAAGAATATCATCCGCATTGCACCTAAAGAGTTTCGGATTCATACATTAGCAATCTCAAAATACCTCTAAAAAACTGTTGTTATGAATCATTACACAAAACAGTTATACATACTTGTTCTTGTATAGACTGAAGAGGTGGTTCGCGTGGATCAGGTCATATGTTCTTGGATATGTAGAGAAAGCCTCACACCTGAAACCATTTCAGTAGACAGAGAGTCTCTCAAACCAGAGACAATGAGTTATTGAGAAGTTGTGAGAAGAGGGAATAATCTTTTACTTACCAGTCATGGTAGATACCGATGAGTCCTCGTTCATATACAACTCCGAGTCTGTTCTTTTCGGCAATTGTGGGAACAACATTCATAACCCAAAGCTTTTGGGATTCAAGAGCAGCAGCAAATCCACCAAACCCTGCGTTCATGTCCATGATGTTACGGTACCTTCCAGTGTCAAGTAGACTGTTGATTCTCTTGTAGGCTTTCACATGTTTTTTCCACTGTCTGTTATCGTCTTCATAGGCATCAACAGTAACACCAGAGATCGAACCGCTAGAGATCCTGGGCGGCACTGCATTGAGCCTATCTGGGAAAGCCTGAAGCTCACCACCAGCTACTTCATCTGAGCTACTTGTCTCCGGATACGGTGTAATACATGCCTCCATTTTCTTGTACCTAGAGAAGATTCATTATTAGAGCCATACGGTGATGTTTCTAGCAAGGAAAAAAGAATGAGGAATATAAGAAATGAAACTTACCAGACATCATCGGTATCATCGGTTTTGCAGAAATTGGCTCTAGGATCATCTTGTCTTGATCGGCATGCCTCATCATTGACTCTCTTCTGCCAAATTGCAATCTCACCGTGTTCATACTTTTTCTCCCAACAAAGAAGTTTAGCAGCTTCCTCAATCTTTCTTTGTTCCTCTTGAAGGTCCTCCTTGGGACGTTGCCATGCCTTGTAGTTGACTTTCCAGTTGATTGGAGGACCAGACAGAATCCAGTACCCACCAGGTCTAAGCACACGGTCAACTTCCATCAAGTACATCCCATCTGTTATAAAAGAAAAACAGCATTGTAAGTAACTGATATGTCTTTAGACAAAGTGAAAGTCAAATTGATATAAGATCAGAAAAGGTTTTAACCATTTGCTCCCCATGGAATCAAACACCGAGAGCAATGAGCCATGTCGAAAGCACGTGTTGGGTATGGCAACTTTATGGTACCAAGAACACCAATAACAGCGGGAACACCTCTCTCGAGAGCAAACTGGACCTGAGCCTCGTGTGAATCTCTTGGTGCAAAAGACATTGCACGCACATTTCTGCTCCATAAGTACGCTCCCCAACTTGCAACCTAACAAAACGTCTCAATTTAGTTCCACCATGTAAGTATTGTAGTTTCAATAAGAAAGTCAAGAAAGTATAAAACATTACCCCACAACCAGTGTCCAAAGCAGTCCTAACAGTTCCGTTCTCCATAGGTATCACGGAAGCAAGCTGATCGATATACTTATCAGCACCTTGAGGGAACTGAGTTCCACCACCAGGGAATCTAAAAACGTCTCCCTCATACTGAATCCAATTCTGAATAGCCTTCTCAACAGTCAATGCTTTATACGGCGCATTAGCATAAGGCACATAGTCTCGACTCTTAGGCCAAGAGAAAGGTGTCACATATCCTTTAGGAGCCGGTATAAGACAATGGAGCTTCTCATTCTCAGGAGCGCAATGCCTTTCTCGGTAAATCATACTATCTCTCGGGAAAGTCATGGCACGTCTCTGATCTTGACAAGGAGTGTAATCCGTGTAACGACCATCACAGGGCTCGAAAGCCTTGACCTTTGCAGCTTCAGAAGCACCAACAAGACTTGATTCGCCAGCGTGATGAGTCTCGAAATTCAAGCTAGGAACAATGTTGCAATCAGCTCCACTGTTGGTCATCTCAAGAGCAATACTGTCTCCTTTACCAAAACCACTTCGTTGCCATGCTCCCAAAATGTAAAAGAAGCAACATAAACTAAACACAATGAAGATCTGAACAGAGCTTCTGGTTTTACCATCAGCAGAACTAGACTTCAACGCCATTATTGATCTAACAAAACACAGATCAGCTCCAAATCAGATCAAGAGGCAAAAAAAAGAGAGTGAAGCTTTAGATTTGAATAAGTAGATAGAGACATAACAACAACAACAACAACAGTTCAAAAACAAGACAAATATACTAAAGAGACAAAAGAGAATCTCAAATCTGTTATATTATTAAAACTAGAACAGAGACATTCATAAAAATAAAAACTTTGTCTTGAAAGAGAAGCAATAAATCAAATCTTCCGTAAGAATAACGAAAGAGATCTAATAAAACAAGCTACAACAAAACACTAGTCTTTAACTACTACAACGTCATTAGTTATTAACAGATTGAGAAACAAAACAGATTTTTAAAAGTAAGCCCGATCTGACAAAACAGAGATAGATTGGTCGGAAAGAAGGAACATACAGAGATAATGAAGGAATCTGGGAGATCTAGTGGTACAATTGGTTGATGAGAGAAGTAATAATACCCAAACTCCGAGAGATTGTTGTCGGTGGGAAAAATGATGATGACGGAGAAAGGAAGGAAGGAATAGAGGATACGTGTAAGATGATTTGTGGGGGAACCCTAGTTTATGCGTGAATCGTCGTCACCATCTAGCCATGGGATGTGAAAAAGAGAGAGATAAAGCTGGCGATTTTTTGTTATTGAAGGAGAAATCTCTCTAATTTGCCCTTTTTAAAACAGAGCCATTGAGATTGAGAGAGAGAGAAGAGGAGATGAAACTTTGTAGATTCAATCGACGTCTGATATTTTCGTATTTTTATTTTTTTCTTTAACCTAAAATCGGCGGAAAAATTATAAAATTAATAAAAGCTAAGAAAAATTTGATAAAATAAATAAAAAATAAAAAGGAAAAAAATAAAGAAAATGAAAAGCTGAT
>Ga0041059_1002392_pt1 | contig 14050 bp, 12 predicted proteins | sample AraColnosormetaG_FD_56232 | JGI IMG/M metagenome (GOLD analysis project Ga0041059, IMG submission 56232) | Arabidopsis roots microbial communities from North Carolina, USA - Col MF nosort | ecosystem: Host-associated > Plants > Roots > Unclassified | place: USA: North Carolina | collected...
AACATTTTTTTTTTTTTTTTTTGTTAATTAAAACATGCTAGTTGCATGAAGTTATAAGTTCTGTGATGACACTGTTTTAAATTATGTATTAGATCATATGCATCTATATTTTTTTCTATTTTATTTGTAAAAGAGAAAATTATAAATGCTACTGGCCAAAAATACGTGTGTGTGTGGAGAAAACAAAATGGCCAAAAAATAAATGATAGGAGAGGAATAGAAGAGAAAGAAAGAAAGATTTAAGAGGTGAGTCCAAAAGATTGGTAAAACACAAATGCTTAACAACAGAGTTAATTTTTGGGGACACCACACACATGACACATCACTTTGTCTCCAGACCTATGTCTGTCCTACGCCTTTGGACATACCCTTTTCTCTTTTATCCGATCATCGTATCCTACACACATTATCTCATGATTACTAATCTTGTCTTCCTTTTTTTTTCGGTTTAAAGCAATAAGCGATATGTACACATCGCATACATTAATATTTTACACCACTAGCTATTTTAAGTTTCTTTATTGAACATGTGTACCTAGCTAGCTAGTTCATATGATCATATCAGTGGAAGACTGGAAGATATACTAAATTATACACAAATATACTTTCTGTTCAGCAAATGTTTTTTGAGTCAACTATTACATTTAATTAATGGTTTAAAATAGCGAGCTAAGAGTGGAGTTAAAATGGATGCGACAAAAGGAAAATATTTGAAAATTTGACAACATTTTTAAGATATATTTACAAGAAGTACCAACCTCTGGTCATCATTGTATTCTTCTAAATCGCAGAATACAAAGGTTAGTACAAAAGAATCTATCAAATAATGGGGGTACTGGATTTGTCAACTATATCACTTGGAAAGCTTATGCATGGGGTATAACCAAGTACGAAAGTATAACTTTATTCTTAGGTCAAACTTGCACAAAATATTAGGGTTAAGAAAGTCACCTGAATGATTTCACGGGAACTATATATGGTTAATGAATACCCACCCTATAAAAAAAAACAAGAGTGACACAGAAAGGATACACCATTTATAGACAAACTAGAACTGGCTTAATTTTTTCGTAGCTTGCACAATTTCATATATATTTTTAAGAAAGTCTTATGGAAGATATGTACATTAAGAGGTCATGCGTTTCTGATTTATTTGTGACAACCTCAGTTGAAATCATTTTGCCTTGTTGAGCGTTTGTGATTCTGGCTTCAGTTTTGATTCTGGATATACTTCCAGTGAAGTTAATATGATTTGTAATAACAAACTAGACAACAAATGGCTAGATGTCGAAACTTGAAACAAGAAATATCCCACTCCTCAATTATAATTTCATAATTAAATAATCAAGTTTGATACTTGTCACATCAAAACTCTTTTTCCTCATTGGCCTGTTTCTCTCAAATCTTCAATAAATTCTCTATATATATATGAGAAACTTTGAACCTCATTTTTCATATATATCACTGTTCTTCTTCTATATTGGAGTTCATCTCTTTTGTTTCTAAAGAAAGAGAGAGAGAGAGAGAGAGAAGAGAAGATGTTGCCAGGCATACTATTATGCTCACTTAATCCCAGGAATCACAGGTAAATATTCCTTTTCACCCCAGTTGGAATATCACTTGTGACTAATATAATTTGTTCTTTTGTTTAAAGTATTGATGTGTTTAAAGTGTTTTCTTAACATGGGGTTTAATGATAAATTTTGGATTTATAAAAAGGGGACAAGAATTTTCTATATGATTTGGTTTGGATTAGGCAAGATCCATGACTTTATGGGATCACTTTCTCGTCCAATCAAAAGAGAGATTCCTAAAAAATAGATACTTGAATAATTACCACTTAATAATGGCTATTTTTTTAGAAGAGAGAATACAAAGGATAAATTATAGTCTTAAACATATTTAAAACTACATAATCCATTTTTGTTTCTCATTTTTTTTCTTTCTAAATTGTTTCTCATTAAACGCATGTAAAAACAATATACCTATTGTAAAACTAACCTATGGGCTAATTAAAAAAAGAAAAAGATATTGGTATTTAAATAAAAATAAAAATAAAAGAGGACGACCATGTGTGCAATAAGAAAGTTGTAGAAAGACCCAAAAACTTTCCCCGAGGGCCCAAAATCGAGGTTAAGCTTTTTTACACGTCACATCGATTACAATTTTTTTAAAAGTCAGGGGTCAAAACATAAAACTAAAAAGGGTTAATTCGGTAATTATGATTCAGTTCTTATTGCTCTTCTTCTCCCCACACTGAGTCACTGACTCTATCACTCTCAGAGATTAGGATAGAAATAATCAGAAATCTCCGTCTATTGTCGTCGTCGGCCGGAGATTAATTATTCCGGTGACGTTTAGTTGGTTTTTCTTCATTGTGCAGCAAAAAGAAAAAGAGTGAGCGAGAGAGCTTAGAAACTGAGCCCAAAGACATTGACTACTGGTACTCTGTTCAATTCAATCGAGATCCTCCGAGATTCGCTCTCAAATCTGAGAATAACAATCACCATTCCCGCAGGTAATAAAGCTTCTATTACTTTCCGGAGGTTTGACTCGTTGTTGACTTTCAACAATTTCTGGTAACTTGAACGGCGTTTTGCAGTAAGAGCGGCGGCGATTTTTGCAAGAAGAAGAAGAGAGGAGAAATGGCGAACAAGGTTTCTAACTTCTCGGATCTGATTCAACGAGTTACGGCGTCTTGTTTGTTGCATCCACTCTCCGCCGGCCGGCAAGATCTCGCTGTGAATCGCCGGGAAGAGTACGATACTGAAGAAGAGGAGAATGAGGAGGAAGGTGAGATTCAGTACGAAGACGCATTGGAGAAGGAGAATGGTAAAGATGAGACAATTAGGGCTAAGAACGGAAGGAACGGTGTGAGTGTTGAGACGGTGCAGGAGATGGAGATGGTGATGGACGAAGTTTTCACGGCGGCTGCTGCTATGAAGAGAGCTTACGTTGCGCTTCAGGAAGCTCATTCGCCGTGGGATCCGGAGAAGATGCACGATGCTGATATGGCGATGGTGGCTGAGCTGAGAAGGATTGGTTCATTGAGGGAAAGATTCAGGAGGATGAGAGGTACCGGAAGTGGTGGTCGAAGGAAAAACGACGCCGGAAGAGGAATGCTGAGAGAGGCCGTGGCGCCTTATGAGGCGGTTGTGAAGGAGCTGAAGAAAGAAGTGAAAGTGAAAGATACTGAGATTGAGAATCTGAAGGAGAAAGTCAAAGTGGCTTCTATGGCCAACGGTAACGGAGGCAAGAAACACCGATTGCTTTCAAGCCGGAAAGTTAACTGTACCACACAGATTGCTGTGTCTCCGGTGCCGGAGTTATTTGAGATGACAATGATTCAGGTGAAAGAAGCATCAAAGTCTTTCACAGGGATTCTATTGTCACTAATGCGAGCTGCACATTGGGACATTGCAGCGGCTGTTCGATCCATTGAAGCCGCTTCAGCTTCATCCGACGGAATGTCTGCTTCTTCGTTTGCATCCTCGGTTCAGTCATCTGTCCCGAACCAGCACGCGAAGTTTGCTCTTGAGTCTTACATCTGTAGGAAAATCTTCCAAGGATTTGATCACGAAACGTTTTACATGGATGGAAGCTTATCTTCTCTTATCAACCCGGATCAGTACCGTCGTGACTGCTTTGCGCAGTTCAAAGATATGAAAGCAATGGATCCTATGGAGTTGCTAGGGATCTTACCAACTTGCCATTTTGGTAAATTCTGCTCGAAGAAGTACCTTTCGATCATTCACCAAAAAATGGAAGAGTCGTTGTTCGGGGACTCGGAACAGCGGGAGTTGGTTGTAGCCGGTAACCACCCAAGAAGTCAGTTCTATGGAGAGTTCTTGGGGCTAGCTAAAGCAGTCTGGCTGCTTCATCTCCTGGCATTCTCGCTCGACCCATCCCCGAGTCACTTTGAAGCAAACAGAGGAGCCGAGTTTCACTCTCAGTACATGGAGAGTGTCGTGAGGTTTTCGGATGGCCGTGTTCCTGCGGGTCAAGTTGTTGGATTTCCTGTTTGTCCAGGATTCAAGCTTAGCCATCAAGGGAAAGGATCAATCATCAAATCCAGAGTTTACTTGGTTCCAAGGGCTTAAAAAGGTTTCTTTGAGTTCACTGTTTCTTAGGAATACATTATGTCCTCGTGTGTTGTTTAAGACTTTAAGACAATCTAGCTTCGGAAAAATCTTGAAATAAAGAGACCGTTCGTATAAACTGTTCTTGCAAAGAATTTTTTTTTGGATAAAATGTTTCTATACTAATCTAAATAACAAAGCTCACATAACATAGAAAGTATATATGTTTTAATTCTAACAATTCAAAGTTTTATAGAAGGGATTATGTAATAAGGTATGGTTTTCGACTAGGGATCTGAGAATCAATCGTACAAGACTTCTCTTAGAAACACTTTTTTCACCTGTCACAGAGTGAAGATGAAACAGAGAGAAAAATGTTAAAAAAAGAAGAGCAATCCAAAATTAATCATCATCGAAAAGTAAATGAGAATGAGAGAAGAATCTAATTTACTTGTTCTAATGTGAGGAACATAATGGCATTCCAGGTTCCTAGCCGTGTAAAATTCGGGAGAAATCCTTTGTAGAATGCCATAATCCCCTTTAAATAGACCAAAAACAGAACATTCATGATTGCATCAAAAGAGAGAGATTGGTTAAATGTGAACTAGAAAAGAATACTAACCTCGGTCTTCATCGTTTTGATGAAGCAATCGACTGTGTTTCGGTAAGTAGAGTCTCCCATCATTCTAGATTTCACCTGGAACAACATATAAAGAAGAACCATGGCCGTTTAGGGCAAATACCAAAGTATCAACCATTTTGTTTCCTTCGGTAACAGGTTAATACTAATTTCTCCTTCCGTAGAGCATTACTATCTAATAATGCTGCATTTACCAAAGTCAAATCACCAAGCAAGAGGTCAGAAACATAAAATGTGGAAGACACAAACATGTGAGACGCTACACCGATGTCACTTTCAAAGTAGAGCTATGTCCATTCTAATACCTTGTCCTTTAAAGAGATATTCTGTGATAAATACCTACTCTTTGCCACAAACCAATAAATAGAACTCAGTCAGTACTAAGTCTCTTTTGTTCGTTCTCAAAAAGAACAATGATTTAGGCACTTAGCACTTTCGTTTTCAGATCTATCACTTCTCACTGAAATTTATTGTAGATATACGCACTACCACACATGATGAGACGAAAACCAAATAATCTTGTTGTTGATTTATGTAAAAGACGAAAATGAATGCTTACCACATCAATTGGAGAACCGATGCAGACAGCGAAGAAGCCTGCAGCTAAACCAGCTAGTAGATGAGTTAAAACACTGTCTCTGAAGAACGGAATTTTCATAATTGTCTGCATATGTATGGAAGTATAAGAACAAACAAAGACTAAACAACCACCAGTAGAAGCCAAAAAAACTCCTACACAACAAAATACTTGAGAAAGAAATATCACCTCCTTTATTTGATCATAACTAGCTAACTCTGCAGCATTTACAATAGCATTCCGGGCAATATTGGGACCAAGTCCAGTCCATAGCGCACTAACTCCTTCCTATTTTATAAATCAAAAGGCTATAACACTCTGCTAACAAAGTATTTTAATATTTTTGATATTGTTATTTGAAGATTAGTTTACTAACCAGCTTCACAATGGTGAAATAAGCGTCTACAGCTCCTGCATAACGCCTAGGAACCCCAGCCGGTAACTTTCCTTCTGATTGAAGCCGAACTTTAACAAGATCAGTTGGATTAGCTACAATAATAGCTATAGCTCCTGTTGTGTCACACACAATAAAATAATTCCCTTTATAATCTCAATCATTCACTCAAGTTACTTCCAAGAGACTATCAAAATTAAGAACTGAGCTCACCAGTTAACAAAGCTGCAAGAATCTTTTGATATAAAGGAATATCGCCAATAAAGTCACTTCCAACCAAAAGTGTCTTCACCTATTCAGATATAGCAAAATAAACAATCCATCAGATATAACTTTATAAGAGAGTATAAAACACACACAAAAAAAAGCACCAGAGAAGGAAAATAATGTGAGACTCACAGGCTCATATAACCCAATCCTTAAGCCACCATAGATACATTGGCGATGAAGTCCTGCAATAACACCTTTCCAAAGACCTGAAATACCTTCTTCTCTAGCTATGGTAGCTAGAGTACCAATTGATCCTCTATACTTGGGCAAATTCTCACCATCTCCAGTGGGAATCTTTCTTTGAAGCTGAAGTCTAACTTTGGCTGTGTCCAACGGTATAGTACATAACTACAACATCACTCATAAACCATGAATTAGAATTTGACTAAAGACTAATACAACAAACACATAACACACGAAAACTCAAATTTCGTAAACACTAAATCTATAGAGTCTATGTAAGCTCATTTCAATAAGTATCACAAAAAATCACAAGTAATGGACTTTAAAGTCGTAGACTAGACCATCATAGATTAGCTTCTAAAGCTCAATTTCGAAGATTCAGTAGAATAACGGTAAATCTAAGATAGCATTTCTCTGGATTGTTCACCAGTGACAGTGATTGATCGAATTTAAGAATATTGACAGACTCAAATGAAAAATGAACAAAAACCCAAAAGAGGAATAATAATCTCATCTCGCACTAAAGAGAGATACCTCAGCAAAACAAGCAGCGAAAGCGCTGCAAATGAAGGTTTCAAGGAACGAAATCTCGATCCTTGGTTTGAAATCCGCCATTGTTATGCTATAGGAACAAGATAAGCGAAATCTGGAGAAGCACCGATTAGGCAAAATGCAAAAACAAAAAAAGGCTAAAATTTGAGAAGTTGCTCCAGTTTCTCTCTAACAGCGATGATGATTGATGTAATCTTAAAATGGGTTTCTCAATGATTATAGTTTTTAGGAGTAGTAATGAAGAAAAGTGAGATCGAGATTTAATAATGGCGTAACGAATTCAGAACAAGTACAGAGTCTCTCTCAATCTTTTGTGTGTTACTATTTTCACTATAAAAGTTTCTCTCTGTTTTTGTTGTAACTAAACACGTCATTAGATAGACCCTCTTCCTCCACTGGAAGGTTATGTACACAAACTGTTTTTCGCACACACAAGGTTATTTACTGGATGGTGTTGCTAGGGATACGTATAAAGACTATTCACGTGTACATTTCAATATACAACAAAGGCACTAGATGAACCAGAGAAATGGTGAATGGAGCTTATAGGAGTTTTAGCTGAACCAAAGTGAGTGATTCTATAAACACCAGGTGATGCGGTTTCAGGGATTCTCCATTCGATAGTTGCTGTGCTCTGCGTGCTGAGTTTAAACGGTCTTGACCACTTAAACCGGAGGCAAAAGTCATCATCATCATAAACAGGTACCCATGTCTCTCTTCCTTCGAGCCACCTCTCAACAAGCGCGAAAGTTCCTTCCGTCATCAGATCGTTTCTCGGGTTAGCTGACCGGAATTGAACCCTCACTATGTCAGCTCCCTTCCTGAATTTGGATAACCGAGGAACATCCGATGTAACATCTCCGAATGCAGTTCCAATTGGTGTCATATCCGCAACAACAGGTGTTAGTAAGCTTATTTGCTTGTGAAGTAAGTCAGGTGGTTGGGGACCCGGGTCAGTGGTTTGAGCAGATAGAAGATCATTTGCTAGTTTCTTGAATTCTTGAATGTATCCGCTTAGCGTGTGAGGTCCATACAAAGTCGATGCACCCTGAGGGAAAGAATAAACAGAGTTGGTTTAAGAGCAGGAAATCAAGAAAGATCCTACAAGCTCTTCCTTCTTATCTAAGCCTCTGACCTCATATCTCTGAACTTGGTATTCCTCAAATGTGGCAATATACTGCGAATACGAATTGGTTAGCCCGGCTATTACCACGCTGAATTCTCTTCCATTGCTGCCTTCTTTAAGCACTGTTTTCACGGCATCACGTAGTCGCCTCCCTGCCATTGTTGTGAATTCTTGCAAGCAGAACAATAGAGAAAGGAAATTACTAATGTTCTACATCAGTTTAGAAATGATTTTTTTTGTTCTGGGGGAGACCGGAATACCTCCGGGGACGCAGAGAATCACTAGCTGGCCAATGCGGAGGATCTGAACTGGTAATATCGACGGCTGAAAATGGATTAAGAAACAGTTTTTCCATCACAAATAGCTAAGTGGGATTCAATTTTTATCCATCACAGTACAAGATTATGCTCTCACCGCCCAGTCGTATGGTTGTTTCATTTCACCGGTATCAAGCAATATGGGTTTAGGTCGTTGGCATCGTACTTGTTCCTCAGTTGGATTCTTGAGAAGGTTCCTTACAAGCCTCCAGAAAGGATTTCCCTTACACAAAGTCACAACATAAAGTATAGTACTAAACATCTTTCATTACCAAGTTAGAAGGAGAATTTGGGTTTTACCTGATCATCTCCTTGTTTAAAGTCAAATGCTCCAGGTCCATCAGTTGTTCCTGCAGCGAAACCAAAACCCATTGCAGCTGGACATGTTTTCACCACTTCGGAACCTCCATTTTGTCCATTAATCGTCACTTCAAGCTGAGAGAAATCAACATATGCATGACGATAGTCAACTTTTCCTTGTATCTCCTCAGAGGCTTTAGTGAAAAGATCCGCAGCCTTCTTGAACTGCCTCTCTCCAATAATGCGGGTACTCTCAAATTCATCAGGGTAGCTGAAACATTTAGTCATGCCAAGTTATACATCTAACAAGCTTGACTCTCTAAATACCATATTGTACTAAGAGAGAACATAATTTTCTGTGATTGGTTTCCGCATTGCTGAAAGTAAAAGTGTGCAGTTAGGAATAAGACGTACCCTGGTCCACGGCCGTAGCATTGCTCATTCTTTCCACCACAAGTACTTTGGTTGAATTCACAAGGAAGGCCTGTGTCTATACAGAAGGCTCCCAACACATTCGGACTAACATCACCGCAGTTAGTTTGACAGAAGGCAGAGACAAATCTAGGTTTGTCAGCGTGTCTAAATCTACTTCTGACCCGTCTAGCAACGCTTGACATCCTTGTAACGGTTTTACCGCCGGTAGACAGTAACGAGGATGCCATTTCCATCAAATCTTGATCTGCAATAAAAGCAACAAAAAGTTAGTTTTACAATAACAAGCCATTACTAAAACTCTTGGAGCTATGGTTATTTACGCTCACCATAAGGATCACTGATTATGCTTGAGACTCTTCTAGGAGATTCAACATCAACTGATCTACAACCGTTTTCTCGTTCAAACCAGTCTTCCATGATACGTGCTGCAGTGCCTTTATTGTCCCCGCTGATTCAAGGCATTTGTACGGCTCATCGAAGTGCCATGAGTTGCAAACCAATTGAAACTACCCACTGGACCCCATTGATCATCAACGAATTTGACAAGTGTCATCTCTTTATCTACATCATATTCATATTTACTACGTTCATGTGCCGGATTGTTAAGGTAAGCACTGGGACTACGGTTCACACCAGCATCCAAGAGCTCCCCTGCAAGCTCAGCTCCAAAAGAAATGTCTTTAGAGAAAGCAACATATAAAATGAATCATAAAAAAAGTGTCCCACAAGCTAAATCACTCACCTTTGTTGATTAAAATGGACCCGGGACGAAGATTTTCATGAGCTTGTATAATACTTTGCTCTATACCGTCCACAAGAGCATTGAAAGATTGATGAACAAACCCGAGAGATGTAACTAAGTACAAAATGTATTGGAGATAACCCCCTGGACCAGCATGAGTATGAGTTCCACTAATTGCAACATTTTCCTCCGTATAAAGCTCACCGTACCTCTGTTTCAATCTTTCAATCACTTTGATGGTCACAAGCTGTGAGGCCATACCAGCATCAAGATTAACAAAAGCAATCCTTTTCTTGTATGGCTCAGCCACGATGAACGCACGAGCTCTGAGCCTGAAGTGAACACCAGATGCTACTTGTTCCATGTTAGCATAACCCATCATGTTAACATCAGCTGCAGGTCCTGTGATGTCATAGCTTCCAAGACCCATCAAATAATCGGAATCTGAGAATATACAAGTGAGCCTCAACAGAAATAGCAAGAACAATGTGCAGTGCATAGACATAGACCACCTCGTCATCTTCACACTCAATATGGAGTAATCAACTCTTTCTCATTTCTAGTCCTTCCTAGAGAATAATACAAACGTAAGCAACATAAACAAACACACATATTTCATGAATCTAAAATTATTAAACCCAAAATATTATCCAACCTGAAGAAGAAGTAACGCAATCCTTAATGATTTTAGCTGATGAACACACTAACCATTTGCTGGAGCTGATAGAAACTAATTGATGTGAACGATGTGAAGCAAAACAAAAGAAGATGAGAGAAACTCAAATAGACAAATACTCAATAAAGTTTCGTTTTTTTTTCTGGTAACAACGATAATAGTATGTAAGTAAGAGTAAAGTGTGAGGAAAGTTCTTATTTTTAAGGTTGCGGAGAAAGAAAGCTACCCAATTTCAGCTGTTTTAGCGTATCTGTCCTTCTCAATTCGGTTTTCACTTCTTATTCGATTTCTAATTTTCAAAGTTTGGATTTTTGGGGTAAAGTTAGTTAAAATGCATACATAACGGGGGTAGAATGTAATTTATAAAATTGTATTGGGTCTGTTTGTGAATAAACCAAAACTTGTGGTTCTTCTCTGTCTCAACCTCAGTCGCCGATCTTCAACAGTGGCTGAAACAATAGAGAGAGAGCGATACAATGGCGATGACACTTATGAACAGAGCAATCTCTAGAACCGAAACTGTTGGTGCTTTCAGTCTCTCGCTTAGTCTCTTAAGAAATTTCTCTGCGGCGCCGTCGGCGGCATCTACTCCGGCGAGTGAAAACCCTAGCTCCGATTCGAATAAACCTAAACGAAGAAAGAAGAAAAACTTAATCGAAGTCGCTCAGTTCTTACCTAATTGGGGAATCGGATACCATATGGCTAAAGCTCACTGGAATGGAATCTCTTATGAAATCACTAAGATCAATCTCTATAAGGTTCTTCGTCTTCTTCTCTTTCATGTCTGGATTGAAAAGTTTCCATTTTTCGTAAGCTGAGATAATGTTTTTATTACCTAATCATTTGGGGTTTGATTATCTGACTTGGGTATTTGTTTGATTTTGGATTCAAATGCAGGATGGTAGACATGGAAAAGCTTGGGGAATTGTTCACAAAGATGGTGACTTTTTTTGTCATCATTTGCTTCGTATTGCTAAGTTTTTACGCCCATTGATGTCAAAGTTGGAGCTTTTTGTCATGTCTATGGAGTATAGGGTGAAATTATTAGGAGTAGCCATATCTGAAACTAGATAATCACCATTGCATTGGTGTTAAGGTTTATGCAGCTTTCATGAGAGTAACGTACATACATGGTCTCAAATGCAGGATTGCGAGCTGCGGAAGCTCCAAAGAAGATAAGCGGAGTTCACAAACGTTGTTGGAAGTATATCCCAAACCTGTCAAAGACTACTCCTGCAACAACCACTGCTGATGTTCAAGCTGCCTGATCTGTTTACTTCCATTGTTGTGGGTACTTCTTGATCTATCTGTTTGCGGTTTCTTTTTATTGGGAAGAAGATACAGTTGTTGTGACTTGATAGTTTCTTTGAATTCGTCGATAGCTTTGTAGGAAATGATCCATAATCTACGGATGATGACCGAGTATTCGTTTTTCTTGTTAAGACTTTACACTTCTTGAGTTATGATTTTGATGAGCCAGCATCCCTAAGCCTAGTGTTTAGCTACTATAAAGTTTGAACTTGTTTTGTAGGAGATCTGCTGGTTTTAAACATGTAATAAATGACCTCAACTACGATTGGCAGGTTTTAGTTTCTATCAAAATCCCAAATTTTCAATATTGAAAAGTCTCCTCTTCAGCACAGCATCTTTATTTCTTTGTTCAAATAATACATCTTTTGCAGTAAAAATCAACTTGAATACTTCTCCTGATATTGTATAGTGCCTGTTTATCGAATCATCAATGTTATGCAATGGAAGATAGTCTTGTTGGACCAGTTTTACATTTCTTCCAACCGTAGCGTAAAAATCTTGTTTGTATCCCTTTTTCCACAGACTCCAAAACCATCGTTTAGATTCACCTTTAATGAAAGCAGTTTTTGGTTGAACCAATCTTAGTCAAGTAACAGGAATCCGCATATGAACCAATCTAATATGATATATATATACAAGTCCGTGCTTTAATGGATATCTTCATGTAAGCAAAGATCTTCAAATTACCAAGTACATGAGATGGGTTTTATTCAATAACTTTGAGGTTAACAGAGAACCAATTTTAGAATCTTTTTCTTTCTTTCAGGACTCAGTTCAGTAGACTGTTTTGATTTGTAAAAAAAAGAAAGAAAACAGACTCTCTTGAATTTGACCAATCAATCTCCATTATTCTTTGGTTTAGAAGGGCCCTATTCTTTCAAATCCATGAAGCCCATCCCTCTTTAACTTTATATTTTGGCCCTGTTTATGCTTATCCAAGGAATTTTCTGTTTCCCTTCTGTCAATTTGTCAATCAATATACGGCTATCAATTTTTTGGTAGCGAGAAACAATTTGATCGAATAATATATGAATTGTCTTGAAAGTGTGGAAATATGATACATCGAATACATTCAAAAAACAACAGGTCTCAGTTAAAGAAGGTTGCTGTTTTATAGACCAAAATGACATTATAAGCTACACACTTTTGACCCAAAAAAAGAAAAACAAAAGCTACACTGTTCCTTGATAACCAAACAAAAAATGATTTAAGAAAATTATGAAATTAGCAAAAACTTTTTATATGTTTTGTCAACAATCATGTTAATGTTTATACATAGGACCGAAAATAAAATAAATGTATTGTTAATGTAGCTGTAACTATATGGTAACTATATTGGACCCTATTTTAGAAGGTGTATATACATTTTTATATTATTACTACTTTTATACAAATACAGTAAGTAGTATAATCTAGTAAACTCAAATATGAAAGGAGAATTTCAAAGAGCTTGTTGGTGAAATAAACAGACTACAGTTTTTTTTTTGTCATAAACAGACTACAGTATTTTATTTTATTTTGTCAAACAAACAGACTACAGTATTTATAATCGAAAAAATAGGTACATTGATACTGTTAAGTTACTCAGCTTATATATGTAGATACAAAAGAAAACCATATGTAACTTCAAATTTAATAGAAAACAATTAAGAAAAAAACTACTACTGTTCTTAAGTACTGTTTAAAAATGAAAATAGCATTTCAAATTTGGGGTTCTTTTATTTGTTTTCTTTGGAACAATAATTATTAAAGAAACGGTGAGTTTCCTTCCAGCCAACATTGTTACATCCTGACACAGCCACTGACATTGACAGTGATTTTTATGTTTAGTTTCATCAATACCCTTAAACTTCTATACATTTTCATTTTGACACCTCATGTTTATATACTTTTCAACAAAACCCAACACTATTGATATATATGTTCACTGAATCACTGTTCAGAGTTCACACCAACCCACTTTTCAAAATCAGTTTAAGCTGACTTCATTAGGATATATTATCTTGTATAAATAATTAATATCTAAACACTCCAGGTAATGTACTAAGTGTAGAATGAAACTTTATAGAAGCAAATCTAATTTGTAGAAACAAAGTACTTTGTTTTTTCACGGTATGAGTAAAGTACTAAAAAATTTAGTTGTTAGGAAAAATAAAATCTAACTTATTAAAGAAATCAAGAAAAGTACTAAAATAAACGCTTTTTCGTCCTATTAATGTTATAACTTAAGCAACGTGGGTACACTTCATTAGTTCATTTTCACTAAATCTATAACTTCTTTTTCTTCAATTTTTGTTCTTAATTAATAATTAAAATGTTAGGAACTGTAATTAAATTGTGATAGTAAATAGATTAGCTTAAGGGACTTCAATAAGAAATATTTTTAATTAATACAGTATGAAATACAAAAAAAAAGTACAATCGATATATATATATATATATGAAAAA
>Ga0041059_1002393_pt1 | contig 14048 bp, 6 predicted proteins | sample AraColnosormetaG_FD_56232 | JGI IMG/M metagenome (GOLD analysis project Ga0041059, IMG submission 56232) | Arabidopsis roots microbial communities from North Carolina, USA - Col MF nosort | ecosystem: Host-associated > Plants > Roots > Unclassified | place: USA: North Carolina | collected 2013-09-02
TTGTATGTTGTTCTAGAAATTTTAGCTGCTGATAGAAATGATTTAGAGCTCAATCTGTTTTTTTTTTTTTTGGTTGTTTATGACTTGTTCCTGATATCTCTTAAAATGAGAAACCTTGATTACCATGTATTGTCAGATTCTTAGATCTTAGTATAATGCTTTCAGGTTTCTTGTGAAAAGGTGCTTATCAGATGGAGATTTTCTCCATGAAAGTTGCACTCCGCTGTCAGCCATGAGTAGCAATCATGAAAGCATGCCACAAAAAGGTTTCTCCGCACCATTACAGCATGTGAGCCATATTCTTTCAGAGTCATCGTCTGATATACCAGTATCTAATGATGTAGCATTATCAAGGTTTGTTTCTATCGCTCTTACATCTTATGCTGAGTGGAGTTAAGATTATATATTATTTCAATTGTTAGGAATTGTTCCAGTTTTGGCAGTTGAACCTATTTGGATCGGCATACCGTAGTTTCTTTTTTAGTGTACATATCGTAGGGATTATAATTTCACTGGGAAAAGATCTATTTGCTTATATCATTTCTGTCAATAGCATGTAGCTCATATGGTCTTAGGTTGTTGTCTTGACTCACGCACTTAATTATTCAGTGAGTCGGAGTATGTTAAACTGACTTTTCCAGCCATAATATGTATGTAGGTGTACTCCTTCAATGCCCAGGAAACAGCTCTTCGGAGATGTGCAAAAGGTTCATCGTTTTGGTAGCGACCAAGTTTACTTTGGCGGGGAGGAAGACATGTCTAGTGTCTCCAATTTTGTTGATATTGAGTGGCTTTCATCAGAAAACCCATGCGAGAATGCTTTATTTGACAGGTAATAATATCATGCTTTAAAGAGCATAGATAATGAGAAGTGTTAAATACTATACTAAAGCTTGTAACACAGACAGGAGCTTGAAATTGTTAGCCAGTAGGAAAAGATCAGTCAACTATCTGCAAACCAACTGTTTAAAACCCAAATTGAAAGAACATGACCAAATTGATTAGGCTCTTTGAGTACTACACTCGTTGTTAATTTGGTGATGAGATAGAAACTTGTGGTTTGTCCAAATATATAATACCCAGATCAACTTTACTCTTAGCTGTCAAAGACGATCTTCTTTGATAAACCATGTTACTTTTGGCAGGTCGTCGGAGCTTACAAGAAATTTGACAGCGGAGACGTCTTCAACAGAGAATAGCGTCAACGGAGTAGGACAATCGGCACCAACTATAAGTGAAAGTGGGTCAAGCAGCAGTAAGGTCAGTGGCCTTTTTTTGTTTTGTTGGTTTAATTATCAAATCAAATGGCTATAAGATGAGTATTAACGAATCCGCACTTTTATTGTTTATTCTTTTGGAAGATTAAGTTTTGGTTTTTTACTTTAATGTGAGAAATTGTGGTTGTCGATAGGGAAAGGAACCGATGGGAACAAAGATTCGGGAGGACTTTCCAGATAGCTTCAAAGAATGGGTAGCATACGGTGAAGCTCTCTGCCACTGAGTCCCAAAATCTTAGGAACACGGAATGGTACAAAAGAGTAGTACATTATTGCTGAATAGCTGAAACCTTTGTGTTGCATAAAATTTCATCATTCGTTTGAAACCTTTATTTTTCCCCCTAATTTGTTTTGTAAATAGTGTAATGTTTATATAAAGCTTGTAAGAATCATGTTAAAATTATTTGTAGGTTTCTTTGTCTCTCTGTAATCGTTTGAATCACAAACACCTGCGGTTATATATTGCGTTTGCGTTTTCTGAAGTAGTAGTCATGAGTGACTTACTTGATACACAATTTTAAAATGCTATTACTTGATACCAAATTACTGGCGCGTTTTATATACGGGAATGGCAAATTTTGTGTTGCTATACCGATAACTGACGTGACGTGGCCCGTTATTAGTCCTGGACATTCGGTTTCAGTTCGCTTCCATTCGGTTATCAGTTTTTCTGGTTCTAAAGCTTAGTATCCATTCGGTTATTTTGAAAGTTTAGTTCGGTTCTAGTTTTTTTGGTTTTAAAATTTTGTATCCATTCGGTTGTTTAGATTGAATATTTTTGGATATTTTGGTTATTTTTGAATATTTTCGGTCATTTTGGATATTTTTCGGTCATTTTTGGATATTTTTGGATATTTCGGTTATTTTCGAGTATTTTTACTATTATATATATATTTTTAATTATTTAGTCTAGAAATAACTAATATTTTAAAAATATATTTATATTTCGGAAAGTTTCGTTTACCCGAAATATTTCGCTACGTATCTATTTGGTTTCAGTTCTTTCGATTATAAAATTCAGTATCCATTCGGTTATTTCCAACTTTCGGTACGATTCGGTTTAGTTATTTTTGTTTTGGTTTCGATTCTGTACAGTCGGTTCAGTTTATTCGCCCAGACCTACCCGTTATATCGAGTAATATAGAAACATTTACCAATTTAAAGAATCAACAGAGATTAGATGATCATATGGTTAGGATTTTAAAAAGAGGGTTTTCACAGGTCGTGTGAATCACACTCTCTATTCAGCATCAAAAGAGTTTTGAAGTTAACGATTTACAAACAGAGAAAAGTAGACGTGTAGGATTTATAGGAGGGTACAACAGCTAGAGATGCAACAAGTTGGATATGAAGTTCCAACCCATCATCCAAGTCTTCTTATCTGAAGGAGATGCAAAGTTGAGCTCAAACATTTCTTTCCTTATGGTCTCTCCCGAGTCACAGAATCCGACAAGCTTAGCCACGATCTCCGCACTCTCTCTCACGTGTTGCATGTTGTGAGGATCTGTCCAGAGTTTGTTGATGAACTGTTGTCTCCTCTGTTTTCCCACCGGCGGGACATCCCATTTCAGGTATAGCATCTCTCTTTCCTCTGCTCCTAGCTTTGTGTTTACCCGTTTCGCCAAATACTCTCTCTCCTGCTTCAAAGCTCTTATACTGCAGCACACCAAAGACATATATATGCTAGTGAAAAATGGTTTTAACTCATAGAATTGAAGAAAAGGAAAGCTCTTGTACTACCTCGATGCTACGTAGCTTGCTGGTTCATCACCAAGCAATGCAGGACTCGCATTCCCAAGCTCAGCCAAGTGCTGTTCGAGCCATGTCAGCCTGCGGAGCTCAACCTCCATGTAGATTTGATCAGCTGGGTCTCCTTTGAATAACATGTAGAATTGTGTTCTGTGAATGATTGAAATGTGGCACAGATGCCATAACATTATGATTTGCTTTCTCTGCTCTTCAAAACACAATGGCCAATCCATCTGAGATTCATCGGTTGCATCGTACTCCGAAGCAGCGCCTGTCTCGTTTGCCTCCAGTTCTAACACCTAACATGTACAAGCTTTTTAAGTTACTGATTACTGATGAACAAATTTGTAAATGAATGAGCATAAGTCACAAGTGTAAACTGACCTGGCAAACAAGCAGCTGCTTCTGGTATTGAAGCTTCGCCACACGTTCTTTCAATCCAGTAACATAAGATTTGATATTACGTATATTCTCTTCGGCAGCATTCTTATACATTCGATTCATTCTCTTAATATCGACTGAATTTGCTTGTCGTGATACAGGCGTTCCTTCCCTTGACTGTGTACGACATCGGTTATCATCCCTCTTTGGTGGAGTAGCTCCAAAAGACACTGGGGCTGAATTAGCAGACACAACATTGCTCTCAGGATCCTTATTTTCAGTCCCAGAAAGAGGTGAACATGGTCCCCGGATCATATGCTGTAGGTTAGGACTATTACTTAAGCCGAAGGGAAGAAGTCTCTTCTTTTTCACCTGGGTCCTGAAATCTGGAGTCTGTTCATCTGTCTGAAAAGACGAGACAAGCATGTCAATAGTGTTCTGAACACACTCTAGCTTCTTCTCCAAAGCTGCAATTTCTTGAGAATTCAACCGATTTATTTCTTCCTTCAGGTTGGCTTTATCACCAACTACAATTTCCTCAGTTAAAAGGTTGCTCTTCTGCATGTCCCTGATTTCTGACAGCATTTTCGCAACTTTTTCTGCAGCTTGTTGATCACCCAGTTTATGGGATGTCACTTCTTTGTGAATTAGATCCAGTGCTTGGTTTGCTTCTTCACCCAACTTCTTTTGATGTTTTTCAAGCAAACGAATTTCTTGGACTAGCGCTGTTGGATCCGCCGAAGTTAAAGACTGCCTCACATTATCCTTTCTCCTATCACGAGCTGTTCTGCGGCTTGACGGAACAGATTTGCTTGGAATGGATTCCTCCTTTGTATGGTATGAGAGACACCTTGCCACTTGAGAAAAAGGTTCACACTCACTTGATCCCTGCAACCAATTATATAGGCATGTCTGCATAAGGTTGAAGTTATCCCAGAAAATTTTGGTATATCATATTAGCAGCGCACATACCTTCCGCTCCTTTGCTTTTCTTTCTAGATCAAGTTCAGACTGTGCAATGTCTCTCTGACGCTTTAGCTCTTTCATTTCGGATTCCATCTGCCATTAGTTAAACATGAATGAATAATTGCAAGTGATAAAAAATTCAAGTTGTTTTTGTTAATAAACTTAAGTTCACGTCCCATATGGTTTACCTAGTCTGTGGACTCCACATTTAAAATATTCAGAAGAGATAATTCAAGATGTGAATTCTAGTTCTTAAAGTCTAAGTCATACCTGTTGGATTTTCATCTCTTTCTCAATTAACAGAGACTTTAAGCAGGTGGATGAACTGGGCTCCGGGCTTCTTAACTCTGACTCGAGTTTAGCTACTTTTTGCTGCAGATGTTTCAGCAGCTTTTTTTCTGAGACAACCTACGACAGAAAATCAACTAAATTCACATCCCTAAATTGAATACCAGCAGAGGGGTAAACTTTCTATCAAGAACAAGCAAAACCGTTTTGTGATTCATCAAACACAAAGAAGATTGAAGCAAAAGGAGTAATGTTAGTGGGAGAGCGACAAAAGAAGGCTTTGAAAATATATCTCACTACATCATTACAGGTAACGCGATGCATTTTGTATTCTTAATTCATGGCAAGAGCAGAATAGACATGCAGGCAGATAATTGCATATGATATGCTCACTATAGGATGATGATTGCTACTCAGAAACAAAACCACATTTGCAATGAAAGGCCAAAGAAAAGCTTTAGTAAGCCAAAGACAAAGCTCTATACAATCATCCTGGTTCTGCAAAACGAAAGACCTCTACAAATATTTAACTAAGTGACATACCATGTTTACTTTAGCGCAATTGGTGACTTCCTTCGCACTCATGGCAAAAGAAAGTGTCTTTTTTGTCTGTTCAACATGACTCAGTGCCGGACTAATCGTACATATAATTGCTGTTCTAGCATTCCCGCCAAGTGAATTTTGCAAAATTCTTGTCAGCTTTGAGTCTCTATACGGCACGTGATCCCTTTTTCTTCCAGAACTTCAACCAAAATAACAGAAATAATTAAAAACTTTAATGTTTTGCTAATTTCTTAAGATGCCCTACAGGTGAAAATGTTCATCAATCTAAAAGGTAATTTAGACATGCCAAAGACAATCATGGTGTTCAAACTAGTGTGCTTTCTGACCTCAGTTTTCTGATCACTGTAGTAAGTGTCAATAAACTACGGTTAATGTGGCTTCCTTCCTTCAATCTTAGACCATCTGCGTTTGTTTGAAAAGCACGTTCGCTTCCAGCAAGATCAACAAGATTCTGCACCAATTAAAATGTCGTCAATACCAAGTGAAGCTTCAACCCAATGATAATAAATGACGTACCAGAGTTGCCATGAAAGACTGCACACAGCCTGCTATTTCCCTGAGACTGCTATGGATGGTCTGAATATTAAAAGCAGAGAACATGAGAAATTATGGGAAGTGGTTACTTTTACTGTCTAATGGTAGCAAATAACTAGGCAAAACTATCTTCTCCATGTTTAATAGAATATTAATTCAATCATGCAGCATATCAGATAAGTATAGATCATACCAGCCGAATAATCTGATGCGATCTTGAACTTTTGTCGTTTAAAGCAGTTTCACCTACTTGCCTTTGATCTGTAACAATAAATGGAAAATCACATAACAGGAAATAAAATGATGATATCATATGTCTCATTAGTGATTAGTGAAATAATTAGTCATATTTTATATATGTCATCTACATGGTTCTAAGGCTTTGCTAAACATTACTTAGAATACTATCACCATCAAATGCATAAAAAGATATAGAGCATCTTAACAGGTGATAGAAGAATTACCTTCACAAATGCTAATTAAATGCTGTAAATGTTGCCTGCTTTCTACCACTTCCTCCACCAGATTTTCCACAATGGTTCCTTTCTGCAATATACACAGCATTCTTATACTGGCCGAGATAGTTCATGAGCCTTGACTTAGTGTTTCCGACCCTTTACTTACCTCTGGATCATCTAACAGTCTAAGGGGCCCAGTATCACGATTTAAAAGGTCAACCACGGTCTCGTTATAAATCTCCAAAGCAGATACTTTCAAGACAAAGCTCCTTTCTTGAGTCTACATAGATTTCAACAGATCCATGAGAATAGAAAAAGAACATATCACTTCGTAACAAAACCAAAACCAAAACACATCCATTTGATCACTCACTTTTCTTATATGTTCGTATATATCTTTAACAACACTTTCAGTAACCCCCCTCATTGTAAACGTCTTGCCACTACTAGTCTGACCATAAGCAAAAATAGTTGCTGCAATAGATAGAGACAAGAAATCACATATCCACAAATAACATATCCTTAGATAATGGGATTTTTTAGATTTCTGTGTAGTTACCATTTGTTCCTGCTAATGCAGATAGTGCAACGTCCCTAGAACCACCTTCATACACCTCTTGAGTTGCACAAGTTGGCTCAAAAACTTTATCTATAAGTACAAAGAAGAAAAAACTTAAATGAGCTATATAACAAAAATGGAAAGAAGAGAAGACAAAATAAGCAATCGACTAGATTCTAATAAAAAATACCAAATGAATATTTTGTTGGAGCCTTGTCAGGATTCGGATTCTTAAAGACGATAGTCTCATCATCGGGACATTCCCAAGCAATGAGATCATATTTGGCATGTTCCCTCCAATTTAATGGTCTCATCCGAACAGTGACAAGAATCTTCTCCTCTGTAACTTTGGAACCACATGGAGTATAAGGATTGGACTTATCTATCTTACTTAACGGAGTTCTCGGAGGTCCCATCATCTTCTACACACAAAATCGAAACCAATTTTAGAAACTTATAAGACCTAAACGCTACAAATCTACTCTACATCTGTAGATCAAACACAATTTCTTCTAAATCTAATCACCTAATCGAAGATTTTCTTTGAGAATCAGTAATCGTAACTGTTAGATTGTTCAGAAATCCATCTATGGAAACTAGAACAACCAATACATGAGAATCCAACATAATAGTCACCTGAAATCAAATCCAGAATAGGAAACAAGAGAGAAATTAAAAGATCGCTTACAGAGAAGAAGGGACTTAACAGAGGGAACACGTCGGAGAAAGAAAACGCGGCGGTGGTGGTCGACGACGGACGGATGATTCGCCGGAGAAAATCAAATCGATGAGAAGATGGTGGAGATGATTAGGGATTTGTTTTCGCAGAGGCAAAATCGAAAGCAGAGAATGTGTAACGGAAACTATTTTCTTGCTACTTTCTTCTTCTTCGTCTTCTTCTTCTTTTTACTTTGTTTTTTTCAATTCCCGTTCTCTGCGCAGACCTGAAATTTTTTGAACTTTGAACGGTCAAAGATCAAGGGTTCTTAACGAGCCACGTGTAAGATTGGGATTCTACATCGAACACAGCACTAACCTATACGACGTATCTTAACGTTCTAAGAAAAGTGCATCAATGTGTACGTTAATGCCAACCAAAACGGGTTTATTGGTACGTTATGGTTTACAAGCAGAATTTCTCAATCCGAGAGAGCAAAAAACGACTGTGTTGATAAATTGGGTCAAATGAAGAAAAGAGAAACATGGGCCAGCTAAAGATTAAGCCCAATACTAAAGCGACGTCGTCTGAGGCACAACGGTCATATGCAAACGACTAGAAACAACAAACACAGGAAGCACGAGAGGTGATGAAAAAGCTTGTACGGAGAGAAAGTTAGCGATTTTTTGCAGCCCGACACAGGATGATGATATCTGTCCTATCTCTAGGGTTTTTCGAGTTACCCCATTCTCTCTCACGTCTCGTGTATAAATACTAAATGTTCTGTTTCCTTTAGCTTCCTTCCTTTGCTTTGTTGTTACTAATTCTGCTCGTTATATTGTAAGTGTGATTAGTGTTAAATTTTTAGCGTATTTTTTCTTTCTAAGTTGGGATTTGTTTAGCTTGTTGCGTTGCCTTTTTCAGTGTGATTAATTAGTGAACAATGAGGTTAGCTAGCTTTTAGTTAGGGTTTAATCCTCCTTTTAGCTTTCACATTCTTTCTTCGATTTAGCCACAAAAACTCATCCACATACACGTACATAACTGGTCCTGAGCACAATAAAGTGAAACATGTTAGAAAACATGGATGATTATCCATCTTTAAAGTAGATCATATGACCTTATCTTATCCTTATATATAAGTCTTACTCACCAAGTTACTTTATCTTTAAGACACTTACTCCCCAAGTTTTCTCCTCCTATATATATATCTACGTTGTTTCATTGTGAAATCATATAGTATAGATCAACAATTTTACTATAATATGAATATTTATATACCTATTATTCAAGTATTTCACTATCATGAACACATACAACAACATTATATGATATATTAATATGTAGTTATATTACTAATGTATTTTGAAATTTGTTTAACTTAATTGTAACAAACAATTCTTTTTTTCATATATTCTTTCGTCATCTAGTACACCAACCTATCATGATATGCTAGTAATTTAAGTTAACACTTTAATTATCTTCCCTTGCATATAGCCATATAGAGTCTCGTATTTTTGTGTGGATATGTCTAATGTCTCGGATGACCATTACGTGAAAAAATTGTATATCAATGTTATCAAGTTATCAGACCGCACAAAAATAAACAGAAAGAAGGTCATATGATAAATCATATTCACATAACGTAATAATAAGAAAATATCCAACTAAAATTATTAAATTAATATGAGGTTAGATAGCAATTATCTAAAATACAATACACGTAAATTTTTAGCCATTATGGATTAATAACTATTGATAAAAAAATATAAAAATAAGTAAAATAGAATAAAAGTAGTATTTGATACATTATTATGATTTTTTTATTTATTGAATGTTTTTAGAAAATTAATTTTAAGAGTGAGATTAATAGAGAATTTAACACAACAAAAGACTTTTAATTTTTCCTCAATTAGTTTTACTAATTTTTTTATTTAATTAATGTAGAATGACACATGTCATTTTCTTGTGTGATGATGTGTCACTTATATGTAGAGAGTTTTCCAACTTTCATATATATGGGAATAAAAGTTGAAGTGTAAGTTCTACATATGAGTTACTATTTCTTTTTGGTCCTGTCTGAAAATGACTTAGTTCTACTACCGGAGGTTTCCAAGAGCAGTTGTGAATGGTAAATACTGTCCCTATGCTTACTTTGGTTAGACCAAAATTTCGTTTTTAGATTAACCGAAAATGCCTCACTAACACTCTAGATGATCACACGCGCTATGCCGCAGTTTTTTTTGTTTTTTTTGTATTGTTTAATTTAAATAATTTTTATTTATCTAATCATTCACTCATGCAATAAGAAATTAGTTTTAGTATTAAAATATATTTTTTCTAACAACATTCTCAATATTTCATCATACACATAATTCATAAACAACGTTCATCTTAAACCAATTTAACAGAGAGTAGTGTTCGATTCTAGAAACCTTAGAATTTGATGATGGAGCTCCGTACGTATTCTGCATCTTCGGTGATTTATTATATAAATATCAATTTAAGAGAATAACCTACTCAAATTATTAATTAATCCACGATTATTATATACTCATACTTTGAGTTTGGATTACAGAAAAATGAAAAACTACTAAAATGGTTTTATTGAAAAATCATGTAATATTAAAATAAATTTAGTAATAATACATTAAATATGTAAAATAAAATAATATATTAAATTAAATAATAAATATATCATTAACCTATAAATTAGAAGTTGAAGAGCTTACATTAATTATTTAATAGACACATGACAAATGCTAAAGTGATGATGTGGCAACCATATGGAGAGAGTTGGCCAACTTTCATATAAAGCTATTTGCCATGTGTCTATTAAATAATTAATGTAAGCTCTTCAACTTCTAATGAGTGACACATCAACACCTAAGAGAGTGCCACATGTCCAAATAAAATTTAAAGCTAAAAACTTAAAATTAAGTTTTACTTTCCAATAATCAATGAATTTTACCTCTTCAATTTTAGATTATCATCAACCCTTAAACTTCTTCTCTATCATTTTAAAGCATTGACTATCTGTAAGCTATCATTTTCAAAGCTAAAGTAGGTTTTAGACTCCATCCCCTCATAGCTAGCTTTATATGCATCAAATAGTTTAAGGGTAAGTTATTATTAATTAATTGTATCAACTTTTATATGCATCAAATAGTTTACCAATATAATTTAATTTAAGAAAAGACATACAAAATAAAAGAAAATTATTATTGATACAATTAATTATGTAAAATTTTATAATATATACAATTAAATAATAAATTACCATAAACCATTAACTTACATTAATTATTAAGTGGAGATGTGGCAAATGCTAAGTGATGAGGTGTCATTCATATGAAGAGAGTTGGCCAACTTTCTCCATATGATTGTCACATCATCACATAAGAAAATGACATGTGTCATTATACATTATTTAACAAAAAAAAACTAATTGAGGAAAAATCAATTAAATTCTAATATCATATTATTCATTTTTTGAACTTTAATAGAATCAGTAATTAAATTAAATTTGTTGATTTTATGATTTTATGTTTATGCATAAGTTTATACAACTTATTCAACTAAATTTAAATAAGTTAATTTATATATGAGTTGGATATAGTTTGTAACTAATGAAATTGAAAGTATTTAATTATAAGTTAAAACATGTCAAATTTTTATATAAATAAGAATTAATGCATTATTTAAGTAAATTAAATTAAACAATAAATGTAATATGTTGATATGACAAGTAGCATTCTCTCCATTGCTAATGTGGCGGAAAGATGAGAGAAAGTTGATAAACAAGAATTTCTTGGTCCCGAAGTACCTTATATGAGTGCTATCGGTAGATTTATATATCTTGCAAATTGTACTAGACCAGATATTGCTTTTACTACTAATTTGCTTGCAAGATACAATTCATCCCCTACACGAAGACGTTGGAATGGGATAAAAAACATATTCCGGTATATTCGAGGTACTATTGATTTAGAATTATTTTATCTTAGAAACTCCGAGTTTGGTCTAGTTGGTTTTGCAGATGCATGAAATCTATCAGACCCTCATAAGTCTAGATCACAAACCGGATATGATTTTACCATTGGAGGAACTGCAATCTCGTGGCGTTCTCAAAAGCAGATATATTCACAAAGGCGCTTCCAACTTTTACATTTAGAAAGCATGTTCAAAGTATTGGAATGCGTCATCTACGAGACTTGTGAGGTCTTTTCGAGGAGAATTTTACGTCACTGTACTCTTTTTCCCTTGTCATGGTTTTTATCCCAATAGGTTTTTCCATGCTAAAGTTTTTATCGAGGCAATATGTAACTCCTCAAAAGTGATGGATACTCAAGGGGAAGTGTTAGAAAACATGGATGATTATCCATCTTTAGATTAGATCATATCACCTTATCTTATACTTATAAGTTTTGCTCACCAGGTTACCTTATCTTTAAGACACTTACTCCCTAAGTTTTTCCCTCCTATATATATTTACGTTGTTTCATTGTGAAATGTAGAAAAAGAGAAAAATAATAAGAATCTTACCTTACTCTCTATTTCTCTTACGTGTCTCTTTCATATACATATCAAATAGAATAATATTATTTGTTTTGTATGGTATGGCAATAAAAAATTTTGACCCCACTTTTTATTTTGCTCTAACCCAATTATTCTCAGGGCCGGTATTGCTCATCCATCTGTTCCATTTCAGACAAAGTTTCTTCTGCTGCTATTGTTGTGGTTGATCTGATAAGCTCTACAAGGCTTGCACTTAAGCTGGATAGTGCCTATACTGAGTACTCGGCTCAATACTTGGTGGACCATGTTGTTGCTAGCTCACACAGGCTCAAGCTCACTGTCAAAAACTACATTGCTTTTGCGTTAAACAATGGCGGCATTCCAAAAGCAGAAGATTGGCCACAGTTTGGATCTGTGTCAAAGCCTCTATCATCGTATAAACCTGCTCTTGTTCTCATGAAAGGATAAGTGATTGAGCCTAAGAATATAGAGGAAGTACGTGACTTGTTGGTGCATCAACCCGTGGGAGCAAAACTCCATGTGTTCAGTCCACGTAAGTGCTCTCGCTCTGTTAGGTAAAATATATCAGTATAAAAATAACCCACATAGTTATAATTTATATGTTCATTTGTGTTGTGTGTAGTAGGGAATGGTCCCTCTGGTGAGCCAGCCAGCTATGTTGGACTTAGAGATGGGATCATTGTTAAAGTTGAGAAGATTCAAAGAAAGACCATTGGAACAGTGAAGATATGGTACAAGAAGAAGTTTGTATTTCTCAAAGTGGCTATGGCCAGGAGGTTTGCACGCTTCTCTCAGCCTCAGGACATAGGACCAGGCACACAGCCGGACTTCGGGCCATCATTGCTGCTTGTTGACTTTTGTGTCCCACGTCTATCCATGGAGTAAGCAAATATATTTTATCTTAATAAGTATATAGAGAACAATATGCTCTACTAGTTTGTTTAAGAATGTTTCAGTTGGAGACTTTTTAATATATGTAAGCTCAGAAGTTGATCTCTAAAGACATGTTTACATGGGATGATTCATTTGTTATATGTACCACCAGTTGAGCATTTCAGCTCCTAATCTTGAATTGTGTGTTTTAGCTTTTAGTTTTGTCCGATAAAATGTCTTGTCGTTAAAGCTTAAAGCAGAACAGAAATGCAAATATTTCTGAACATGTATTGTTTTACTATACTTAGCTTCAATTGCATAATCCAAGAATTTTTAATTTTGCTGTTCTACTATTCTTAGCTGCAACTGTTGTAAAGATATACTTTGGTAATTTCCAAAAGATCAGTTGCATTTTCTTAAATTTCAAAAGCATAGGCAAGTACATAAATATCAAAAGAACTGGAAAAATTTGTAAATGTCATAGGATTTAGGGTAAATGTATAAATACCAAAGACACTTGGGACAATTTCATAAATATCTAAATACCTAGAGCAATTTGTTGAATACTTAGGAATCTGGTCTGATTTCTAAATTTCATAAACACCTAAAGATGGGTGCGATTTCGCATTTTAAATAGTTGACGTATGAGCCGAAAACTCGTTGCATGCAAGTATTCATCTAATAACATTTCTATAATTAGAAACCACAACAAAATTAAAAATAATAATAATAGGCCAATTTTTTTTCTTTTGTCCAAAGACCTGATTTGGGTCGTGTATGACACTGTATCTCTCCGATATTTAAGTCAGAGCTGATTTAGATAAATCTCCTCCTATTAGTTCGGTATTAGGTGAAATGGTCTGAGCGAATTCTTGCCCGGATTACTTATATCCGAGTATAATACTGACATCTTCGTCAGTTTAGATCTCTTTGAGAAATATCAAAACAAGTAACACGCTCTTCTGATCTTTGTGATATAGGACGAATTTTATAAATATATACCTTGAAGCCAACACAGAAATATCACAATATAGATTTTTTTTCTTGTTTTTCTACTGATTACCATTTCAAGTTCTTCAACAAAAGTCTCTTGAGACGTCACACACAGGAGTGACAAGTATACGTGGTAACTTTTTTTTTTTTTTTTGGACAAATATACGTGGTAACTAAAACTATGTAAGTCCAGGAATTTAAAATTTCAA
>Ga0041059_1002394_pt1 | contig 14040 bp, 8 predicted proteins | sample AraColnosormetaG_FD_56232 | JGI IMG/M metagenome (GOLD analysis project Ga0041059, IMG submission 56232) | Arabidopsis roots microbial communities from North Carolina, USA - Col MF nosort | ecosystem: Host-associated > Plants > Roots > Unclassified | place: USA: North Carolina | collected 2013-09-02
GAATATAATTTAACATTCATTCAAAAAAAAAAAAAGAATTAATTAGTAAAAAAAAAAGTTCCATAATCATTGTCAATTTAGGATTTTCTGGTCAGGTCTTATGTAGTTAGGCATCATTCATGTAAGGCAAAAAGATTCTCTCTATTAACAAGTCATTGGTTCAAACCCACTATATGCATTCTTTTCAAACAATTTTTTTTTTTTATTGGAACATCAATTATCTGGCTTGGTTTATGCAGCCCATACATTTGGGCCGGTACTGCTTTTAGTATTCTGTTTTTTTTTTAAAATTTTATGTTGGTTTTCCTCTTCTATTAGTTTCTTATTATTTTGATCTGTTTTTTTCGAGTAATGGATACCAGTTCTAATGAAAGCAGCCAAGATTGTAGTTCTAAATGTGAAAAAGAACTTAAAGATTACGACGAAGATGTTAACTTTTAAGTATATGAAAAGAGGATTATCAATCGTCGTTAGATAATCCAATATTGTAATACTAATTAGGTTGTCGAGTTCTAGAAATGGAGTTTTCCACTGTTGTAATAGCTTGCGAAACTTGTGTTATATATAAAACCGAAACACTTAAGAGAAAAAGACAAAATTGTTTTGTGGGCTGTATAACGTAACTAATATTTGTAAAGTCGGTCCGCCCTTGAACACATACACACTTTTTTTGTGTTTCTCTGTTCACGAGTTATAGGGGTTTAGTTATAGCTTACAATTTTTTTTTTTTTTGTAACAAGTTATAGCTTACATGAACATGCACTAATCGTTTTGTGACGTTTCATTACGTAATGTCAAACGTTATGGGTATATAACAATGTTAAGATTAAGTTTTTTATATATAAATAGATGATTAATTGTACCTTAATTAAAAGTAACTTGTTCACTTAGATTGTTCTTAGTATGAGGTGTTCTCGTACTAAGTAGAGTCTAAGAGAACAAGATCATTTTATATTTTAATTTACACAAAAGTCATAAGATCCGTTGGTTCTTTTTTCGTTACTCGTTAGTTGTGTTTTCGTAATACAGTTTTTTACGATTAGTACCAACCGGTGGTTTTAAATATTGCGTATAACCAAACCAACCAAAACTGAAAAAGAATTATGAATATCAAATAGTTCTTTTGGTTTTGATTGGTTAACCGTAAAAAGTATAAAACATCAATTGTTACTAATCATAAAAAATAGTGTTACGACTTACGAGTAGAGAGCCAAGTATTTTGGATGATTATTCCGGTACGTATATAGAAGTTTTGTTTTAATAATAAGGGATAGTAATTAATGTGATCATATTTACATCATAGGTCATAAAAAGTCTTTGCAAATCCTATCACTACCACACACACAAATCTATTATACAAAGTTTACATAGATTTTTCCTAAGTTTTTTTTTCTCGTTTTCTTCATTATTTTGTTTTTTTTTCCCTGTAATTTTGTTTTGATTTTAATTCTCATTAAATGATTCTTAAGTTCTAAAATCATCGTTAGGCCTTTCATATATCACTATTGAAGATTTCAATAATGACATACTCATTATTTATTAGCCAACTTATGAGATCTAAGAAAATTTTTAACCAAATCCAACTCATAATTATTAATTTTCCACTTTTAAAAATTTACTAAAATAGAAATTCATATAAATTTAAATAATTACATTTAGAAGATTATTGATATTGTAAATAAAACAAACAAATAACTATGAGGTTTAATGTAACAAAAATTATTTTTTTGCTCCGATTAGTAACGATAATTAAAAAGAACAATAGGTATAGAAAAAAGAATGAATGAAAAAAGAACAAAAAAGAAAGGAAAATGACAAAAGTATGAACAAAAATAGGAACATATGTAGATAAGAAATTGAACAAACTTTTATGGTAAATGGCAACCCAAAAATTTAATAAATATTCAAAAAATATTTTTATCTAAGAGCTTTTATATAGTGAGAGATTTGCAAAACTACCATTTTTTCTACCTTTTAACAACAATACCCTTTTATGTTGTCCATTTTTAAAGATACTCTTTCCTCTCAACAGAATAACCAAATTACCCTCATTTAATAATAACATATAATTGGATACTGAAATTTTCTCGCAAAAAAAAAATTTCCACCAAACTTTTTTCCCGCCAAAAATTTTTCCCGTAACAAAATCCTTGTAAAGTTTTTTAAAAATTATTTAAAAGAACCTTGTAAAATTTTCTAAAAGCTTTGATAGTTGTTAAAAACCCTAATAAATCATTTTAAAACCTCTTAAAATCTTTATAAAGTCTTTAAAAACATATGTTAATACTTTAAAACCCCTTTTTAAACCTTTGTAAATCATTTTAAAACCTTTTACACTAGTTTTACAATATTTACAAGAATTTTTAAAAAGTTTTAAATGGATTTACAAGGATTTTTAAACCTTTGAAATCCTTTTAAAATCTTTTTAAAACTCTTATAAAGTCTTTACGATCATTTTTTAATTCAAAGAAAATTTTTTTAAAATATTTTAAAACATTTATAACTCTTTTTGAACCATTTTAAAACTCTTGTGAACCTTTACAAAAGGTTTTTAAAAAATTTACAAGAGTTTTTAAAGGATTTTAAAACTCTTGTAAACCTTTTAAAATCTTTTAAAAACTATTGCAAATCCTTTAAAACCCTTGTAAATCATTTAAAAATCTTTTAAAAACTCTTGTGAACCCTTTAATAATTTTTGAACCATTTTAAAATTCTTGTGAACCTTTACGAAAGGTTTTAAAAAGATTTACAAGAGTTTTAAAGGATCTTCTTGTAAATTCTTTAAAAATCTTTTAAAAACTCTTGGAAATCTTTTAAAACCTTTTTAAACCCTTTAAAAATCTTTTAAAAACCCTTGTAAATCTTTTAAAGCTCTTGTAAATCTTTGAAAGCCCTTTAAAAATCTTTTGTAAATCTTTTAAAACCTTTAAAAATCCCTTGTAAAGTTTTTAAAACCCTTTAAAAATCTCTTGTAAATCTTGTAAAACCCTTTAAAAATCCCTTGTAAATCTTTTAAAACCCTTTAAAATTCTTTTAAAATCCATTGTAAACCTTTGTAAAACATAGGTAAATACTGTAAAACCCCTATTTAAACGTTTGTAAATCATTTAAATTTTTTTTACAATAGTTTAACAAGATTTACAAGAGTTTTTTAAGAGTTTTAAAAGGATTTACAAGGATTTTTAAACCTTTGAAATCGTTTTAAAATCTTTTAAAACTCTTATAAAGTCTTTACAATCATTTTTTTTCTCTTAAGAAAAAAAATGTAAGTATTTTAAAATATTTTTAACTTTTTTTGAACTATTTTAAAACTCTTGAGAATCTTTACAAAAGATTTTAAAAAAATTTACAAGAGTTTTTAAAAGATTTTAAATCTGAATGTTAGAAGGTAGGTGTGAAGGTATGGTAGAAGGTAGGTGTGAAGAGGAAAGGTTCGAGAGAAAAACAAATTTGAAAGAAGAACATTAAACGGAAATAAAGGTTACAAATAGTTCGAGAGAGATTGCAAGAAAATTGAATAGAAAAAATTGTTTTGCCAACGCCGGCAAGGCAAAGCTCCACCAGCGGTGGAGGCGGGATTTGGTGAAGGTTCCTCGATAACCACATCTAGGAGTGGTTTTTTCTTTAGTCACGAGTCCACTAACACTGCACATGAATGATACTAAACCCTAAGTAGATAATATTTAGGGAACGTCGCAAGAGTTTTAATCTAAAATAAATGATCAAATCAATTAACATGTTTAATCAAAATAAACAATTTATTTTTAAATATATATAGTACAAGGTATACGTAATAGTATATTCACAAAATAGAATAGTATCTCTCACAAATCTCTCAAAATCAAAATCGATTTATTGGCTATTTTCTATTGGAATTTCTACCATCGTAAACCCTTTATCGCTTATAGATCTAAGAAATCCATAACATGATCGTCAATTTGTTGGTTAACAATTCTCTATTTTATTTCCATAGATTTAAGAATTGAAATTCTCAGATTAATTTTGATGGAAAAGTGAAGATTAATCTAACATAATTGACAAAAGGATTTAACTGGAATTTGCTAATATTCCCTAGCTGACGAAGAATAAAAATAGTCAGAGTGATGTTACGCTAATGGTTAGGGTTCTAGCTAATGGTGTTGTTAGAATAGAGTGAATCAAGTTTTGGTGATCATATCGACAGTTAAGAATGATCCATAGATAGTTTTGATTTGTTAAGTTGGTGATGATGTATGTAAAGTTTAGTATGAAAGGAAAGATAGAGATGAAAGGAGCATAATTCACAAATGGGAAGAAAATGTATTCACTAAAGATAAATATGTTTTTATAATAGAAATATAGAGGTTTTTTTTTAAGTGCTAATTTCTTAATTAATTAAATTATTTTTGGTTATAGAGTCAAATTTCCCAAAAATAAATTCGATAACCTATAACACTTTTGGACCCTAAGCCAGGCTTATGTGGCTTATGTCACGGGCCTACTCTCTAGGCGATATGGAGATAGGCACTCTGGCGATAGACAATCACGAGTTAGAGTTTTATTTTTGTTTCATAAAAAGTCGCATTCTATCTTTTTAATGTGATTTTACACTCAGTTTCTTAAATTACTCTTAACCGAAAACTACTTTTCATTGAATGGTAAATCATTATTCACTTATTAAACAGGGACATACATGCATAATTCAAAGATTTTTAATTTGCGTGAAATGTGTCAAAATGACAATTTTTATAAAACCGAAATTATGAGTATAAAGTTCATAAAAAATATATGTTTTCCAGCAAACACAGTAAATTTACAATGATGTGAACTTCCCAACATACATATATACATTTTAAAAGATGTGTTTCAACCACATTTTTCGGTGAGTTTATTATTTAGCTATCTATTAACCTGAATTAAATAAAATTCAAAGATATATGTACCCTTTTACTAAATGCTTGCAGGTTTAATAACACAAATATTATTATGGATCAATTATGGGATTGGCACAATTAAGTCTATGCCTTTGTAAAAAAGGGCATATCTTATATGCCTCACGAATTTAGGTACTTATATCTCTTTGCTTTTTACGATTTTACCCTCCTAATATAAAGCAAATCTCATCAAAAAATAAAAAACAAGTATGAAAATGAAACAATATCATGATCCACGAGCATCTTCTTCTTTTTTTAACCATCAAAAATTTGATTTGATTTGATGAGAATCTCAGATTAGAACCTTTGGGTTCTATATATATTATCATCTAGGGTTTAGATTTTCTCTATGAAAAATCGTTTAATTGGATCCATTGAATTCATCCGAAGAGAATCGACTATTTTAAACCAAAATTATTTTCTTTTTTTCATTACCACAAATCGAAAACGAAAGTCGCCTTAGAAGACCCATAAAATATCATGTTTGAGTTCTATTAAATTTGAATGATCAAAACTGATTTAAAGTTTGTGGAAAAAAAAAGAAAAAAAAAAGAAGAAGAAGAACGATGATAATGAAGATGAAGAAGAAGAAGTAAAACACAGGGGCAATTTTGTCAATTCAAATACTTGGAAGTACCTATTCTTGTAAGCCCAATAGACAAATGCCCAATATCAAATTTTTTGTCAAATAAGTTCCTATTTTAACAATAGCCCCATATTATTATACCTTCATCACATATATGCATGCATTAATCGTTTTGTACAACTTTTAAACGTAAACACGTAAGCACTTTTTATGTTTGTGTATACACAATATTTATGTGCTTTTGTCTATTCATTGTTTTGTTATTCTTTTACGTAAACAAATGAACACATAACTTTTATGTGTTCGATTTTGTGCACAGCTTTGTTGTACTTGTATCTATGTGTACCTATATTTAAACACATTACTTCCAACATATATAAAACATCACAGTACGAATAATCTAACCGAAAAAAGTCGATTAATTCACGCAAGAAAATCATGAAGTCTGCTGTTTTGCGTTTGGGTTCTTATGTTGTCATGTACACATAAAACTAGTATATTGCCTTGAACATGGTTTATTAGGAAAGACATGAGAACATATCTGAACATAGTTTTTCCTTATATACAATGTTCAAAGTAATGAATTAGTTTTATTTTGTTTTTCTTGTTTTCATATTGTTTAAAATAACAAACTTATGACTTCATTATTTCCTTTTACTTTGTCATAACATTGTTTATTACAATCCGTAACAATCGCTATTTCTGGATAGCAATTGATTGTTACTGATTATAAAAAACAGTGTTATGACAACGAAAAAAAAAGAAAGAATGAAGTCCTAATTATGCCCATCGGCATTTAGACGAAGTAGTATACGTAGACTTTATGTTTTTCAAACTAACTTAACATAATTAAATTTCTTGCAAAGGTTAGATTGTTTGTAAATTATTTCGTTATATAATAAAGGTACGTTAATATATAATGATCAATTTTTGACTCTTTCGCTAAATATCCTAATATTTATGTGAAATTTCAAAACTATACCAGACCGTTTACAAAATAAAAATATAGCTTATAGTTTATTTTACTAACATATTTAACCATCAATAAAATTGAAAAAAAAGTATATGATTTGTTGACTGAATTTACAAAATTATTGAGTTGGAAATAGCATTCAAAATTAATAATGGTTAGGTAAATTATCACCATATCATATTTTTAACAGCTGGACACTCTAAGAGAGTTAGAGTCCAGCCCACCCCTTACAAACCCGTAAGTTTATCTCATTCATCACTTCACACAATTTGTTGTTTTTTGGGTTTTATGAACAGGAATAAGCTGCCATTTTGATAATTTTATCCATATCTTTTTCTTACGGCTGATGCCAAGAAAAGTGGAATTACGATAGTCTTTTTCATGTATTTCATAAGATAATGGGAAAAATAGTGACTTCTTTGAATCCAAGTAAAGTTTAACTAGGAGGATTTTTTATGTTCTCTTACATCCGCCTACTTTTTGCAATAGGCATTCCATAGTTAAATGGGTTGGCGAGGAAAGCTATTGCAATGTTTCTGGTCATGAATTTTCTTGATGTCTCCAAGATATTTTTAACGTATGTAGCAATAAACTGCAAAAAATCAATACACTTGAAATCTTTTACGGCTACAATCAATAAGAAGTCGAGGTAGTAACATACTTGGGTCTCAAGACTCTCAACAATAATTATCTTTGTAAATGCTTCATTTTTTTCTGCTTTTTGTAATCCTGTAGAGTGTAGACTGTAGTCTTGAGCAAGTACCAAATAGGAAATTACTCCACCCATCACGAGGTGTAAGTTCTTGATCGGTTGTACTTGTGATTTCGAACTAAAGCTAAGATACAATGTGATTTCAAATCACAAATATCACTCTAATATATATTAATTATATTATTCTAAGTAATCTCTTTGATTATGTTCATGTTATATGTTTATATGTTTATATAACTTGTAACCTTTCATTCAATAATATAACAACACAATACAATTCAATACTCTCTATTTTACAGTGAGTACCGATTCTGTAATTGAGGAGCAAGCGCAAATACTTGTTGATTTTGATATGGTTCTAAAGCCAATGTCATCTATCTAATTCGGTTTTCGAAGATGCATCTCACATCAATCAATATGAAAAGCCATTAACACTAATAACATTGTACCGATGATGGTAGTTTTAAGATCAAACATGTGAATTAGTGGGAAACATTGTCAAATAACACGTGTTAGTTAAAGAACCATAAATTATACACGGATTTAAAATTTATCATGCGTCAAAATTTCTTTCAATTCAAAATTACCTACAGTCAATTAATATGTAGTTATGTTTAATTTGATAGTCTAGCTTTTATTCAAACCAAAACGAAAATACATTTTTGATTTAAAAGTAATACCCAGTTTGAGTTTTTCACTGTGATATTAGACATGACAAAATATGTTTATTTTCATCAATCAGTCTCATGTTACATCAAATGCACAGTCGCCAACTAAAGAGTTACAACTTCCGTAGAAGTCTATCTCCATTACTTACTTGCAGAAGTTGAAACTCTTCTATGAGCGATGAAGTATATGACTGGTGCTGATCAAAATGTAGTTTTCTTAAAAGATTATTCTGATCTGGTGAATATGATGTCTTCTTCACCCGAATTACCGGCCTTTTCAGTATATTGGGAGGAAATTCAAAGTTACAAAGAAGAATTCGCAAGTTTCTATTTATCTTTAATTTCTCGTAGTGCATATTTAAAAGCGATAATTCGATACGAAAAGTTCGTATTGAACTAAAGCATATCACTTATTCACCCCTTTAATTTAAGCCAATCACTATGTCATGTTATATAATAATTAAGAAAAAAATCTGTATACTTTTAATTAAACAAGGTTAATTATATGTAGAATTTAGACTTTACAATTAAAAAAAAAATGTCGGTTTGGATTTATAAATATGAATTAGGGTTTAAATTTTATAATTGTACAAAATTATATATCGGTTTGGGTTTATAAGAAAAAGTTATTAGGGTTTAGATTTATAATTAAACAAAATTATATGTCGGTTTGGATTTACAAATGTGGATTAGGGTTTAGATTTTATATTTTTAAAAATGTCGGTTTGGATTTATAAAACTATAGTTAGATTTAGATTTTATAATTAAATAATATTAGATGCCCGTTTGGGTTTATAGAAGATTGTTTAGGCTGAGCCCAATAATTGTCTTTAGAATGTGTTGGAAAAAGAGAGTTTCATGTTACATTACCTGAAAGTACAAATAGGGAGATGCATATTTGATATATATATTTTTCTTTAACTAGCCTTTTAACATTAAAATTCGCATTTATTTCCTAATTTGAAATATTTAGAATACAACGAAATTATCATAACGCTCATTCGGACAAAAGGAAAGTACATAAAAAAAAGATATTAAACTTCAGGACAAGAACTACACACAAGAAGGCACTTGAACACTAAAGCAGATCTTTCACTTATCTCCAACAGCTAGACTCTATAATTTACTTGAAAACAATTAAAGTATAATCGTGAGTAGGCATTAAAATGTTTATTTTGTGAACATGGATCATAAAAGTTATAGTTAAAGGATATCAGAAAAAGAGAAGGATCCTGAAGGTTACATATTTTTCATATGGAGATGAAGCTATTGAGATCTGTTTTGCTCTACTAGATCAACATGAATTTTAAGAGACATTTTTAGGTATGAAGCCGAAAAAAACACAATCCTGAATCATTGATGATGTAACAAATGCTGCTTACTCAAAACAAATTGAGCTAAAGCAGAAATGATTCATATGCAAGTCAAAGATAAACTTAGAAAGGATCATTGCGAGCGCAGAGGAAAGTCTGAGAATAAGAACAATAGTTAAAGAGGCAACATGTCAAAGAGTAAGAGATCAAAGTTAAGACAGATAAACAACTTAGGACAAGAGAGTGTTGTGTGTACAGATAGGAAGGTAATTTAAAAGTATATTATCATGAAAACTACTAATGCTACAAACGATGCTTAAAAAGAAGATCATCCTATATCTTTTATCAAGCATACAAAACAAAAAAGATGAGTTGGTTCTAGAATTTGGTTGTACTCTCCACATTACACCAAACAAAGACGCTTTATTTGATCTCTAAGAAATTGATGAAGGAAAGGTCTTGATGAGGATCGACATTGTGAAGTTAAAGGAATTGGCAAGCTAAAGATACTTAACCCGAAGGATTTATTGTGACACTTACAAAGGTTGATACATGCCTACAATATGTAGGAATCTTATCGCATATGGTCAACTTGAAAAGAATGGTTGCATTTATGTTGGTGAAGACTTTATAGTCATATTCTTCAAACAAGACAATAGATTGTTTACATGTAAGTACCAAGATGGATTATACTATTTTCAGGGAATAGTCTTAAAAGAAGAAGCATATATGACTAGAGCCCAAGTGAATCCCTCTAACATACGACATTTCATGCTAGAACAAATTAGCCTAAAGAAAATGAACATTCTCGTCAAAGTAAAATATTTAGACTCTAAGGAAGTTCACATGTTGGACGTTTGTGAAGAACGTGTTTTAGAAAAGTCTTACAAACAAACCTTTCCGGAAGCCAAACATGCATCTTAAAGTATGTACACAGTGATTTGTGGGGATAAGTCTCAAGTGAATTAAGGTTATCTGGTTGCAAGTTCTTCTTAACATTCATTGGTGATTACTCAAAGAAGGTCTCGATAAGTTTCTTAAGAAGTAAATGACGAAGTGTTTGAGAAGTTTTGAAAGTGGAAGAAGCTCGTGGAAAATCAAACACTAAAACTACCAATTAAAGCCATAAAAACCCTTATTAAAACGACTAAGGACATCTCTAACCTTACTCTATTTTAAAGTCAAAAATGCAAAATTCTTCTCCAAACCTACTCTATAATTGACTCAAAAATAGAGATTTCTGCAGATTGACTCTATATATAGAGCAACTCTATTCTCAACTCTATTTTTGAGTTCAACATTTTTATTTATACTTTAGTCCCTCAAATGTAAACTTTTTTTATTTAATACATATAATCATTTTACAAACAACAATTACAACACATAGTTTTATAAACTTAACAAGCAAACAAGTACTAAATTTAAAATAATTTTATAAACTTAACAAGAAGCAAACAAGTACTAAATTTAAAATAAACAACATAAAAACTAAAACATAAAACTAGTAATTTAATAGTCCGATAAATTGATTGTAGATCCGCAAAGATAGTTAAAATAATGTCCAAATGAAGTAGATGGAGGAGGAGTTTCTTGATCTTCATAAATTTGTAATGTTTATTGTTATATGATGTAATGTTTTTTAAATAAATAATTAGTATTTAATTTAAATAATTTCATATTTTATGGGAATTTTGTAAATCTATAATATATGGGGTCAAATTGTAAATTATATAACTAAAAGATATTAATATATAAAATAGAAATAGAATAATTCTAAAAATATTCTTTTTTAAAGTAGAAAATAGAGATATATATTGGAGAGTAAGATATAGAGCTATACATTGGAGATGGTCTAAAACTCTCCGACTTATCAAAAGTGAAGCTATCTGATTCGATGGGTCCCCACAAAAGCTAGAACAAAACTTATGGCATATGCTTATGCTATACCTTTTCAATCCTTTGATCTCTGTACGAAGGACCTCTCTGCTCCCTCCCAGGCAATATGGACAAGAAGCAAGAGACCTACCACATACACTCACTCACTTATTCGATTTTTTTTTCTGAAATGAACATATGTACTTGTCAACTAGTGTTGAAATTAATTTATCCAAAGTAATTGAATTTAGCTGAATTTTGGGTTTATTTTAAATAAATTATTTATATACATTTTTGTAACACTTTTATAAAATAAATCCTCAAATTGTAACTTGTTTATAAAAGAATGTCATTGGCATTAATTATTATCAATTATTTAATATTCCTAATTACTAACATTTCCTTATCTAATGTATATCTCCATCAATTCTAATTACGAAAAAATGGAGAAATTTTAGGACATTATTAATATTATACTTTATTAAAAGATAAATATTGTAATGATTTCAAGTGTAATAAATATTTTGAATATTTAACGGAAACATTATTTAGAATATTTAGAATATGTGAAATCTATAAAAATTAAATAACTATTTGAAAGAAAACTTTTAAAATGATTTGAATTATAAATCTTTTAATAAAAGTATTATTAAAACAAAAAATAAAAAATAATGTTTAATTTTACTGAACGAGATCAAATGGTATGTCAGGTGTAAAATATTATAATATATGAAATTTATAACAATTAAAGAAAAATTTGAAAGAAAACTTTTAAATTGATTTGAATTATAAATTTAAAATATTATTAAAAAAATAACAAAATAATGTTTAATTTCACTTAACAAGGTTAGATGGCAGAACGGGTTTGAGTCGATAGTAATATGAGACGATAAACCACAGGTGAAATCCATTAGATATGTTTAATTTCACTTAACGGGGTTAGATGGTAGGACGGGTTTGGGTCGATAGTAAAACGAGACAGTATACCACGAGTGATATACATTAGATATTTTTAATTTTACTGAACGGGATTAATGGTAAGACGGATTTGGATCGATAGTAATACGAGACGGTATACCACATGTGAAATCCAAGATATAACAATCAAAATACAATTATTTTATCTTAAATAGTAAACAGAACAAACAATATTAACAAAATAAATATAATTTAAATTTAAATTATTTAGTTATAATCTAGATCTAGATTTTAACTTAATGAATTGTATGTTATTGTTCCCATACTTTTAAACAGTAAAAATCAAACATAGTAATTGTATACTAATATATATATATATATAAGAATTGTACATTTACAAAATACAAAACATTAAATTATATTTTATTATTAACAAATTAAATTTTTGTTTTAAAAAAATAGTTCTACGGTTTACCACGGGTTAAAATCTAGTTGATTTGCATAAATTTAAGCAAGCTCGTTTTTTTATGTTACCATTTAGACCCATAATTATTTTTAAATGCGATCAGGTTTAGTAATATAAATTTGATTATCATTTGATTTACTATATACCTTATGGATACACATGCGTTATTCGTTTTGTAAATCTGTTGCACGTTATCACTTAGCACATTTTGTATTGTGTACACTATATTTATGTGTTTGTATATTCAATTATTTTGTAATTCTTTTATACGTAAACACTACACAACGTTTGGGTTATGTATACCTCTATATAAAGACACAACTTGCAACATGCACAATCCACTAAGTTCTATCTTAAAAAGGTCAACTTTAATTCTCACAAGAAATCATGAGATGTGTTGTTTTGTTTATGGTTTCTTGTCTTCTCATAGTTCTCCTTATAAACCATTTTGAAGGTATTTTACTATTTTCTTTTAACTACAGTGATTGTTATTGGTTCAAGAAATTGGTGTTTCTACAATAACATGCAATATTCGAGTTTGAATTCATGTGGTCACAGAACAATTACAGTATACAAAGTACTAGTATGCATGGTCTGTAAAAATAGTATTATGATCAAAGTAATTTCTCAATGATAATTGATGAGACATAAACATTATATTTTTCAATTAGTCATTAAAATAAAAATTTCTAGCAAATGTTTGATTTTTTATTTGTTTATAAGATAATTTCTGGACCTGGTAAAGAGGCATAATTTTAATTTCAAAAGTGATTAATTGATCGAATTAATATTACACAACTAAGATATTTAGAGATATCTACTATATATCTACTTAAGACGAGAATTATCATGATTAATATTAATACCTATCTTTAGCTATATCATAAGAATATTATAATATTCTAAATTAATAAAAATTATTTTATTCCCTTTTACAGAGTTAATTAAGAACAATATACGTCAACCATTAGTAAATACTAAATAGTGAACAATATAATATATAAGTTGACCATCATAAATAGCTTCCTTTTATCATGTTCTTAAATGTGGAAGGTGTGGTTACTCTCTGTATATGTGTATATACCCTCCTTCAAAGTTATCTTCGAAATAATATATATGTGTATAAAACTCTCTAACTATTACTAATCGCAAAATGCAGTATTGCGACAAGAAAAAAAATAGTTTATATTCTAAAAATTTACTGCATTATCAAGTATTTATCTAAGTATTCTAAAGTAATAACAGAAGTGGAAGCTCAGAAGTGGAACAAGTGCTTTCTTAGGGACATTTTCCCTGGGAAATGTGAACATGACGCAAACGCAAAACTACGATGCAAAGAAGACGATGCAAAGAAGACATTAGCGTAAAATACAGCTTTAAAATGAATATTTTGTGATAAATTTGTTTTTCTTCAATTAAATTTGTGCTTTAATTATCACTGTTCATAGGTATATAGATTTTGGTTTTGGAGTTGTTAAACCAAGCATTTTTTACAATAGCAAATTCCACCTTTATCAAAAGTTTGACAATTGCATTCAAAAGGGCGAGAGGGTCTGAAATTCTTAGCAATGTCTTCTTTCTTTTTTTTTTTTTTTTTTTTTTTTTTTTTTTTTTTT
>Ga0041059_1002395_pt1 | contig 14026 bp, 6 predicted proteins | sample AraColnosormetaG_FD_56232 | JGI IMG/M metagenome (GOLD analysis project Ga0041059, IMG submission 56232) | Arabidopsis roots microbial communities from North Carolina, USA - Col MF nosort | ecosystem: Host-associated > Plants > Roots > Unclassified | place: USA: North Carolina | collected 2013-09-02
TTTGAACAACTTTCGTAACACTCAACTAGAACACAAAGTATCCTAAGCGAAAATAGATATGTATAGAATTGGGGATGTTGATGTAGAGATATAGTCACAATGAAAAGTAGAAAGATACTTAAATTAGTGGTTAACAAATTAGCTATATATGTTGCCCAAATTCCACACGCAACCTAACATTTTTTCCTTCTACATGGAATGGTCTAAAACTGCATGGCTTTGTATCTAGTTATAGGTCTTAATCATGATGCTAATTTTAGAATTTAGTAGGGGTAGCGTTTATCTGACATTTTTCACGAAACAGTAAGATTTGACTGATCTAGTTTCAAACTGGTACTAATTAATCAAATTATTGGACGTAAATTTAAATAGTAGTGTTTGGAAAAAAAGTAATATCACATGGCAAACATAGAGAAGGCATACAAAATGAGAAGCGAAGGCGTCGTCCCGTGCCCCATTTCACACTCTCGCCGCCGCTATCACGTGCCTTTGCTTCGCCGCTGCCACCTCAACTTTCACGGCTCTGTCGCTTTGATTGTTGGTGAGGTCACCACGTGATTCCAACAACTTTCAAGCTACTTATATTATATTCTTTAATTTTACTCATAATATAACAGATAAAATTATACAACTCAAAATTAAGTCGACCAATTTATTAAAAATTTACTTTATCACAAAGAAAAGAAAAATCTAAAATTTTATCTTTTTCTTTTACAGAAAACAAGAAAAGAATTTATCAAATACATCAACCGAGTACAAACGATTTTATCGTCAATTACTAAAACTATTTTATAGATTTTCATCTCTTATTCCGACTTTTGTTGCACAATTATCTTTGATCTATGTCGTGTTAAATTTTATTTATCAAACGATGCCGTTAAAGATTGGTTAATAAAGTTTCAAAATTAATTACATTTTGAAGTAATGTTACATAGCTCAAAACTACCAAACTAGTAATTATACTTTCAAAGTTACGTATAATTTGCCAAATATTCGAAATGGAAAATAATGAGAGGAGAGGAAGAAATGGTCCCTATGAATACCATCCGTTCACTCTACTAAACAAAAGAAAGATGGAATCAGTTAAAAAGATGAGAAAGAAAGGGACCCATTTCTTGCTGGGAAGTTTGAAGACAGATTTTGTTGTTCCCTTCGAGTGGTGCACGTCTCTCTCCTTCTTTTGCCACGTGTCTTCTTTTATTACACGTTGGACACTTCCCAAACTCGAATCTTTGGATCCTTTTTACTTTTTTGTTATCAAGTTTGAAAGATCAAATTGGAATTATAGGATCATAATTCTCTCGTTGACTGAAAAAAAAACACGAATATGTCCAAAACTATGTTTCGTAAACACATGAAATATTACGCCGTTAGGAGATTATACATACGTGGACGATTTGTATGTTGTACAGTTGTTAGAGAAAATAGGAATTTCAAAGCTAACTAACTCAATTTGTTATGCTGCTGATTGAGTTTATTTGTGGATTTTAGCGAACATGTGACTACAAATTTTGGATAAAAACTTCATGATTTTTTCGCGGATCCGAATGAAAGGGAATATGTTTCTTTCGAAAGAGTCTCGAACTAGAAAACTTCTTGTTAATATTTTTTATTTTCTTTCAAAAACCACTAAATCAAGAGTCACTTATATAGTATATTAGTTTTATATGATATAAAATTATATAAGATTACAACGTTAAAAGTATTTTGACCCACATTAACCCGTAAATCGCAACGCCTACTAATATATGTATTTGTTGTAGTCCCTATAATCCATCCCATTTTAGACCCTATGATATGGCCAAACTCGTTGAGTAGTAGTGGAATCTTTGTATTTTTATTTTTATTGATACCTCTAGCCTTAACGATTTCTAAAACAATAAAATAGAAAAAGAGTGTCTTTTATGGAGCAGGCGAGTAACATAGATCAGATACGTGTGTTGAAAATACGCCCAAGTGAAGTACGTGTCTTTTGCATAATTACATGTATGTGTATGTACGCAATGTTTGCTTATGACTGTATTTTACAGCGTATATCTACGAAAGCAAAAAATGATGAAGTGTTGTACCAACAAACCCTTAATTAAATATATTGCACCTTTTAAAGATCGGCCATGCATGCAAAAGGTGGAGAGTACGTAAGAGTAACCAACAGATTCTCTGAAAATAATTTAAAATCAGGTTTTATAACAACTTTTGGGAAGAAAACAAGTAAAGCAACCTCACACGGTTGTCTGTAAACAAATAAATATATATTAATTTCAAAGTTACCTTCGCTAAAATGTGCATTGGAATTAACTTAGAACGTCGCCAATCTCTGTCTCTATACCTTGGCGTAAAATGATGGGATTTAATTGATGAGTTTCCTTATTGGCAACGAGACAAATTTAGGGGGAACATTAGATGTTAGTTAAGTATTTGGTACTATTTTGGTTTGTCAAAAATAGTAATAACTTTAAATGGCAAATTTTAAAGTAAATTAACCCAATGGAATAAAAGGAAATGAACTTAGACATATATATATAGTTAGTTATGGGTAAGGCCGTGATGATTAGTAAAAGAGAGAAAGATAGATATGTTGTTGCTTGACGCATGCGGAGTCCACTCAAAGCTCGCCTCGTAACTGCAGTGACGTGTACTAAGGGACTGCCTCACGTGACCGATTTTGTTATGTTACATTGATACGTTAAGTACTGTTCAAGGGTCGAAGCTATTTCATTTAAATCTGATTTTTTTGTTCTTCTTATTTGTAATACTTGAAATGTTAATTAACGGATCATTGTATATGATTTTTTCTTCTCCTTTTTTCATCTTTATTACATAGAGTATCACATATTTTGGTTAATAAATACAGCGTCAACTCTAAAATTTAGTGTTGTTAATATTTGAATCATAATTAAAAATCGGAAAGTATGATTGAAGGATAGATGCGTATCTAGAATGAGAGATTATGAGAAACGTTTCTCAAATCACACCTCCACTTGCATTGATTTGATTATTAAAAATCGATTAAATATAAATTATATAACTAAAAATAGCAAAAACAAATTGAGATACCAACAAGAGTATCTCCCAATAAAGATGCTCTAAAGTTATTAGCTAACCATTGGATTTCTTTTAATTATAAAACAACCAATTTACGTACGAAATAAGGTAAATGCGCAAATCTTTGATGTGAAAATGTGATGAGGACGATCATATATCCATCTCCATGTTAACGTGATTTAATTCCTCAAGAATGGACTTGGAAGATGTATAGAGCATTGATCACTTAGAAGTATGAAAACAAAGTTAATAGGTTAAATATCTCTTTTTAACGTATCTATTCGGAGAGGAAATGTATTGGCCGGGTAACGTACGGTAGAGAGGAAGATAAGATTTGATTAAAAGATATGCAGAGTTGGTGGAACCACATATCTCTATAAAATAAGAATCCTTATAGACTTATAGTTCAATCAAGTAAGCTCCAAGTGTTGTTAATGCATTATCATACCATTAACAAGTTTTATTTTATAAAAAAAAACCAAGTTTTATTTTATTTTGAAGGTAAGAGTGAGACATTTGTTCCTGGAAGATGAAGTATCCCACACATGCAGTAACCTACGTGAAAATCAATGCATCGTATTTAATAAATATATACGAGTGTTGGTGTGTGTGACTTAGGACTATATATAAATCGTCTGCATTAATTAATGTAAGCATCCAGAGAATCCAGATTGCGCATGCATAATCTTCTTTCTATATTACTATTTGGGTATATACGGATTAACAATGACATTTCTATCTTTGCGCAGAAGGAATATCAGAAGCGTGATTCTTGAATTTGCGAAAATCCAAAGCTTGGCTGATTTATAATCAAAATTAAGAAATAGTATGAATTAACTACTATAGTACTATATATATATATATATATGCATTTTAGGCTTTTAACTATAAAAAAGAAATAGTATGCATAATGCATTAATCTAAGTATGGTTTGCTCCACCGGTAAAAAGTAATTAATTTCACATTGTTATCAGATTCATATGTGCTGGTTTAACTCTCGGTTCAGAAGTTCATAATAAGAAAAAGAGCATCAGACCCTGAAAGCCGGAATGAGCGCCTAAATGCTGATTTTGTTAGTCTTTAAAGAAGTAGATTTTTATTTTATTTTGACTAATTTCTTCATAATGAATTTATCTGCCGATTGCCCAATAGCCTTTTCATTGGATTTTTTTATGGACTTCAAACATAACAATATTTAACTCATCCAATGAGATTACTTAGATAATTTTGCGATTGAGGGGAATTAATCCTCTTCATCATAGATTAATAGGAAAACTCTTCGAGTAAAATTGTTTTCTTTCTTCTGTCTCTTTCAATTTTCTTTCCACATAACAATAGGTCTTTTTTATGGACCTAAAACATAACAATATTTCTTCTTTTGTAAATCTGTCACAAGAATTGGTTATCTTGGATAATGTACTCAGAAAAATGAGGAAATTTGAAACATTTTTCATGTTTATGAAAAATCGATTCAGATGAAGAAGCATAGTGCTATTCCTGAAATATCAAAATTGCGAGTCGCCTGATTATGAGACTTTAGCAACAACAAAAAAGCTTGCGATCGAATCCGAAATTCCAATAAAAATGTTAGTTTCGGATTAAAAAATAGACAAAAGTCTGAAATTATATAGTTATGTATAAAAGTCAGGCGCATTATATACTTCGCTTAACATGCACATGCACCACGTATTGATATACGTTTATTTGGTTATATTTTTGTCCGACAATAACTTGAAGAACCATTCTCACTTTGGTCTTATTTTAAATGAGAATTACTAAAACAATTCTTAAGAAGTCATATTTTTCTTAATGCGTAACTATTTCAAAGAATTACGAATTGTTAAACGCAAAAACACGTATGCGTTATTCATGACATAACGTAGAAATGGGGAATTCAAGGCCTACCCTAAATCTGATCTAACTAAACGTACACAATATATAAATGTATAAACATGAAGGCATGTAAAAGTGGGAATTTGTGAAAATTTAGCGTAACGAACCATAATAATAAATGGGATTAAGATGAAGGAAACCAAACACATAACTTAACGTTGTGGCCATCTCTCTAATTTGACTTCCAAACCAATTTTTCCAATGATTAAGATGCAAATTGTCATTTATATACATTAAACGAAATAATATGATACAATTCGGAACCAGCTTATATGGTCTGGTATCATCAATTGGTTACTAAATTTCAATCTTAATTTTGAATAATAAAGTAATTAAGTGTTGGTCCCATGGATATATCTGAAACTGAAAAGAGAAGAGAGTGGTACAAAAATATGAGAGAGAAGGCGTGCTTCCTTCAATTTATGTTTGAGTAACATTGAAGTTATCCTAACATTCTCTGTTCATCATTTCTCTTTACTCTCTTCTTTGTTTTTTTTTTACTTTTGTGAATAAATAAATAAGTAAAGTTCCATCGAATCCAACTTCAAATAATTTGGCCACTTGCTAATAATACTGTTCTCTTTTTCTCTTTTTGTACAAATTGTACAGAGGTCTTCTTTTGGGTCAAAGTCAAATTTATGTACCTAGTTTATATACAGCCTTTTGTGTGTGTGGTTGAGATATTTATAACTCTTTTAGCAAACCCGAAATTAAAGAGGATGAGGTCAAAGATGAAATAGAAATGTCCAAGTTTTGGTTTTATCGGTATAATTTTTTTACTCTTTTTAAAGGAATCCTATATTTTAACTTTCAACTCTGTTATTGAAAAACAAGCAAAAGAAAAATACATCAAATTAAAATCAATATCTAATTTGGAACAGTTATATGTTTTTCTATCTTTCATGAATCATAGAAATTCTAACCGTAATCTAGATTTTTTTTTTCTTCAGTAAAACAGTTACAAATTGCTAAAAATGATTTATAAGTATAGTAAAAAAGGACATTCGTAATGAATCTTTTAAGTTTTAACCACTGGACCACCACTATTTGGATAGTGGTTATTCATTGATAATTTTTCGTGTTAAAAACTATTTTATAAGGAAAGTCTAAATTATATTTGGTCCATTTTAAAGATAGAAATCGATGTCCACCTTTTTTTTTGTTTTTTTCCTCATTTGCTGTATACTTCTAATTATTTATAGTCATACTTCGTTGTGTCTTAATTATGTATTAGTTTAGTTTAAACTCTTTAACTTAGATGAAGCATACTTAATTACCAAACAAACCAGTAATTTGTTGACCGACGAAAAAGGGGAACGTCAATAACATCTCATCTTTTACTTTTTTTTACGTAAGAGAAGACAAAAGTAGTAATTAAGGAAAGATTGAGAGAAAACATGGTCACATGATCGACGAGAGGCTTAGAAATTGAAGACGTACGTCAACGGCATTAAGTAAAGTTACAATTAGGGTTTCCACAAGAACGTGATCATAAAACCAAAGCTCCATAGAAGACTCATAAAACATTGCTTAATGCCTGCTACTTCTTGGACAACCTTTACGTGTATGATAAGTGAATAAACATAACCACCTTCTAAGTTATCCACTAATTCTTCCCCTTTTCAAAAAGGAAAGAAGATTCATTTTACTTAATTAGCTGATCAAATTTGTATATGTATTTTGATGATGCTAATTATGCGCTATACTTCTACATTTGACATAGTAATGCTAAGAAAAATCCATATTTTTTGGGTGATTAAAATCCATATATTTTGTTACACTAGTTTTCATTCTATTTGAGACAACACGTTTTGTATGTTTACACGATTGTACGGCCACCTCCAAACCACGGGTTCGATGACAGATCAGTGATCACCTCTTTATTGGTTTAGCAAACGACGGCCCTAACCTCGATCCTTTCTCTCGGTTCCTTCTCTAATGGGTTTTTTTTACTTTTTTTGTTTGTTATGTTTTTATTCACTAATTAGTTACAACATTGATTGTAGTTAAATATTTTATATATTGGGTTTCTGACATATTTACGAATTACGACAACTTCTATTTTATATATAATCACTCTTAAGTTTATCTTCTGGTAGTTTTAACCTAAACACACATAATTCCGAAAACTTGAACTTAAATTATACTATATGTGATATCATCTGAAAAATACAATATTTTTTCCACACCTAAAAATCTTCGTTTGGCGCAGGCTATTAACTGCTTTGCCTTATAAACATTGAACCTTCCGGTTGATGTAACATGTTCTAGATTGTTAGTAACTTCTATGCACACTACGCCAAATTGTACTTACTTACTAAAAGTAACACCAACCAAGATTTAACTTATACGGTGACTAATCTCTAATAATCAAATTTGATTTTGGCACAGACCAGACTATCCTCACTTTGCTGCCGTTATCAATATATTTCTTTTTAACCTAAACTCATCAACCACTTGAAAAGTATTCTTATACATATATACATTAACGTCATGATCTGAACCTACGACAAAGTTTATTAATCATTTCTTTGTAAGGTCAGCTGAAAACTACACTAGACATACAGAGACCCTTAGCATGTTTTATTTCCCTTTATCTTTTTAATATCTAGAAAATATCATTTTTAAATAAAGTCTTTTGGATAAATTAGTTATAATAATGATTAAGGTGACTAGTTTCTCTAAACTTAATAAATTCAGTGACGTATATATCATTTTGTTGGAGTTTCCTATGAACCGATTAACCTAAATTTAGCATTGAAGAATTGGTAAGATAAATGAAAATTTGATGCATGGGAAGTATAGATAAAAAAAATGATCTTTTACATAACAATAAAGGATGTGTGGAGAAGATATGAGCTAATACATAGTATAGATGCAAGCAAAAGAACCAACGTCCACCACAAGGTTAAAATGATATGTTGTTGAATCACATATTATAAATTAAGAGTAATCCGATCTTTTGAATCACATGTTCGTATTTTTGGCAAGGCCTTTTGGGTATTTGAGATTTACGACATGTTCGTTGGTAATAGTTTTTCGCAAACTCAATACCCGATCATGTCCACCTCTAGAATTAGTCGAAGTTTCAGCAAAATTTGAATACTCATGGTAAATCTAAGAAAAATGTATTGGTTTTCAGGCTAATATTAGTGCTAGTAATACTTTAGGACTGATACTTTCCATACCGGTACTTTACGGGACATCATTACACGGACTAATATTTCATGAGACAACACACTGAATTGATACTTTTGGCTACTTTTAGCGTAGACACTCGAGATGTTGGCTGGCACGTTTAAGGCCGCTTTTCCAGTTTTGCTATCTTACTTTCTTGTCATTTTCGTTTTTAAGACAAAAATGTTTTTTATTAGCCTCGTTTTCTCGTTTTTTTTTTGTTTCGTACCCTATAAACCTTAATTTCCCAATGTCATATGCTTGTAGTTGGGAGTGTTTTAGTTATTGGTATTTTGATTGTTCTCCTTTTTATGGTATAACATTTATTTTGGACAAAAAAAATCTAACAATTTTGATTTTGTGAGTCATTAGTGGTGGATTAAGCAAAAATAGTACTAACTCAACATTTTTTATACGCATTGTGGTGATCAAGTATCTTCCCATTTATTTTGTTATCTTTGATTGTAGTAGACATAAATATTGTACAACATTCATTTAGTATCTAAGCTGCTGATATGTTAATTTATATTTTTTCCTTTTCATTCTCTTAAAGCTTATCAAACGTATCAAGATCAATTTTGGATTTCGAAAAAGCAATTGAGTTATTTAGTTTACGAAACCCATGCATGAGATGGGATTAATCAAGTTGAGATGTGACTGAAAGGTAGACATATTACGAGCTTGAGAGTGCCCTTTCATCTAACATTAATCTACTCACTAATCCTTTTTTACGTTGACCCGAAATAGAATATATTATCCATTTGCAATCACAATTAGAGCTAAATGCATTTGCTAATGACATATGCAGCCGCCGCCTTTTAAACTTTGGCCTTATGATTTGAGTTTGAAAGCGAGAGGTGGTAGAACAGTTAGTTCTACAAGCCATTGTTGCCCTAATTTTCATTAAAATAGTCCACCTTTTGTTCAAATTTTAGTGGTCGGTATCTAATTTCGATCTAAATAATCGAACTCTTGTTACAAGACTGGTGATTTAATTTTTTACTAACCATTTGTGTATATATGTCAGTTATTATATTAAACTATTTGTCTCGTTGTGAAAAATATTAATGGCATGCGGAGTAGTCAGTAATCAGTTGCATATATAATATATTTGTTAAAGCTTAATATTAGAATTGAAAATTATGTCGACGTCAAAGAAAATAACTGAAATTATGTCTTAACTAAGTTTTGGAAATTTCTGATGTTAAATTATTTAATTTCAATTTTTGCAACGAAATGACCACTTAAGATTTTACTAATCCGTCAACAAAAATAAAAATTCCTTAAATTAGGAAGAAAATATTGATTTTAAAGTTTATTTTCAGGGCATGAAATTGTAACAAGTAAAAATACAATGATATTTCTTAAAAAATATATAGTTCAGTTTCGCAACGAAAAAACCCGACATGATATCAATTTGTTTAGAGTCTACATCCATTCCCAAGATAATATATTATGACAATAATGTGATGTGTGAGCCTATATAGATATTATTTCGATATTATGTGAGATAACTCCAACAACAAAAGGTTGGTTATCACTGAAGCCTATTCATCTTCGGTTAATAGTTCTTTAACCCTTGGTGTCTTAGTGATAACGACATAAATTGCAAATCTATATACGCAACCTGCCGTTGGAAATATTAAGTCCCGGTACAATGTTCTTTTATATAATATGTTGATTGCCTTTGTCGACTTCCTTCGGGACATATATCAACATCTTTCTTATTCTATTTGAAATTGACTTAGAGATATTGTATTTTACGTCTATATCTCTTATATATTCGAAGTTAGTATCTCTCATCTATTTAAGTTTTTTTCTTACATGGTGTTTAAATGACATCTATAACTAAATTTTCTAAAACTATGTGCTTATGGCATTCTAGTAATATATTCTGCACATTAGTCGTAAAAGAGTTTAAAGACCGAAACATACTTTGGAATTAGAAACATGCCATAGATCTTTAAACCAGCCATATTCCAATCAATTAAAGTTTTGAGTCAAAATATATAGCACTATATCACTAAAATTCATGGCTATCTTCTCTTTTGAGTTTTGCCAAAGGCGGCTACAATTCAAATCCGTGGTTGTGGCTGTGTGACAAAATCGTGAGCTCATTCGACATGATTTTTGTTGTTTTCTAATGGGCCTTACTAAGAACATGTTTAGAAGTCTAGCCCAATTCCCTTAATTAGCTTGAATCGCATAGTATATAAGGGCCTGTTACTTTCTTAGAAGTCAACTCTCCTACTACTTACTTATACAAGTCAACTCCCTTTGGTCTGAGACTCTGAGTCGTGGCAGTAATGCATTGCGAGTACATTATTATTGTGTATATATTTTGGTTTATATTATGTTGTTAATATTTGATTTGATAATGAGTATTCTTGTTTTTATTTTTGTGATTATCGGATTTTAATTTAAAAATGTTTACTGTATGTTCAGACCGTCTTTCGCGGATTTTAAATCTGGTATGTGTGATTGTAAAGAATATTTCCTTGTACTCCTTGATCTATCATTGAGAATCCCGGTGAGTTAGCTCTTTGGGGTGTCTTGTCCGATCCATATATCTAATCCGAACCGGTGCAATAGAAATCGTGGTCCAAAACAAGAAAACAAAATGTGACATTTTCATAGTTTATGATGATTTGAAAAACAAAATCTTATACGAAAGCCAAACAAAAATAAATAAATGCATGTAAACATAGCATACAAAAAAAAGTAACGTGACAATTGACATACACACCAAAAAAAGGAATAGGAATATGTGGCCCGTATATTAGTAGTTATGTGATATACACCACTATTTTCTTACTTGAAAACATTATTTTTTAAAAACAATTTCACGCACTTCAAATATTGTGGTTCAAAACTCATTAGATTTTTTAAAAAGAAATGGCCCCAAAATAAAAAAACAAAATTTAGTGGCCCAAAACCTTGATTTAGCCTGTATCCAGTTTTACCATTCATTTATGATTTTTGGTGAGCTACCTTGTCTCCTATATATGGAAGAGGCTCAAGTTTGGCCAGTCTAATAAACACACAAAAAATAATGTTTTGTTTAGTTTAGTTTAGCACGAGTATGATTTTGATATTCTATGTATGGGTCGATTAAGATGATTATCCTTTGGTACACATATTTTTGACAATCATATTAGTTATCGGGTCTTGTGTTTTGAGATTCCAAAATTAGTTACCACCGCCCATAAATTCTTTCCAATCATATCGTTAAATATTCATATAAATCATTCTTCACATTTCACTTAAGATGATGCCAATCCAATTTGTGTAGCACAAGTTAAATCCAGATAAATTTTTTCTTATACTTGTATTTTTTAAATAGGCAAATGTAGAAGCTAGGCCTCTTAAAACATTATGAAACAAAGAGTAATAACGATAGAATACATAATTTATTTTAATGAGAAGCCTCTGGATATAGTTTATATTTTAATAACGATTTTTAAACTCAGATCGAACTATGCGGTGCTCCAATTAAAAGAAGTATCGAAGAACGAATATTTGGCGCACTCTAGCAAAACCGGTCACCAGGCTGGTCGGTCATGTTAGCGGCGTTAGGTATCTCGAAGTGCCAGAGCCTACCTACGGAGTTGACCTTATACTTCTCACAAAGGAACTCATTGGCAAAAGCGTTCTCCACTTTGCGGTTAACGTCATGAAGGAAGACGTGAGTCGTGCCATCACCTTTCCGGTTACGTGCCATGATGGCCGAGGAAAATATCGCCGCCATCCTTCCTGGCGCCTCTGGGAAGTACCCTTTTGGTGCGTCCACCATGATCAGATCCCACTCGGTATCATAGAACTCATCAGGGAGAGAAGTCAACGCCAAGGGACACTTTTCGTTGTAGCGGATCGGGAAAGCTTTAGCTGGTAAACACATGGGTTCGTTCTTGTAAGTCGAGAGAAGGCGGCCGGCCTCAGAAAGGTGGGTCCGGTACTGAACATGGTGGGCCCTGAGGGATGGGGCGTCCTTGAGGACGGCCTCTATCCACTCAGGATCCTCTTCCAAGAACACAGTTGTGCCACCTGGATTGAGGGAGGCCCACATGAGGGAGTCGCGGCCGAGGCCAAAGACTAGAAAGTTACAAGGGAGACGCTCCTTGAGGACGTTTAAAGAGATCGAGATCTCCTCGAAAGATTGTTGAGGGACGGTGTGTGAAGTGGCGTAGTGGACGATGGATTGGAGTTGGATTGGGGTGGCTGTGTATTTGGCTATAGACGCAGCTGTGTTCTTAGCCGTGGAGCAGAGTGACAAGGTGTTGTCCGTAGCTCGGATGAAGCTTGTGATGAGCATTGCGCCACCTATAAGACCAGCTAGAGCCACAGCGAGGAACCATGGCCGCTCTAGAAGCGTTTGCTTTGCACCTTTAGACTTGTCTTGAATCATGTTTGGTTTGCTTTTTGGGGTTTGGCGAGAGAGGCTGATGAGTATATGGTTATACAAGGTGAAGAGATCGGATGAGAAAGTGGAGAAATAATGCTAATGGTAGAGTCAACGAATGTGAAGCACGTCCGTCTCAATCATTAATGGCACGTATGATTGATCGATCCTCGTTGTTCTTTTAATCTAATTTACTCACTTCTCTTAAATATAGATCTCAACTGATCAAATATAGTTTATTTCCATTTTAATGAAAAAAGTTTTAAAAGGGTAATAGTAAAGATTTATAGCAATTTAAATTATGTAATAAATTATCAAATTTTGTAAGTAAATTTATGACAAAAAATATCATCATACAAAATTAAATATCAAAAGAAAAGTGTACTAAAATAATGATAAACATAGTAGATAATAGATAATTAACCATATATAATCATATATACTCACATATCCAACTTAGTCATTGCCTGCACATACAGAATAAACCTTTCTTACCAGCAAACAATGAATGTAAATAAAAAGACATTCTTAAGAGAAGAAAGAGATACTTACCCTTATAAGACCCTGCTTTCCAACCTCAATTTCTATCGTACACTCTGCTTCCCAGCCTCTAATTCTATCGCAAATGTGTGATACACTTGTCCAAAACAGCCTCCTCACCTTCGTTTTTCACAACTTACTGCAACTCATCCAACATATCTCCAATCTCTATCTTCATCCCATGCTTGAATAGAGATCGAATTACCTTAGCCTTGCTGATTGACGAACTGTATTCATATTACTTTATGGTAATCAACTAATGGTATTACAAGGTGAGTTTACTCTTATTATCATATTCGCACCTATATATAAAGCAAAAAAGTTTAATTAACAGCAAGTACAAAAGAGATTATCATATATGACAAACAGTATTACACAAATCACATTTGCCACAATGAAAGTATAAGGAGGCTTTCTTTAAAAGCAAAAACATACCTCATGATGTATACTATTTATTAACTAATGTGTTTATAAGATGTATAATTTCTATATGTTATCCGATTTCCATCCTACAAATCTACAATATAGACAACAAAATATAAAAAATTTTGTATTACGAAAAATAGGCAGAAGACAAGAAATATTATTTGACTTTTTATAAAAATATACAAACTCTTAAGAATCAAATTTATTCAAAGTTCTGGAAAATCTCTTTAAAATTTTTGTCTGCTGTTTTTCTATATTGTCTGTGATTGGAACTTTCAATCTTGAATTTGATTTTAACTCTAGACATGATTACATATAGCTGACCAAAATAATATATTCATTTGATGTAGGTTAGATGATTATTTTTTTTTTAAAAAATCACAAAACAATCAACACAATTTTAAATTTTTAATAGAGTTTTGGAAGTTCAAGATTGAATAAAATTAAAGTCCATTTATTTTTGGGTCAAAAACATTAAAGAGTTTTTTTTTTAGCTCTTTAAAAACCAATAAATCTTCTTGGTTTAAAGTTTTTTTTTTTTTTTTT
>Ga0041059_1002396_pt1 | contig 14025 bp, 13 predicted proteins | sample AraColnosormetaG_FD_56232 | JGI IMG/M metagenome (GOLD analysis project Ga0041059, IMG submission 56232) | Arabidopsis roots microbial communities from North Carolina, USA - Col MF nosort | ecosystem: Host-associated > Plants > Roots > Unclassified | place: USA: North Carolina | collected...
ATATATATATATATATATATATATATATATATATATATATGAAAAATTTCAGAAATACTTTATGTAAGAAGTAATAATTTTGTTAAAAACAATAAGAAAATCATCTTGTATATTAATCTTTAAAAAGAAGACACTTTTGAAAAATCAAACTCAAGTGGATTCATACTGTATATTCAGAATCAGTATTAATTTTACAATATAGAAACGTTTTCATTAATATGGAGATAAAGTGGTAGGTAACATAGTAGCATGAGCTGCATGGCTAAACGGTAGACTATACATACATATACAGAGTAAAACCATATTTGGAAAACGTAAATTCATATTTAATTAATATGAAAACAGAAATAAGTTTTTTGTTGTATTGCAAAATCGAAATTACACCTTTCTCCGAAATCACTTTAAGAAATATGATTTTATCATTTTGTAAGATTATATTTCGTGATGATTGTTGATGGATGATGCATAATTAAAGAACAAGAAAAACAAGAGGAAGAGATCTCACATAGGCCTATGATGGGAGGGATACTGGCGAGCTTAGCATAGCTGATGCCCTGAGGAACAGCAAGACTGGTGATGGTGATTCCGGCGAGCACATCATACTTTAGTTTTTGCATATCATACTTTGGGAGCCACTCAAAGATTGGCACAAAATACTCCAATAACTTCTTTGTTTTTAGCAAACGGTTTGGCTCTTGCGATATCGGTTTGAATGGATCATCGGGAAAGAAGGTTTCTTTACATTTTGACTTAAATTTTGAACCAAAGCCTCTCGGGGTCGAGAAATTTACTCCCCGGCCCTTCGGTGAGGAGGTAGAGCTCGTTATAGTATTCTCCATAGTTACAAAAAAACAATTGTATGTGAATGAGAATACACACAACAAGCAAGGAAGAAGTAAAAACCTTTCTGTGTACTTTGTTACTTTAAAGTTCGTTGTAGAGAACAAATTAGACTATTAGAGAGTATGGTCGTTTATATAGAAGGATGGCCAAGGAAAGTGGAGAATACTGTTACAGAATTATTCCACGTTGACCCATGTTTTAATTAGGCTTGTGTGGTCTTTGTCTTTTTTTGGTTATAAAATCTGCTAATCTTATCTTTACTGCAGTTGATTCGGTATGTAATTAATATCCATGTATCTTACTAGGTTCATTTTCACTGTCGATTTTTTTTTTCTTCTCCTTTTCTTGACAGTGTTGATTTTTATTGAAAAGTTGTGTTTCAGTAATTAATCAAATTACGAAGGACAATAGATAGAAAAATTGTTATATATATGAATCATATTTTTTGGTGTGCTTCACAATTACATAAATAGTCAAAATACTTTAATATTTTGTTCCAAAGGATCCAATTATTTTCTTCCATTCAAAGAATATAGAGTCACCACATCACATCCAAAATTTGTTACCATTTACGAAATTAGCTAATCTTATCTTATCACATTGCATTGCTTCAAATCACTCTTCTATGGAGTTAATGTGTTGTCTAAAAAAATGGAGACTAATGTGGTATGTGGTAATTGAATGAGACTTATAAGGGTATATATATTTAATATGGATTATTTGCCATAAAATTGATGATTGCTCTATGGAATTAGTAGAAGCTATATATATCCAAAATCTCATGACTTCTTGAAGTTGATCATATAATTTGAGCATTAAATCATGAATTACATAGTACAATAATAAAAGTCTAAATCTCTTCATCGGGAAATAACTCATCCTTGAGCGCTGGAGCAATCCATTGAATCTGAATATACGTAATCTCCCAAAGGTCATCGTCTTCCTTCTGCACCAAAATCTCTTTCTCCTTCATGGTACCAATCATGGTGGTCAAAAGTTCAGGGACAACCTCTTGAAGTTTGTTATCTCCATACTCTCCCAAATCCGCCTTCATACACGTATCCATTCTCCTCAACACTCCTAACCAAAAAGTTCTAAACTCAGCACTTTCTACAATTTGTTCCAAGTAAACCAAGAAAACGTTCATGAGCACTTTCATAGCTATCTTCAACGTCCCCTCCATGCTTCTCATCTCTCTTTCCGCGTTTTCGCGCCTTGAATAGTCGAGAAGCTTCTCATGCAAGTCATCGATTGTTGGGAATATGACATGGTCTATGCAGTATATACAACCAGAAGGTGTGAATCCAAGATCTTCATGACCCATGGTGAAACTTTTCTCTAGAGACGTCACTGCTCTGTTCCTTATCTCTTCTCGGCGTGCAAGGGTCGTTTTTCGAAAAGCCTCGGAGAGTTTGAGGAAAAGATGATGAACAAAGTTAACCCCTCTCAAGTTGTTTTCTTCCATGGATGATGAACTGCTTGTGTTGCTTGCCGGGCTATAGCTATTCGCGGTATCAGTAGAGGCAGTTTTGTACCATTTTACCAACATTGTCACTGAATCTGCCATGAGATCCAATATTTTCAAGTTCTTCTCAACAGAGCTATTTCTTAAAGCAACAAAACTGAAGGCGCAATCGATGCAATAAGCGTAGCTTGACTGCGATAGATGCGATGCGTTAAATGACATTAAACCGATGAGAGCATCCACCGCTTGCTCTTTGGTCTCTGGATGTCTTCCACATAAAGAAAGTAGTTGTAAAACACTTTTCCACCCTATATTGGTATGCAGATTCGCAGAGTAGTCTATAATGATCTTGCTGACAAACTCTGTTATTGTGTCATAACATGTTTCAATGATTTCTTTGTCTATCTTCCACATTATTGTCAAGGACCTAAAAATCAACTCCTCTGGTAGATGGTCTTGAAGGTTAGAAGCAAGAATCTTGATGCATACCCTAAATAAACCCGGGAGCCCTTTTTCGACAAACGGAATGGGTGAAAAGAGCGGAAAGTTTGCAACGTTGAGTAGATATTCATGGTAACTTGGCCAAAACATGTTGAACCGGTGGACGTTAGATAATGCAATGGTTATGATCAAATCCCAACAAAACTTAACCGTCTCTTCTTCTTCGATAGCTGTACTAAACTTCTGTCCTTTCCCAGCAGCTGCATAGATTAAAGACCGACCAAGATTCAACACCGCAACATCCGGCAACACTGAGCTTTTGCTGAATATTTGACCGATCCTGCATTGTTTTATGACTTTAAGGTTTTGTTCAAACTCACTCATTCCAAGAGCTACAGATTCTTCCACGTTGTCTAATGCCAAGAAGTGTGAAAACCGACCCATTAGACTAGAACCTTGTCGTCGGTTAAATTTTGTGTCCTGGCTCGAAACATTGTTCATGTCGGATTCTGATCCGCCATTTTCTTCATTTATCTCAAACTCAATAACAGACTGTGGAAGAAGCTGAAGCTTCCTAAGTTTCAAGAGGCAATCCACAATGTTCCTCCACCCTCCTCTGATAGAATCACCAAATGTGTTAGCGAGCGTGAAAACCGCGAGAGTAGCCATTCGCGGTTTCATATCGTGACTAAATGCAAACAAAGTCTCTTCAGGTGTAGTGTAAGGGTTTAACAACGTTGTGAATTTACAAAAGGAAGCAATGAGCTCATCAAGAATGTCTTCAAGGCCATACTGAGCAACTCTTGCTATAGAGATCATAGCATCAACACATTCATGAAGCACTTCATCATCATCTGAATGCTCAAAGAATGCAGAAACTGCTGCTATTGATGGACCTGCAATGGTTGCAAACATATCCCTTCCTATTCTACGATCAAACTGACATAAACTAAAAGGTTGTGTAGTCTTTGTTCTGTTCATTAGCTCAATCCATCTGTTTGGATTCATTTCCACCGGACCGGAATGTGTCGATAAAGCGAATGCATTTGTTGCAATGGACTGAAAAAGCTCAGAGAGGTATTCCTTTGGAAGGTCATTTCCCGCGTTAATTGCCCTGTTGTTGCGGATAAACTCATCTTCTGTCATTTTCCTCCTAACTTGAGGGTTATGTTGATCCGTGTTGAGCATTATAAGCGAGTAACACAAAATGTGAACAGTATCTTTGCTTGCAAAAATATCAGATGATTGTTGATCATAGAATCTCTCAGAGAAGGCTTCAATCATACGTTCGATCTTTTGAGACTCTCCCGGTAACCGAAATGACTCAAGAAATGTCCTCAATGCGGTATCAAGATTCATACCAGTGAACTCAAATGTATGTGTAAAGCTTCTAAGAACACTGAGATGTAATTCATCAGGATCTCCAAGGTAATCTCCAATCATTGTCTTATCCAAACCCGGTGTGAATCTGAAAAATGAAGCTAATGCCATTGGATCAAGAGGATCTGAGACTAAGTAGTTATACTTCAAATACTCCAAACCCTTTTTCTCATCTCTGTTGAAATGATTTGCAGCGATCGCTAGCTTTCTCTTCTGAGCTTTCCTTACTCTTATATGATCTACCCACGTCTCAAAATCCTCTTTTGGCTTATCTATCCAAAAGGGTATGTACTCATGAATCTCAACAGGGCTTGGCTTAATCACATTGGAGTTATTATCATCTTCTTCATTACCCTCATCTTCCTCTCTATCCATATTGTCGGCGATGTTGTGAATCAAGATCACAAGACCTTCAAAGGCTTGGATTTGTATAGAGGTTAAAGGACCAGAGGTAGGGAATGTATGTCTGCATAGAACTTTTCCGGTCTCTTCAAATATATTTCTACACATCGGATCACAGTCGTAGTTTACATAAGCTTCGACTATGAAAGCAGGTTGTCGACAAAAGTTGATTAGCCCTTCAAGAGCAACTTCTTGTAACGGAAGGAAGCCTGTGAAAGCTGTAACTCTCAACAACACGAAGGAGAAGAAAGCTTCGAGTTGTAGCCTCATGAACCTAATAAATCAACACATTGTTGTTAGACAAAGTTGAGAATAAACAGAGTTTTAGGTTTTAATGTTATAAAAAACAGAGGACTTACTTGCGGAGGAAGTGATATATATTGAGTATACAACTACAGATCATTGATAGCACAAGAGGGCTTGAAGAAGCTCCATAATGGATTAAATGGTGAAATAGATCGTCCTGAACCATCCGAAGAAGCTTAGGGTGTTGCCCGATCGCATCACCGCTTAACTCAATGGCGCTATTTATTAAAACTAAAGCAAAAATCTGCACATCTTCGTCTGCAGTGTGAACGTTTGTCCCTTCTAAGTTCTCAACAACTTCAACAACATTGAGCAACGAACATAAGAAATGAAAAATGTCGATGCAACATCGGATTCCATATCCGCCGCTCATGTCGATTTCGTCAGTATCAGATTCTGAATCCTCACCACCTTCGTCTCCTCTGACCTCAAAATCAGGTAATCTGGAGAAAATGATCTGAATCAGCTCATGCATTGTGTATCTTCCATTTCGTTGCAGCAAATCTCCTCTACCGGTAGATTGTTGCACTACTTGGAAACATGTATTGACTATTGTGCAAACCGCTTGATCTTCTAATAACTCCTGTTTTAATACATAACTTATTATTACTGTCTTAAAAGAGGACAAAATAAACATTTGTAGTAAAAAGATTATAGTTAATGAACGTACAGAGGATGGATGTTTCATGATTCCGGTTAAAACTTGAAGAATCCTCATCATTACAGCATCTTCAGACACCAAATCTGTTTTCTCCAAACGACAACTAGTAATCCCGGAGACAATAGAATTCATAGCATCTTTTGCACCAGGTGTTTTCTCATCGAAGATCTCGATTTTAAGGATCTTTAAGATGGAGGAAAGAGCGACAGCTGTGGCGCTAGCCGGAATCTCATCGCTTTGAATAACTTCGAGGAAAGGAGAAAGATAAACCGAAGGATCTATGGTGCGCCAATCTTGTTGAGGATTGAAAATAAGAGCTCTAAGAGATTTGAGAGATTGTTGGACTGATGAATCACAGTGGTCTGTTTCTTGGGGAGAAAGGTAACTTTCTGAAAGGGGTCTACGAATGACGGCAAGGACTGCACCAACCTCCGTGTTAAGCATGCATGATATCCCTAGCTCTTTCCGCTTTGCTCTTACGGCGATACGATCCATTTCTCACCTTATCACACTCTTCTTGCCGATAAAGAAGAAAAATCATTCAGCAACTGTTTTTTTTGTTGTTCTTCGTTTTTATTCTTTATGTGTACGGTGTTGCCTTGCCTTGGTTTGATCCTATATTTAGTATATAAGTTTTAGTGGCTGAGACTCAGTGATGGGTGAGTTTCAACCATTTGTCATCACACATCTAGGAAAACTCCATCATCAGCTACCGTCAATTTCTTTAAGGCTTAAGATAGAAAACTAATGTACGTTCTGCAAAAATTCAGATTTAAGGATACATTATTTGGATCAAACGTATGTGTTCAAGGTTTTTTTTTCTTCTTCTTTTAAAGTAGAAGCAAACTCTACGATGATTGGAGTGGAAACCATTTTTGTAGGATTAGGCCTCTTCATACTGATCTGAGTCAGACTTTGCATAGCTGAAGTTTTTTTCCTCTACTATTCAATTAACCAGTAGAGAAAAACTGACGCTTAAGAGGTTAATGGAGCTTAAATTTTACCAAATTCAGACCATAACTCTATTTATGTACTGGTCCTAGTGTTTCCAAGAGAATATATCTCTCAGCTTAAATTTTACTAAAATTCAGACCATAACTTATTTATGTACTGGTCCTAATAAGATGAATGTTTTAAGGGTTTATGGCTTGCTTAAGAAGAGCCAAAACTCTCTATAATTAACAAGTCTAAAATTGACAAAATTAATATAATTGGTTTTGTTACATGTTTGTGACCATAACTACTAAAAAAATTCACAGAAAAACTATTCAATAATCCTTGTTTGTTCATGTGTGTGATCTATTAATCAATAAAATCAAGAAAATGGATAGGAGAAATCAACTAACGTTTTTTTCTCAAAAATCTATTTATTTATTTTGATTAACATGTTTTGAACGTTAGTTAACTAATTTACCCTACAAAAAACTAATTTACCGTCAAATAAATGAGAAATCCCCTTAATGAGAAATTGATTATTTTCCAAAATATTTATTTGACGCAATTTTATTTTCATTTTTGAAAATCCAGTAATTTTACAAAACCTAATAATATACTCAAAGGAATGTTTACATAAAACATTCAAAAAAATAATTTGTTTTTTGTTTGTTCGTAAATGGGCTTTAACATCACCTCCTTTTCACTCTATCATCTTCTACTCCGAGTCTCCGAATCAAAAAAAACCCTAGCTCTTATTTTTTGTTCTTAGATTTTATCTCTTAAGCTCTTCTTCTTCCTTGACATTTCCTCAATTTCACTCCCGAGTACGATTAACAATGCATTGTCACAACGATGATGTTCGCTTCTCTTCATCTTCTATCAGAATCCATTCTCCATCTCCCAAAGAACAACACTCTTTACTCACCAATCTCCAATCCTGCTCTAAAACCTTCGTCTCTCACCTCTCAAATACTCGTAACTCACTAAACCAAATGCTCCAGTCGCTAAAGAATCGCCACACTCCTCCTCCACGTTCGGTTCGTCGTCCCAATTTACCGACTCAGATGCTCAATTCAGTAACCCAGCTTATGATTGGGAAGTCTTCTCCAATTTCATTGTCTCTTATCCAATCCACCCAATTCAATTGGTCTGAATCAAGAGATGAGAACGTTGAGACAATCCGTGGACTAAGCTCGCCTCTGCTCTGTTGTGCCTCTTTGTCTCTAACTAGACCTAACGAGTCGACTCAGTCAGTGGAAGGGAAGGATACAGTACAGCAGCAGAAGGGTCACTCGGTGAGTCGAAATGCGGAGGAACGAGTTCTGATTAGTGAGGTTTTAGTAAGAACGAAAGATGGTGAGGAACTTGAGAGGAAGGATTTGGAAATGGAGGCATTGGCTGCTTTGAAAGCTTGTAGAGCTAATTCAGCGTTGACTATTCGTGAGGTACAGGAGGATGTACATAGGATTATAGAAAGTGGGTACTTTTGCTCTTGTACTCCTGTTGCTGTTGATACACGAGACGGGATTCGGTTGATGTTTCAGGTAATATTTTGATTGTTACTCTTTTTGTTGGAGGAGAAAGGTCTCGTTTTTATGTTTCTGGGATGCAAATAATTCTCATTTTCTTGCCATAAGGTAGAACCAAACCAAGAATTTCGTGGGTTAGTCTGTGAAAATGCAAATGTTCTTCCTTCCAAGTTCATACATGAAGCTTTCCGAGATGGGTTTGGTACGTATCCTCCAATTTAGCTTGTTTTTTTTTCTTCTGTACTGTACTAGACTTATCTGTCAATTCATTGATTTACGTTGGGAGTAAAATGGATTAATGATATTGGAACCTGACAAATATTTCGAGTACTAATGATGAAGCTAAGAATTTTCTAACACATGGTGTAAAATGTGTTAGCCTTGAATGAAGAAGATAGATTAGAGGTAGGTAGTATTCTCAAAATGTATCCATGCTCCAAAACAGAGCATAATTTGAAGTTGCATTTAGTTTACACATATTAATGTATTGAGGCTAGTTAGGTGGATTCCTTCTGTTCGGTGTGTGTTTGATTGGAGAGGGTAATGGTTAGTAAATGTTGGTGTCAAGCTGTGTAGGGAAAGTGATTAATATTAAGAGACTGGAAGAAGCTATTACATCCATCAATGGATGGTACATGGAGCGTGGTCTTTTCGGAATTGTAAGTGCTCTTTTTACACCATAATTACTTTTTCAAAAAAAAAAATCATCCTGGATTCAGTCTTATACTTTGTGGTTAGAATCATCATTCTGTTGTCTGCCATTGTAGGTTTCAGATATTGATACGCTTTCTGGAGGTATAGTAAGGCTTCAGGTTGCTGAAGCAGAGGTTAACAACATATCCATCCGATTCCTTGATCGTAAGACGTAAGCTGGTGCCAATCCCTCCCTTATGAATGTAGTTTATATTGGTTTAAATTGTAGGCAATTCTGGATGGCACTGGTAGCTTCCTTTTATTTCAACTATTAGATTACGATTTCATTGATAATGGTGCCTTCTATATTTAGTGGGGAACCAACTAAAGGGAAGACTAGCCCTGAGACAATACTACGGCAACTTACAACAAAGAAGGGACAGGTATTTTTTGGGCATTTCTCAGCTTAGATGTAAAGATAAGTCGCTGACTAAAACATCATAAACTATCTGAGCTGTATTTTTATGCTAAATAACACTTCTGAGTGCATCATCTGTGTATGAAATCCTTTGGAGATCTTATTTTTAATTAAGGTTAATCACTCTTTATGGTATCATGTATGTTTCTTCGTAAAATTTGGCCTTAAAGTCTTTATGCATGAGCGTCTAAGTAGGGCCTCTACATACACATCTTGTCTAATCTGGCTTTTGGTCAATTTAGGTCTACAGCATGCTTCAAGGGAAGAGGGATGTAGACACTGTGCTAGCCATGGGAATCATGGAAGATGTTAGTATTATTCCTCAACCTGCAGGAGGTGTGTAAATATATTTCTTTCTTTTCAGCTAATACTTTTAATTTTCATCTTGTGCTTAAGGTGCAGTAGTATGAGTGAAGAAAGTATTTTCCTTGCTTATCCTTAGGCACAGTAACAAAAGGTTTTGACAGTGTCTGATTCTGAAACTTTCTTCTTTTCCTTGTTTTTTATTCCTGTTAGATAGTGGGAAGGTTGATTTGATCATGAACTGTGTCGAGCGTCCCAGTGGAGGCTTCTCTGCTGGTGGTGGGATATCTAGTGGGTAAGTTTTAGTTTGTTTGCTACTTACAGCGATTCAATTTTTTTCTTTTGTAGCTTGATGACAACTTTTGTCCAATTCTTTTGTAGGATCACAAGTGGCCCCCTATCAGGATTAATTGGAAGGTAAAAGTAATGTATATTTTATTTGTAATGATTTTTTTTTTATTTCTGGCCTAGGCTGTGTGTATTACATTACTGATGTAGTTGAAGTAATCATTTTATGCAGCTTCGCTTATTCCCACCGCAATCTGTTTGGAAGAAACCAGAAGCTTAATGTTTCCTTAGAGAGGGGTCAAATTGACTCTATATTTCGTATAAACTACACTGATCCATGGATTGAAGGAGATGACAAGAGGACGTCCAGATCTATTATGGTTCAGGTAACACCTTTACTGGTTATCTCAATGAGATTGCTGAGATGACTAATAAACTAATGAACTTCATCTTGAGTTAGAATTCAAGAACACCGGGGAATCTTGTTCACGGCAATCAACCAGACAATAGTAGTCTCACAATTGGTCGGGTTACAGCAGGTGTTGAATACAGTCGTCCATTCAGGCCAAAGTGGAATGGTACTGCTGGACTTATATTTCAGGTCTCTACTGTTCCCAATATTTTCTAAGTTTCTGTACCAATCCAGAGTAATATTGGTGTTAAAGCAATTAAAATATATGTTCTTGTCGTTTCTGACTAGATCCAAACTGGTAAATTTTTTACTTTTTGACCAATATATACGTTACCCTTAATTTCGTTTTGAATTTCATGTTTCAGCATGCTGGTGCTCGTGATGAACAAGGAAACCCTATCATTAAGGACTTCTACAGTAGCCCTCTAACTGCAAGGTATATATATGTCCCAATTCCCAAAGAATGATTTGTCTTTGGTTCTGCTCACTGTTTTCACCAATGCTGTATTTGGCCATATGAATTTGATAGATGCCATTATTAATGTTTTCTCATGCAGTGGTAAGCCCCATGATGAGACCATGCTAGCAAAACTTGAAAGCATTTATACTGGCTCAGGTGACCAAGGATCAACGATGGTCAGTCTGATACCTCTGTTGGTACATCTTCCCCTTCTTTTTTCAGTGCCTAATTCTATCTGTATTTTTATACCAGTTTGCGTTTAACATGGAACAAGGGCTTCCTGTTTTGCCCGAATGGTTATGTTTCAATCGAGTGACTGGACGTGCCAGGAAAGGCATACACATTGGACCAGCTCGTTTCCTTTTTAGGTATGCTAACTTCCTTTGAGGCATATAATTTTCTTGAGGTCTCTATTTACCTTTTGGGATTCGAATCATCATTTCTAAAGTTTTATATAGTGTATCTTACCTTGTTCATGTTTATAGTCTGTCTGGTGGACATGTGGTGGGAAAATTTTCACCTCATGAAGCATTCGTCATCGGTGGAACAAACAGCGTAAGAGGTTACGAAGAGGGCGCTGTAGGATCTGGTCGGTCATATGTAGTTGGTTCAGGGGAGCTGTCTTTCCCAGTGGTGGGTTTTTCTTTGAACATTCCTAAGATCTCATTTCACAATGGTGTAAAAATCATGACTCTCATTCTTACCCTATTGTGCAGAGAGGACCGGTCGAAGGCGTCATTTTTACAGATTATGGCACTGATATGGGATCAGGATCCACCGTCCCAGGTACAGACTAGGCTTTCGTTTTTTTTTTCTCCTTCTGAGCCTTTCCATATATGCTTGTAATAGCTTTAGAATCTCAGGGAACCTTCATCTTTGTTATTTTCTGCCCTTTAGGTGATCCTGCGGGGGCAAGACTGAAGCCCGGAAGCGGTTATGGATATGGTTTAGGGGTGCGTGTTGATTCCCCGTTGGGGCCGCTACGCCTTGAATATGCCTTCAACGATCAACATGCGGGAAGGTTTCACTTTGGGGTTGGTCTGCGGAACTAAATTTTCCTGTTTCTTTTTTAGATTCGATAAGTGTTTTGTCGGCCTTTGTCGCACATTCATCTAGATGATGCTTGTCTATTTTGATAATTTATATCATCTTATGTAACTCACTGTTTTGTGAGTGGTTTGTGCATGGAGAGAGATGTCGCGTATGAATGCTTTTCATGTAGATGATTTTCATTTTACCAAACTCCCAGTTAAAATTATTAATAGAACCAAGATTAGGATTTTTATTCTTCATCCTAGTATGAACCTGATTTGTCTCCTTAGGATGTCACATGATCGTGAGCAAACTCTTCTCGATGCAATTGCAAAGCTTGAAGAAATGTCCGATAGAGTGATAATAACTCAACATATGAAAACAAGTCTTTTAGTGCGTAGTGTACAGGGACATCAAACTCCTATCGTGCTAGTAAAGATTTATCCAAGTAATTTCCGGACATACACCAACGTAGTTCGACGAGGATGTAATAATCCCCTAAGGTCTATCTTTTCATGTGGTATTTTACAGGGATGAAATAAATTTACATATAATATCGGTCACCTGAGAATCATATTCAGGTCCTTCCATCTGGAAATGACTAACGCCTTCAATGAGGTGTGTTTCAGTGCGTCCGACTGCAGATTTCAGCTTCTTCTTTAGCTGGCTAACGCTAGTGAACCCGTCTTGTGTTCCCATTACGAAGAGTTTGGGTTTAGGGGATGAGAGAATGGCCTTGTGGTGTCGCCCAAAGAGAATCGAGGCCATTAGGCCAAATGGGTATCCCAAACTCACATATCCCACCACTTGCTCTACTTGCTCCACCGCTGATCCTGCGATTGGTGCACCTGCCAAAGAGTCAAAACTTCAATTATTTTTCCTTTAACCAATATAAAGAAGTTGGCATGAGATATCAAATTTGTCTCAGAATATTCATTTGAAAAGTAATGTGATCACTTCATCCATTAAACACGTCATATCAGAAAGTTAGTCGGTCACTATGATCAGTATAGGTAAGAGATGTGTTAGATGCTGTAGTATTTTATCTACAAATTTCTTATTTGCTATTGGTTCTATGCTCAGCAAGAAATTATGGAAAATACATTATGTGTAACAAACACGCAAAGAGATGCAAGTATACCAATAAAAGGGGGCACTGAAAGCAATCCTAGAAGAACTGATACGTTCATAGTCTTTAAAAAACTCCTGAAAGGACTCATATATCATCAATTGCAGTTTTGCAAATATGTGTAAGGGACATCAAAACAGAATTATGACACACAAACAAGAAACAGAGTTATCTCGGTAGATAAGAAGAACAAACGAGAATTTCCTTTGGGAGACTGTAACATCTGATAAAGTCTACCTCAAAACCACCTAGACACTCTAAATTGACTCTGTTCAATGTTAAAACAATGCTAATCTTCTTCTTTCCACAGTGGATTGAACTTTCTTACTCCATTCTCATCTTATCAGACCATCACTATACTCAAACATGGAACGTCAATTACATCAACTAAAACCACTTAGAGATACACGAGAGAGAAAACCTGGAACTTAACATGACCAACACCAAACCGGAACAAAGTTATCTCAGCTGATAATATCAACTAAATGAGCAAACAAAAGAGCATAAGCATAAACCTAAAACCAATTATTCTGTGTCACCAATCCGTTGTAATGTTAATGAGAAGTGAATAAGCAGCAAAAGGGTCACATTTTATCTTAAAAACCAACAGATCAAACACAAATTTTAACATAAAGCAATGCCCAGAATCTGTATACGAATCCATATACTGAATTCGAAATCAACTGTTACAGATCAACTTGTAAGAAGCAATTACCAGATCAAAAACATCAGACTTTAACTTGCAATCAAATTCAAACTAAAACCAGATCAACAACGAAAGGAGCAACAAAATCAAAACTTGAATGGCATAGAAGAACCTTACCAGCAGAAGAACCCACGAGCAGGATCCTATGAGCATCAACATTCTGACAAAGCCACCGACAAACAGCGACCACATCCTTGACCTCAGCAAAGCCGGTAAGAGTAGCTCTTCCGGTGGATTTTCCGGCACCTCTCGTATCGAAAGTGACAGACTTGAAACCCTTAGAGGCCAATTCAGAAGCTATGCCTTTGAGCAGAGCTTGACAACCACCCAAGAGCGAGAACGGGTGGACCAATACTATCACCAGATTCTCATCGTCGCTGACTTCTTCTCCTTCGTTTCTGGGTTTGAAGATTCTCGTGTGAAGCTTCACCCCTTCTTCTGAATCAACGCTACACGATTCCACTATAAAGTTTGACGACATTTTAGGAGAGACGACGAATGAACAAGTAAGGAACTTTTTTGTTTTACACTTCTTCCAGAGTTATTAATATGTTGATAACCACTACTCCACTAGCACGAAGCCAAAATTTTCTCAATATATATATATATATATATATATAT
>Ga0041059_1002397_pt1 | contig 14023 bp, 16 predicted proteins | sample AraColnosormetaG_FD_56232 | JGI IMG/M metagenome (GOLD analysis project Ga0041059, IMG submission 56232) | Arabidopsis roots microbial communities from North Carolina, USA - Col MF nosort | ecosystem: Host-associated > Plants > Roots > Unclassified | place: USA: North Carolina | collected...
AATTTTCTCTGTCCCTTGCCAATGATATTTTTTTTTTTTTAACAAGGATGTCACTCACAAAAGACTAAACCTTTAATATGAGTAGACTAAATTAGTGGCAAGGATTTGAGTAGACTAAACACTAAGAAATCTTTGTTGTGTATATTGCTAAAATTGCGTCCAAGGAGAGTGAGGCTTGGTTCGAGGTAGACATGCGGCCGGAAGAGGGTGAGAAACTGAGAATTAACCTAACCATCATACTTTCACTTGTAGTAGTAGGTTGATGGTTCATGATAAGGCTCATGAGAAACTGAGAATGAACCTAGTGGTGTCGGCTGGATTTTACAACTTTAAGATGGTATGGTTGATCAAAGTATCAACACTTCACCACCAACCAGAAAACATTTGTATTTGGGAAATTAAGGAGTTTGGTATGTATTATTCTCACTTTGTTACAATCCCACAAATCTAGTTAAGATGGTTAAAAATAGTGACTTTGTTAAAAATAGAAAGGTTTTATCAATGCAAATTTGATTAGAGATTCGTATTAGAAAGATTGATTACCCCCCATAGGTATGTGAATGTAACATTTGCTGACGATCGACCAGAAATCTGATGGTTTGAAATTAATCGATGATATTATTATTATATTTCCTAATCTAACACATTAAATCCCCCAATTTACAAAAATTAACCACTCTCACTACTTAAATTTCTAATTGATCAAAATCGATCCCACTAAATAAAAAATCAAATAAAAATCGGAAAAGACAAAAAAAAATGAAATCAGACGTGAAGATCATCTCCGAAGAGGTAGAGAAGCCGTTCAACGGCCCAGCTAGGTTCGTTCTTCGTCGGCCAATCACCACACGACGTCGTATTAGCAGCAAGTAGCGGAGTTCTACAAAGAGGACACGTACGGTGATTATCCTCCTCACCTTCGTTATTCTCATCACCACCGCAACATTCATAATCCAACCACCGGTCAATACACTCACGGTGAAACATATGGCTACAGTTCCTGAGTTCTCTAACCTCATCTCCATCTTCCAGATCTCCGAGACACACAGCGCAGGTGTCGTTGATCATCGCCGGAGATCTCTCAGCTGCGTCACGGAACGTCGTCACGGAGAGGCTTTCTTTGATCGCCTGTGAGGAAATCGAAGGACAGGCGGAAGTGGAAGAAGAGGTGGATCTGGATCTGGATCGGTAGCGTAAGATCCAAGCGAGGATCCATCTCAAGACGGTGATGAGAACAGCCATTTTGTAGAGAAGCTGAGTGACTATGAGACCAGAATCTTCGATGAAGAAGCTCATTGTGATGACTTTGCTCAAGTATGTGCGTTTGTGTGTGTGTGTGAGAGAGAGAGAGAGAGAGAGAAGGGGAGGAGAAAGTGGAGAATGAGATTCGTTTTTAATAGAGGAATAAAGCTGCTTGTTGCTGATGAATGATGATGCTTTGCTTTATCTTTATTAGTGGAGCCTTTAAATTTTTCTACTATTTTCATTTTAGTTTAATTTAAACTTTAAATTAGGTTTATTTTGAGTTTAATTATTTTAATTTTCAAGTTGCTTGGAGATGATTTTATATATATTACAAAACAGGTGTCAAGTTTTCAATTGTGATGATGTACATGACTAAAAAGCTATGTTGGTTTTTAAAAATTGGGAATATTCTGCTTTAATTATTATGTAATGGGTGAACAATAGTATATGATTTTTAATTAGTCGATGATGAGACACATAATTGCTGCTTTACATGATTAGTTTAAACGAATCATTCAAATAATGTTGAAATTTGGAGATACTCAAAAGATTCCGGTCCAAATATGAGTAATGAAGGAGAATATAGGGGTCATTATGTGAAAGTTTTAAACAAAAGATTCTTACAGTTTTGGGCCGTGTGTGTAACGAGTGAGTGGGGGGACAAAACTGCAAATTTATAAAAGTTAATAGACTATGACAAGAAGAAACAAGTAAATGACGTGGGAACATTGCAATTTCGTAAAAGTTATAGACTATGAATTAATAATGATGATAGGAATCAAGTAAATGACGTTTGCCTAAGTATTTTGTGCCGTTCGTGTCACACTTTAGTTTTTGCCTTTTTTTTTTCTTTAGCAAAGCACCCCTAAAGAGAAACATTATTTTATGTTTTGTTATCTTGTTTTTGATGGGAGATGACCATTTGATGACCATAAAGAGAGATAAATACTGTAATATGTTAAGTTGATTGCTTACAATATATTACTATGATAAGCTGATTGTATATGGCGTCATTTCTGGCTTTTGGCCCATACGCAGAGACAATTTTTCTATCTACCTTACGTGATTATTGACCGGCCAATATGTTAATTATATTTTAATACTTACGCTTATGTAATACCTTTTTCTCTAATGAATGATATGGACTGATTTACAAATACTCCATTAATAGTTGATCAATCCCATTGGTCTTGCTTTCGTTGTCCATATGACTCATACTCGACCCGAATTTCACAGTCTAGGAAAATGAATCGGGTATATGATAGGATAACGCAACTAACTGTTTGGGAATATAGTATATTCATAAAGTCCAATGAGTTATTTTGTATCCTAGTCATTATTAGTTTGCTACAAAAGAATCAAATAAAAATGGTGGCCTTGACAAAAAATTGTAGTAATCAGGAGATTATCAAAACAAGACAAGGTATCAACAACAAACGTTTAAGAGATTTCTTCACAAAGGAATATGCATTGCTCTGTCTTGATCTCCCAGGAACTATAATAAAGATAAAGAGTCTTGAATAACAGAATCGTGATAAATTCTTGAAAATCGAACACCTTTGGAAGCCCAAATTTAAACCTAGGATGACATGTCAACCAATCTATCGAACCTTGTCCCTAGAGTCTAGACTATGAATTCATGTCGGCTCAATATTATTTGTTTTATTATAATTTTCTGAAAATGTATAGTTTATGCATTTCCATTAAAATTTCTTGATAAACTGGTGCACTTTTTTTGTGGGACTTTTAACTGTTTGGTAAAAGAAGTTGAAATATATGAAACCATGAATTCAAATCAAATCATATATAAAACAACAAAATCGAAAAACAAACATATTTTTTCTGGTAAGACGATTGATAAAGGGTCGCTATAATTAAAGTTTGCGATTGCAAGGACCCATGTTTTGATCTGCTCTGCTTTATAATGTGGTTTGGTCGGTTGACCAAACCTTTACAACGCAAAACTACCTCATCGTTGTAGGTGATGAATGATATACCTTATAGATATTTATTTATATATAAGATGGCCTACGATTTTTTCAGAAATGGGATCCTTCAAGTTTTCCTTTGGTATCCAAATAACTTACGTTTTGGTACTTCGTTTTTCTTTTCCACACATCCCTATTATATCAGAACCATCTCAGTGAAAATGCCAAAATGGGATGCAGGTAGAAACAGAAGACACAACGTCACAACCAAACAAATTAAAAACTTTGGAGCTAACACTTTTTTCAAACGTCTAAATTCAAACTCAAAACAAGATTAAAAGGAAACAAAACAAAAAGATGAGTTCTAAGGAGGAGCAAAACATTAAACATATTAGAAAAGTTGTATTCTGATCCAAATCGAAAACACAATCATGGAATCTCTAGGCTCCCACCACGTTCATGTGTTTGTGTTGAGTTTTTCACATCCTGTCTTCTCTCCTCCTAGGAGCACATGTAATGATTTCATCCACTCGCAATATCATCTCAGATGCTTCTGTGGCTGAAAGCAGAACCGCTTGCTTCACTTTGAATGCTTCATAGATTCCTCTCTCTTCCATATCTCCTACCTGTAAACAATCAATCATCATCATCACAATTCAAGTCTAGCCTTGCACATTCAATGGCGAATCCTAATGTTTATAAAGTTTACTTACAGCTCCAGTGATGACGTCGATCCCAGCGTTACACCCTTCAGTGTGGTGCTCTGCACGAAGCTGAGCAACCAATTCGGCACTGTCTAAACCAGCGTTGTCAGCGATTGTTGTCGGTATAGCAACTAGAGCACGTGAGAAAGCTTCAATGGCATGAGATTTTTTGCCAGCAGTTTTCCTTGCAAGCTCATCTACTTCCTTTGCCATCACCATCTCTGGCCATCCACCTCCAAGCAAAACTCTAGTATCATTCACTGTTTGAGAGAGTACACATAAGGCATCATGGAGTGATCTTTCAGCCTCATCTAGGACATGGTGACTGCAAGAAAAAAGAACCCATACAAAAATTGATTAGTGAATTAGAAACAGAATAAAGTTTAGACGAAGTCTTTCAAGTAATGGGAGTGAAAATGGATACCTGGCCCCTCTTAGGACAATTGAACAAGCCTGGCCCATTTCACAACCAGAGAAATGAATCAACTTGTCTTCACCAATCATGATTTCTTCTATAAGCTTGCAATGCCCAAGCTTAACAGACTCTGGGTTGTCAAAGGTCGAAGCAATTTCACCACCAGTAACCAAACCAAGACGCTCTATTCCCTCAAAGTCAGCATGCTCAATAGCAAGTATACCAGCATCAGCAAAGAGTTCCTCAGGGAAATTGTAGATCAACTGCCTGTTAACAAAGCAGTTGATTCCGTGGCCTATGATCTTCTTCACCTTGTCTTTCATTTTTTCCTTCTCAGCCCCTTCAATCTCAGCAACCTTGGTCATGGAATCCACACGGACACGTGCACCGTAAATCTTCACTTTATCGGTATCCATAGCAGTATTAGCTACTAAGATATTTGCATTCTCTATGCGCTTAGGCTGCCCAATTCCTATTTTCTTGTCAAGAATAAACCTACAGGCATAGATTTTAAGTTGAGGTGACATGAGACCATATTACTCGATAGAAGAAGAAACACAACACAACAAGATGACATGATGACTATCAACATTCCAAAATAACACTATAAATGAAATTAAGGTGCGTAAGCTATGAAGAAGAAAAGAAACACGACAGAGTTACCATGAACAGATGAATACTAAAGAAAGATCAATAGCTCAGAAAACTGAATTTGAACTGACGCCAAAGGCACAAAGTGTTGTCTTACCCTTCATCCAAAAACGAATCCTTCAGAGACCCTCCAGGTTTTTTGATGATCTGAATAGCTTCCAAGTTTGTGCTTCCCTGTTGAACGATAAAAGCAGAATGTCAGAAAAAAATCATATAACAATCCAAAACGAAACGATGCAACTATGGGAAAGACTAATGGTGAAATGATAATAGCCTAATTTCATGACATTTCGTCAAAGGAAGATCTTCTTTCATGAGATAACACATAAATCAAGAGAAAAAGAAGGAAGGAACACATGACATTGCTGAATCAGTTTCAAAAGGAGGAAGAAATGGAACCTTTAGCCTGAAAACAGCATCCACGGCCATTTCTGCAAAATGTTCCTTGTCCTGTGAGAGAATTTTGGAACATAAAGTAGTCATCGCAATCTTCAACAAGTCTGACCTAAACTTCTCTGCATTGACAAAAATACAATGCTGTAAAATAACAGTGTGATTTCCGTTCTGTATTCAACTGAAAGGAAATCACCGCTTGAACCCAACAGTCGAAGTAATCACACAAACAAGAAAATGCTATACTTAAATATGTCAGCATAACAAGGTTTAACCATCTCTATAATGATTACCTGCATTGTCCTTGTTATCAATGACTCTTTTCAGTAAAGCATTACGAGCACATTCCGAAGCCATTCTGTAACCTAAGAAACCAGAAAACGAAAAAATTAGAAATCATTGCCATAGTGAGAGAAGCTGATACAAAGTTGACATCTTAACACTTAAAGCTCCAAAAGTGTACCTGCTATGATGGTCATAGGGTGAATCTTAGAAGCCACAAGCTTTTCTGCTTCCCTCAGAAGCTCGCCGGCCAAGACAACAACAGAGGTAGTTCCATCACCAACCTCATCATCTTGAACTTTCGAGATGTCTGAAGAACAAACCAGATACAACGAACTGTGAGAGAAAACCCAACTAAGAAAAAACGAATGTGAAAACTTCATGCCAGAATGTCGCAGGGAAATTACATACCAACAAGAACTTTAGCTGCAGGGTTGTCTATGTGAAGTGACTTGAGAATAGTAGCACCATCGTTAGTAACAGTGACCGCATGACCTCTACCAGTAGATTGCAAGATTTTATCCTAAACAATAATAAAAAGGATTCAACAATAATCAATAGAACCAAATTGAAAGTTTGTAGCTTTCTAAATATTCAGAGATCGGAAATTACCATGCCCTTTGGCCCTAAAGTAGACTTAACCAGATCACTGATAGCCATTGCACCAACAAATGATGCCTAAAAGAGCAACAACAAAAGAAAAGAAAATCAGATTTAAACAGTAGAAGAGTGAATCTGAAAAACCCTAAATCCTAATCGATTCAAAAGACTCACCATCCTCGCACGTTCTCCCTTCTCTTCACTAGCATCATCTTTGAAGATCTTATCGATCTAAATACGAAATAGCTAAGTTCAGTTAACGGAGAGCACTGGGGAAAAGCAAAAGGATTGAAAGAGACGACGGAGGAACATTACCGGCATCGGGAAGAGCGGAAAAAGAAGAAGGAGGCTTCTTCAGTATCGGAGATATCCAAGTTAGTCGAATCTGAGACTAGCGAGAAACAATAGATGGGATCGTTCACGAAGAACGAACAAGCCGAGAGGATCTCGAAATATTGAGTGTGCTTTTGAAGAAGAGTAGAAAATGAGAGGAGAGAGCCAAAACCCAGATCTTTCGGAACCCTAAATGAAACTCGTAAAGACCAAACTACCCTCGTATTTCCCAGATTTCTTATGCGCCCTTCAGTAAAAACTAAAAAGTTTAGATTAACCCTTAACCAAAAAGTTATAAGTTACATTAAGAAGTAAATTTTATAGTTTCGACAATTTTGCATTTTGTTTGATTATATAGAGGAAAAAAAAAAATGTTCCATATACAAATTTGAATTTGGTGATGATTTAGCGGTCGAATACAAAAACAGAAATAAATTAATTCGTGATTTGTATGCGAATATTGTTACTAAAAAAAACTATAAATGTAAAGAGGCTTATAAAATAGAAAGAGAAACATTATAAATGTAAGCAGTCAAGGTCCATTTTAGAAGTCATTTTAAGACGACTAAGCCCAACAGTACTTTAAGAGCCCAATGAATCAAGGTCCAGCAAACTCAATTAGTTTAACGTCTCAGCCACTTATAAATTATACACGTTTGGAGTTCCGGATAACCGAAATGAGAAAGCATGTCCCACATAGAAGGCCAACGACACCGTATCATATTCGAGCACGTTTCTAATTACCCTCTTGTTGTCTTTTACTGTCGTAGCACCAAAAGTCAAACAATAAAAATCAATATCTATCGCCAGGTGTCAAATTACAGGAGCTTCTGAGAAGGATAAATCTCGGAGGTTCCCGGTCTGAACGACGTAGAGACGAAGCGAAACAAAAGTACTCTAAGGGAGAGAAGTATCAAAATTCTCATCGGAAAAAGACAGATCTACAAATTTTGAGAGACAAGCCATGACTAAGGTGAAAGATGAGCCACGCGCTTCCGTTGAAGGTGGATGTGGTGTTGCCGACGGTGACGGCGGCGCGGCTGAGATCGGCGGTACCGGATCTGTTGAGAAATCGATTAACGAAGTTAGGTATGAGCTGTGTTTACTGTTGATTTCACATGTTTTTATCTGTTTCTCTCTTTGCTTTGAGTTTAGTACTTAAAATTGTATCTTGTTTCTGATAAGGAAGATCAGCATTTCGATCTGGTTACTTTAGTTTCTATTTAGGGAAAGTCATATTTCTCAATGGAACCAATTTGTTTTTTGGCTGGAACAATTGGATTCTTAACAAACTTGTGTTTTTCAAAGTCCTTTAATGCATACATAAGTTTTCATGTGAATTTGATTAATAGAACTTCACCGTTAACATGTGAAATTGGAGAGACTGGATTCATATGTGGAGAGTTTTCTTAATGTTGCATCAATAAGTCCATCTTTATAGTGTCGGTCACAAGTTTAATAGATCTTCTGCTATTGAAGGTCCACGGAGATTCAAACCGCTGAGCCAACGGTTCCTCCAAATCAACTTACTATTTTCTTTGGTGGAAGTGTTACTGTGTTTGATGGACTTCCATCAGAAAAGGTTGGTCCATTAGAGCTTTGTTGTTGTCAGAAAAACTTCAGAATTTCTGTTCTCACTGTGATCTATGCCTATAGGTTCAAGAAATCCTTCGTATTGCTGCTAAAGCAATGGAGACAAAGAATTCTACAAGCATCAGTCCTGTCTCATCGCCAGCACTGAACAGAGCTCCTTCTTTCTCAAGCACATCTAATGTGGCATCACCAGCTGCACAGCCATTTCCTATTCAGCCAATCTCGTTTTGCAGATCCACGGCTGGTAAGTATTCGATTCAACTGGTTATAGTAATCTTCAAACCTTGAAAATGGATACTCTCATTAGTTTCTTACAATTATGTTTGCCGTAACAGATCTACCTATTGCAAGGAGGCATTCGCTTCAACGATTCCTCGAGAAAAGACGGGACAGGTATGCAGCCTTTAAAATTACACTTCATCCTTCTCCATTTCAATGGAAATTCAAATCTGATCTATTTTATTCAGTTTTTGATTGATTACTAATACAGAGCTTGTTAATGTACCTGTGAGAGACTTGTAAAGACAGATTGATCATAATGTTTAACCTTGATATTGCATCTAACAATAACATTCACTTTTTTTTATCTGCAGATTGGTCAACAAAAACCCTTACCCTACTTCAGACTTCAAAAAGACAGATGTCCCAACAGGCAATGTCTCTATCAAGGAGGAATTTCCAACTGCTTAGCAGAAGATCAAACCTCCACATTAAGCTTATAAGCAAACTAAGTAAAACGTTTTGTCAATATAGTAATTAATATGATAATCTATCATGTACGCTGCTGTGTGTAATGTGTTGTATGATAGTGTCTGTATAGGTTTGCTAGACAAACCGAAGATTGTTTCCATGTCTGGGAGTGGTCAGATATGTTTGCCATTTTACAATTCTACTGAAGAAACTATTGTAGTTAGTAACACTGTCCTAGAGTCTATCTAACTAATGACTCTTTGATGTTATGTTATTGAACTTGTCATCTCTTCAAGATACAATTGTGTGTAAAGTAAAGAAGTCTGTGTTGTTATTATAAGCTTTCATACAAAAGACATTGAATCTATATGTAAAATGGGATTTATAATTGTGAATGATGAACAACAATTCGGAGATGTTTCAAGGAAAGACAATGGGAGTGTGCCATAACTGATTGAAATTTAAACGTACATATATTCACCTCCGCGGACAGCATTCTCTGCGCCCTTCCTCTCTTCTTCGGCCTCTTTCTCTCTCTCTTTCCAGTTTTCGTATTTCTGATCGTCTGTTGGTAATTCATGGCGGCATATAGGGCAAGAGTTATGCTCGTCCTGCCATAAAACAATATGAGCATAAGCTTTATGTTCTTACTTACTAGTAAGCTTGAAAGAATGGGATTTTTTTTTTTATACCAGCCAAGGCTTTAGGCAAGGAGGGTGAAATGTGTGCTTGCATGGCAATTCCTGCATCTTGTCGCCAATAACTAGATTCTCCTTGCAGATGCAACATTCTGCCTCTGCTCCAAACTTTTTAAGCAATTCCTCGGTGAAAATAATGACTGGGAGTTTCTCTACAACTTCTTTACTTGCCGGTGGAGCTCTTGGTGGTCCACCATCATCTAGTATCTGCATAGAACACATCATATATCACTTTTCAATCATGAAGCTAAGAAAAAGACGCTACCAATACAATATTAGAGGTTGAGGTTAAACACTCTTGATACAGATGAGTGAGACAACCAAGTGGAGAAACTCAATATGCAAAAAACAACATATGAGTAGAATGCGGATGATTAAGAATTGCTTTCATCTCTATCTTTAGGTGAAGAAACTTGTGATATCAGCTATGTGTGATAGTACATAATCTAAAACTAGTAAGGAAGAAAAGAGAAGGCATTACATCTGGAATGATCATGTCAAGACCATTGATAAGTTCTTGCATCAAGTTAGCAGTTTCCCCAATAGTGTTTTCAGTAGGACCATTAGAGGATTCACCACCAACGATAGAAGCGAAAGCAGACATGAGATTCTGCTGTACTAGCCACTGAGGCTGTGGCGGCTCACGATCAACCGTAAGATGTCCCTCAAAAAGATAACCTGCAAAAAATTCACAAGAGAAATAAAAATCATCTCCAGATAAATTTCACTTAAAACCATCAAAAGCCAAACTAAATGTTTCACAAACCTTGTGAGCTCTCTGTTGGCTGATTATCTACTTCGCTTAACTGCTCCTTAGCTTGAGCAACGCAAGATTTCAAATGTTTCTTCTCAGAAGCATCAGAGACAAGTCGCTCAGCCTCTTCGAAAAGACTCAGTCCAGCAACCCAAAATCCAGTAGCTGTATATCTTGTCTTAAGAACCGTAGCGACACGAGATACAACTATATAGAACTGCAATGGCAATCAAATCAATACTATGTCACAGAGGGTAACTAAACAAAAACAGATCGGATTAAATGAAATTTTTGACATGAACATGAACTTTCTCCACAATTGAAATAGAAAAACAATAAAAGAAAGATATTTGATTCCTGATTCAATCCTCAAAAGTTAAACCCATCATCAGACATAAGCAATGAGTAAACGTCAAGGCAGGCATAAACCCTAACAATTCCGAATAATTTTGAATCTATTGATCCGAAAATCTAAGAATAAAAACCAACCTGTTTGCGGAGAGAAGGAGAGGAAGAAGAGTAGTGATCACGGAGAAGATTATGAATAGAACAAACGGATGCTTCGAATCTCAGCTTTTTGTTCAGCTGTTTCTGAAGATCATCAAGCTCAAGCTTCAAGCTTTCCTCGGAAGGAGACGGTGAAGACGATGCATCCATTCAGAAATTTATTTCTTAGAGTTAAGGAGAATACTCAGGGGTTTCGAATGATTTTGGGGATTTTGTAAGAATGATGCAAAAGAAGAACCAATCTCTTGTCTTCTGGGATTTTTGTAGGAGACGAGTTTTCTTGATCAGGAGGAAAGGACGAAGTCGGTCGGTTAATATAGTTCAGTTCGGTTTGGTTCGGTTCAAGACCAAAAGAACAATTGTTAATTACCAATTGTTCGGTTTGGTTTGAGACCAATTTTTTGTTGGTAAATACTAAATCGTATGCGGCTATATTAGACCAAACCGTATACATTATTTGTTTTTTGTAGTATGATTGTAACTGTAGATAAACATAGTGTATATTGGACTTTCTGAGCCTTCCACGCTTTAATTTGAGATGTTGAACGCAATGCCTGTGGACGTTAATATCATTAGTCTATTAATTTTGAACTAAGAATAATCTTAACACAAAAAAGAAGTCCATGGATTTACTAAATCAACCTTCAAGGTGACCACATGAACCTGACAGAGTAAAAGGTTTTGATCCTATCCCATTTTAAAAGTCAAGTCATAATCATATTCCAAAACAAAATAAAAAAAACAAGACAAGTATTTCTTCAACTCATAAACTCATACAGAAGCAGTAGAATAGCTCCAAACTCCATACCAAGGTCACTTCACCTTCTAATTTCTCAAGTCTTCCTGCGACTAACACGAGCAACAAACCCTGTTTTGATCGGAGCCACAGATCGTTGAGATCCACACTGCAAAAACCATGTAGCCCACTCGTTAATCACATTAGCAAATTCAAACACACAAAATACTTTATTACTTTGTTGCGCAGAAAGTAAAACTGTAAAACAGAAACAAAGGAATGCATATCAAGATCAGGACTAATTAGATTAACTTATACCTTTTCACATCTCAGAAAGAAGAGACGGTTCTCCTTGGAGAGAATGGTGTCTGGGCTCTTGCAACCAAGGCAAATGACGTAGTCAGCTGAGAAATAATAAAACAAGAGGTTAACAACTCCAAACTGATATACTTTTATGGCAACTTAAATTTTGAGACTAAGAAGAAAGTTACTTACTGATATATCGCCGCAAAATTCCTTCAAAATTCTTAGGTGCAAACCTTCCCTTAACAACCAACCTTTGCTGCCCATCAAGCGAACCACTAGTACCCAACTCAGCAAGCAAGTATTGCATAACATGATCTGGTTGACGATGCATCCTGATTTTTTATATGCAGATAAGACATGTCATCGAAAAGTCATCAAAATTAAATGGTAATATTACTTATGGTTACACAGAAAAAGTTTGAAGAGGAAGATAAAGAGTTAGCTCATACGTCTTGCAAAGGTCCATGAAGTTGACAAAGACAGTCTTCTTTGTCCCCTCACGAAGAACTTGAGGAGGCCTCATAACTGTACGACGCCTATCTCCAGCAAGCTCCGGATTATTTTCACGGAGAATGTTAAAGACTCTACCAAGAAGCTGCATATATAACTCCCGTCAGCAAAAAAACAAGGGAGCAAGATATTTATGAAGGATTAAAACAAAAGAAATCATCGAAAATATAGTCACCTCGTCATATATGTAATCCCTCTCACTTCCCTCCCAGGGGTAACGTTGCTGTAGAACTATTCCTTCTTCCCCCTCTTGCTCGTCATTAGCAATCTCTGCAATATATTCTCAGTAAGATTCAAACAGGATAAAAACCCCGCCAAGAGAAAAGGTATATTAGCAAACAAAAAAAAAGGATATTAAAAGTACCATCCAAATCTTCCCCAGCATCAACACTTTCGTTGTTCAATAAGCTTGATTCAGTCTAAATATCAAACAAGAACAAATGTGAGTCACAGAATCATCAAACACACAAGTTTAATGACATAAAAAAAATACTAGGCACAAAACGTAAAACAATACTCACTGGCTTCTTCTTCTTTTTCTTCATTCCAGTAAATGAACTCTCAAGACCATCATTAACTGCAAAAACAAGGAATTAGACAAAGTAACACAAAAGACCATTGAAACAAAAAAAATGTTTCACATCACATTGACTCTTCATCATACATACCAGGCAATGAATCAGATTTCTCAGTCTGTGAAGACTCTGCTAAGTCCTCGACAGGTTCCTGAATCACAACCTTCTTCTTCTTTTTCTTCTTGGAAGGATCAAAGGGTGCGAGCTGCTGTAAAAGGATGAACCAAAACATAAAAACCATTCAATCATGAGTTCATCAAACAAAACAAAAAAAAAAATCTATATGGCTAACTTGAGCCCTATCATTAAGAAACAGAGAAAAAAAACAAACTTACTTCTTGCTCTTCCCTTATCTCATTGATTTCATCAGCCATGATTGCAACTGAGATACAAAACGAAAACACACAATGATAATAAGACCTCAGAAACCAAACATATACATATTAGAATCAACATAATCTGTAACAACGATGAGCATAGGCAAGTCCGAAATTAGGGTTTCTAAATCAGAGAGGTAATTCGGAACGCAACAAAACCATAACGAGATTCAGAACAACTTTTCGATTCCCAATAAAAAAAATACCCAAATAAAATGTACGACAAGGCTTCAAATCAGAAACGGAACAGCTAGGTTTACCAATCTGTTTATACTCAATTCTTCCAAAAACACGATTTACTCTGAGATCGACCAGAAGAATTCGAAAAGGAATCGAAGAAAACTCACAAAGGGATGTCTAAGCGCTGAAATTGGCGTAGAGAGTAAACGAGGTTGCTTCGGGAGGAATCTGAGAGAGAGTAAGCGGCGCAGGGGTTGTTTTAATCTGAGATAAGAGTTAACCCTTGCTCCTCCAAAAAAATAGTCCATCTCGAATTGTAACTTTTTTTTTTAATTCAATAGTAAAAGGTCTCTGTAAATATTTCATTTTGCCTAAACCTTAATATTACATTTTTACTTTTTTCTTTTTCTTAACGCATGTTACATTTTAATTTTATCTATTAATTGACACTGAGATTCTCATTTATTATTTTATTTGTCTTAATTAATTAATCAATTGAAATTTTATCAAATCAATTTTTTTTTTTTTCAAATTAAGATTTATTTC
>Ga0041059_1002398_pt1 | contig 14019 bp, 16 predicted proteins | sample AraColnosormetaG_FD_56232 | JGI IMG/M metagenome (GOLD analysis project Ga0041059, IMG submission 56232) | Arabidopsis roots microbial communities from North Carolina, USA - Col MF nosort | ecosystem: Host-associated > Plants > Roots > Unclassified | place: USA: North Carolina | collected...
ATCAAGCTGAAACAAGATTAACCAACAACAATCAATCAATCAACAATCAAACAACCTAACATGCTTGCTAAGAATTTAATTCGTAATAAAAATTACGAACACACAAACAAACAAACAACAATTACCGCAAATAAATACGATAATAAATCCTACCACAATCAAACAACATAATGCCTAAACTAATGTCTAGCCTAAGCACACAAAATACTTCATCCCAAATTAAATGAAGCATAAATGCAAGATCTAATCAAACAACCAAGCCGATCATACGTAAAATCGTAGATCCGACTATCAACAATAAATGCATGAATTATACTAAGTATAAAAATGCAACCTCATGCCTAACAATCATAACCCAAATTAAAACCTAGTCATGTGCTACTACAGACGCTACGGTACTAACCTTAGCCTTAATGTCGAGAGAATAAAATTCTACCCTTGACCGCCTAATAATTTTGATCCGACCGAGCTATCTCCAACGCGTACTAACGATGCATCTAAGCGTCGGACCGAAAACAAAATTAAGAAAAATAATTTTAAAAAGAATAAAAGACTAAGGGCGAAACAGAACAGGAAGTCAGAATTCCCAATGACGCCTTCAACAAAAGTACTGTATCGCAGCCTCGGAGCCCTTCCAGGGCAAATCACTCTATCGCAACCTCGGAGAAGCTAGCACGTCAGTTTCACTTAATCGCGATGCCGGAGGAATCACCCCATCAGAACCACTCGATCACCACTCGATCACCAGAAGGCCTATCTGCTCGTTCTGCACTCAAACCAGACAAGTTGAGAACGAAGAAGAGAAAAGAAGCCGAAGCAACCAATCGATCACCACCTCATGACATCCATTCGATCGCACTCGATCACAGGGTCGCTGGACCATTCAATCTCGACTTCACTCCATTTGTATTTTCACTTTCAGTACTTGATATTCAGTTTTTGTTTAAGTCTTTCGTCATTTCTGTTATCATGTTTTCAATCGTTGCTTTGCTATTGTCTTTGATTATGTCTGAGTAGTGAACCGTATTTCTGAGGATGGGATAGATTTGTTGTGGTTTACTTGGTCTTTTTAGGTGATTGAGTTTAGAATACTAGAATCCCTTCTAGATTAGTTGCGCTTATTGCTTGTTTCACTGGCTAATGTGGAAATATGAGTCTAGACGTCCAACACTCAGAAGGCGTTTAATGGGCATTGGATCCTATTAATTCCAGAGATATCTGACTCTACCCCAAGGGATTGGCTGTAGAGAGGGTATTAGTTTTAACATGTTGATTCAATAATGCCTGCTTAGTTAGAGATCGCGAATGGGAATTAGGTCAGTGTCTAGCTTTGCTTGAGGATTTCTATCACGGGAGTGAATTAATCTGTTGTTGAACTTGTTGTCAAGGGATAGCTTCTGTGAAGTTTTGTCAACCACCTGAATAGATGAAGGAGACCACACTATTCGATTACCCCATCCTTAGGAATCGTTTATCCATTTGACTGCCTGTTATCATATCTGCTTTGTTATTCAACTGCCTGTTATTGCCATTTCTGCTTTAAGTTTCATTTCATTTTTGTTATTGCATACCAGGACTGTTAGAATCATATCTCATTTGTTTGCATCACACCGGATTGGATTGACATCCTAAAATACTACAACGACAAGATAGTATTTTAGGATTAATTGACTAAAAACCTACTATCACCGGCCATAGGGCGATTCAGGGGCGTTACACTCAGAGGAAGGGGTGATGCGGTTGCTAGGTCACTCCTTCTTCTTAAACGTACTCCAGATTGGCGGATTCTCTGAAAGCTGAATGAGTCCCAAGCGAACGGACCGTTGTAGAACGCACCAAAGTGTTGAGCAAAAGTGTGCAACAGTCTGGAGGCATAACACTGTTCGAATTACGTTTGGGCATAGCTGGGGGAGGGCTACTCCGAGTTCGTGCATTAGCTCGATGAAGATTTCTGGAAGGGGAAAGTACAGTCCGCACTCCGAAAAGAAGATTTCAAAGGCGAATTAGTGCCCTGAAGGAGGAGTTTCTGGAGTCTCTTTTGCCTTCATGGGTACCAACGTAACGTCTTTAGGGATCTCGCATCCCCCTCTCACTAAAAGGAATTTTCTCGACGTAAGGATTGACTTCGCGTATTTACCAAACTTCCCCTCTATGAAAACCTCCTCCTCGTTAGTTCGTCTCGGAGCCATAACAATTACTGTTTATATTCAAATCCAATTTTTGATCTAAAGGAGATTTAGAGGGACATTTTGGATTCAGTCGATAAACACGGAGTAGTTGCGGTTAATCTAGGTTGATCGGCAGCACAAAGTTTGCCAGAATCTGAGGCGAGAACGGCTGAACACGTTGCTAATCTCCAAACAACGATCAAAACCTAGTGAAATTATTGAGGATTCCGTTCGATTGTTCCGATACCTAAGCTAAACGGCGGATCTAGGTTCTATCCTAAAACAAAAATCGAGCAAGAAAAAGCAAATGAAGAACATAAAGCTGGAGGGTTTAACTTCTAAAGAGGACGGTTTGAGAGAGTACGTAAAGGCGAAGAATTATAAGGGCATGTCCCGCGTTTATATAGGTAATAATGAGTGTGAAGAAGAGGTAAAACGAGAAACCCTAGGATGTAAAATCATTTGCACACTTTCCAAGGAAAGAAATCTCAGGGATCAAGGGTTCGCAATCATTTGTTTTGATACGAGGAATTTCAACGGTCATCTTAAATGCTCCAAAGTAACGAGCGCCGAAGTACTTGGGGGGCAAACTGTTGGAGTAGGATCTCACAAACTATTGGGCCTAGGCACGTTTTGGGCTTCCCATGAAAAGTAAGAGGCCCGTTAAGAAGAAGGTGGCCCAAAATGTGGGTTCGAATTAGAGATCCTTCGATCGAAGTAACGGCAGAATCAGTAATGAATGAGGGGAGCTGATTTCGGGATGTGAAGAGCGAGATTATGAAGACGGAGCAATAATGAAGACGAGATATGCGGCTGGAATCAAGCTGACCATTTATTATTGTTAACTCGGTTCTAGGACTATAAATATACGATGTAGAGTCCCGAAAAGGGGAACATTCTCTAAATACTAAAAACTGTAATAGCAAATTCTCCTTTATCTAATCGAGGCAAATTTACCAAAACTAGAGATCTCTTTTATTTAAAACTTTAACAAAATATTCAATTGTGGGATGCGACATCCACACTCCTTTCACGTTAATTTGAGCAAAGAAAGATCTCCCCAAAATTAGAAGATCTAGAGGTTCTTTTTCATATTCCAAAACCACGAAGTCTGTTGGAATCAAGTATTCTCCAATTTTCACCATAACATCTTCTCAGATACCTTTAGGGATTCTCTCTAAGCGATCAACCAGGAGAAGAGTAATCCTTGTAGCTTTGAAATCTGTCATCTCACGTCTCAAAGCAACTGCACGGGGCATCAAGTTGATGCAAGAGCCAAGGTCACAAAGAGAACAAGAAACCTTCTTGTAGATATAGAGCAATCTAACACAAAGCTTCCTCGATCACGTAGTTTCTCTGGAATCCTATTCTGAATAATGTCGCTTACATGTGCAGAGATCATCGTCACACCATGGTCATTATTCAAATCCTTAGTAACTATCCTCTTTATGTAATGTTTGATCATAGGGAAAGTCTTCACAACATCACTAAGAGGTATCTCTACAATCTGCTTATCAATTATAGCTTTGCATCTAGCATCATCTAGCTCTTGTTTCGACTTCTTAGGACTCTATAGGAAATGAACTTTTGGTGTGTTTGCACTTTTTGCAGCTGAAATCGGGATTTGAAGAATTCTAAGATCTGGATGTAGTTGGTGTCGATCGACACCTAGGTAATGTCGGTCGGCACTGTCTGTTTCACCTGCATTTCATCTCATTAATAGTCGTTTTAGTGTGTTTTGCATAGTTAAGATGATTTTGCATTAGGATTGCATGTGCATTGCATATTGGGTTGTTTCCAGGGGATTTGGATGCTTTTAGTGTTCAAACAGAGGAGATACATAGAAGAAAGTCAAGATACTAAATCACACCTTCACCCAAAGTACTCGATCGCAACCTTAGAGCCATATCACGCCAAATAGCTATATCACATCCCTGGCGATGCTAGTAGCTCAGTTTCACTCTATAGCGAAGCCGGAGGAATCACCCTCTCTTCATCACTCGATCACCATGAAGCCCATGTACTCATTCTGCACTCAACAAGACAAGCTGAGCATACATAAGAGAATAGAAGATACCAAACCACTCGATCCCCAAGGCCACTCGATCACATACTTGATCGCAGGGTCCTTGGACCGTTGCATCTTGTCTTCACTCCAGACCACTCGATCGCAAGGTGGAGTCCTTGAAGCCAAGTTTGATCCAACAGACACTCGATCACAGGGAGGCCCAGTTGGGCCCATCCGACTTTCCTTATTTGATTTGTATCGCTTTTATAAATAGCCTCTAAGTGGTTTTCCCTAGGGCATCATCACTTATCATTGAATTTTACAGAGACTTGTTTTTAGTATTAGACGTGTTTCGTAGACGCATCGTGTCTCCTTCGACTTTGTATTCACCTTTAAGTATTTGAAATTTTTTTCTTGTTTCATTTCGTTTATACTTTATCACTTATGTTATCAGGTTTTCATTCATTTCATTGCGATTGTCTTTGAATATGTATGAGTAATGAACTGTATTTTAAAGGAAGAGATAGAGTAGTTGTGGTACCCTTAGTCGCTCTAGGTGGTTAAAGCATGTTCCTTTATGATCAACTGGAATATGAATCCAAACATTCCCACGCTCAAAAGGTGTTCGATGGAATGTTGGATCTACTAATTCATGTGATATTCGTCTATATCTCAAGGTATTGGCCGTTTAGAACGGGTATTAGCTTTAACAAGTTGATTCGATATTGCATGCTTAGCTAGAGATCGCTAATGGTGAATAGGTGTGTATCTAGCTCTGCTTGAGGATTTCTATCACGATAGTGGATTAATTGGTAATTGAACTTGTTGTCTAGGGATAGCTTCTATGAAGTTTTGCCTACCATTGGAATAGATTAAGGAGACCACGCTATTCGATTACCCCATCCTTACGAATCTCTTATCCATTTGATTGCCTATTATCTTACCTGCTTTGTTATTAGTTTGCCTATTACTGCCGTTTTGCATTTTAGTTTCATTACGTTTCTGTTATTTGACATTATGACTGTTAGAAACTAACAACTCTCTGCTTGGCTTGACATAGGGCATTCAAATCATATATCATCTGTTTGCATCATATTAGATTGGATTGACAACCTAAAATACTACAATGACACGATAGTGTTTTAGATATAGGATTTTGAGTCTTTCTGTTAGTTCTCGAGTCTTTTTAGAGTCTTTTCATGTATCTATGAGGAGGGATGACAATAGAGATGAGGAGACATTTCGGAGCGAGAGCTAAGGAAACAAAAGCTAAGGACGATTTCAGTTCCAAATTCAGTGAGAGTGTCTATCAACACATTCCTGTGTCGATCGACACCAGTTTTGGCCCAGTAAAGTTCATGACGCTTTCAAGTTTACAGAAGTGAAAATTTGCCCCAGAAGACTTCCCTATTTGAATTATTAGTCCCTGGACGTTTATTAGGGCATATATATAGTTGTAGTGGTCATTGTTTAGACCTATCATGTTTTATTCAAGCTTTTCATCAAGTTTTCAAAGAAACATAAGCTATTCATCCCTTGTTTTTCAGAGATTCATTCAATTCTCAATACAGTGAAGAGATCCTTTCATACTCTAATCTTATTTGCTGTGTTTATGCTTTCTATATCAAATATGTTACTTGTTTCAATCAATATGTCTGAGTAGTTTGCTTGTTAAGAATACGGTTTCTCATTAGGGATTCATATGGTTTAGTAGATCGCCCACTTTGCTAGGTTATTTGTAGAATTCTTCATCTTTGATTGTTCTTAATGCTAGATTTAGAGTAATTAACTAGATCTTGAATCTAGACAATAGATATACCCGCCATAGGTATCTGTAGTTGGATCTATTATTTGACTAGCCTAGTTTATAGGTGTGTAATAAGAATCAGCTTATCTACTAAGGTGAAGAATTGAACTCGGTTAGAATGCATGTTTAAGTTAAAGTTCTTAGCTATAGGCATAGAGAGTTTCACGGAACGCCACCGGTTATTCCATAATTAGAGTTTGAGTTTAAGAATGGTTCTATAACAACCTAGCTATAATTAGATCTACTAACCAATAGTTTCCTGAGAATACCCTACTCCTAGCTCTTTATTTTAATCGTTTTACATCAAATCAATCTGCTGTTTTCTTATTTTGTTTACTTTTAATTTCACTCATTCCCTGCAAGCTTAATCTTGACATTCAATTCATTGTGTGAACAAAAAAAATTTGAGGAAATTTGACCCTTAAATACTGCAACCGATCTCTTACTTGAGAGAGTAGGAAGGCAATTTGAACCATATCATAATTGTTAAAATCAAGTTCGTTATTTTTACAAAGATACTGACATTGTGCTTTTATGTCTTTGTATTTCAGGTACCCAACACAACTTTATAGACTCATCTCTGGTAGGTCTGCTAAAGCTTAGCTGAACGTGTTGTATGCATACACGGTCACAAGGAATTCAGAACCTTCTATTCAACGATAACATCGACCGTATTGCTCGCCAAGTGAGAGAACAAACATCAACAAACACAATGGTTGACGTTGTAGATGAGCAAGTGCAACCCAATTCAATCACAACATGGGATGACTGCAAAAAGACCTTCTTGGCAAAATTCTTCTCCAACTCCAAAACTGCAAGACTCCGGAATGAGATATCCGTATTCACTTAGAAGCAAGTTGAAACCTTTACTGAAGCTTGGAAGCGCTTCAAAGGTTATCAAACCAAATGCCCTAATCACGGAATTAAGCAGGCTTCTCATCTTAGCATACTCTACAGAGGAGTACTTCCTAAGATAAGTATGCTGCTTGATATTGCTTCAAATGGTAACTTCCTCAACAAAGACGTTGAAGAAGGATGGGAGCTTGTTGAAAACTTGGCTTAGTCAGATGGCAATTACCATGAGAACTATGATAGAAGCATTCGCACCAGCTCCGATAATGATATTCCTTTGATCAAACTTTACCTTCTCGGTTTTTGATTCACCTCACCTTGCCTTACTACGCCTCCTTTTGCCTTTATTATGATCCCGAAAATTTACTCCATCTTCTTTCTCGAACTCCATCATTACTCACCAAATACATTGATTTGTGATCACCACCTATATCTCTTAAATTGTTTTGCTCCCCCGGTACTTAGTATCTAGTTAAGTGAACTCGATAACTTTCCTTTCAATCACTTACTTGTTCTCAGCTTCATTACTTCCCTCATGCCTTACCCCGATTAACTCTTTCTCATCATTCTTCCAAATGATGTCATTCATCTTCCGTTTTCCTCTTTCCTTAGAAACGATCTTTATACTTTCAGCTCTTGTCCTCTACAACTCGCATCTCATCACCCACCTTGGTTCTTTCTCTTTCTCTTTCTCCAGAAATCTCCTCAACTTCTCTTTCACTATTCCTTTGTTTTTTCCAAAACAACTCACCTGCTTTCCCACTTGCCCTCACTTAAGTTACAATCCCTCGTTACTGAGCTCGGCCATAATTCTTCAACACTTTAAAATCTTGGTTACGATCCCCCACGACCATCCATTCTCGATCCAATCCAACATAAACTGCAACAACAACAACAAGGGTAAAACCTAACCCATTACCCACTAACCCGGGACATACCGGTCTACCTAGTTGCTTTTGAGACTCATTTACTCGATAAAATCTTAAGAAAATGTGTGTCCGGTTAGCATCCTGAACCATGCTCTTAAACCAAAAATTGCAACGCCCTTGAATCGCTCTATGGCCGGACAAGACAAGGGCAACCCGGAAATGCTACGATGATAGCTCACACAGACAACCCAATTGAGGTTCCAAATGAACCATCCCTCACGAACGCGGTTTAGGCTTTTCAACCCTTGCCATGATCATGAGTTTTGTTTGTCCGGACAAGACTAATATCGAATGATACACACTCTTTATAGGGAAATAATAATTTATAACATATAAATCTTCTTACCACCAAGTATCCAAAACGTTTTAACAATGGACCCTTGAGCATACACGCTCAAATCCAACAAAAAAATCAAAATCATTAAGTTTTGCAAAAAGCAACCAACTCTATACCGGCTTTCTACGTCCAGAGCATCCCTCTAATGGTTCCCACTAAGGTTTCCTGTAAAACAAAATGGAGTCATAAGTAACGGTTCACTACGAAGGTCAGACATACCACAATCTTGATACGCTTATGGTCTCTGCCTCCTACCACGAGCACCACACATCAAGACCCATGGTTACTCAAACACATAGAATCATCAATATCCTTGCTCAACACAACCTCCCAACCATAAGCCTTAAGCATAAGAATCTAAGAGATCTCATATGCGGCTTAGTACCATCATTAACATTGTTGGAGCTGGATTCCCCTCCAGGAATCCACCTACGAAAATACCAAGCCAACCCACAAAGCCCACCAAGCCCACCAAGTAGAGAACCTACGCAACTGAAGAGCACATACGCGAATGGGTATTTGGGCCTGCTAAGCCCGGTTACCTGATGAAGGGAGATAAGCGAATAACAACCTAGGAACTAACAAGGAGATATACGCGGACCGGACCTAATATCTCAGAACTGACCTGCCGAATATCCAGGAGGATCTCCGCAGATCCCGGACGGAGCTACCACGTGCGTAGACCTATATAGGGGAGCAAGGACGACTTGGAAGAGAAATTCAATCCAGCTTTACATTCACACATACTTTTACACTTGTAATCTCCTTTCACATTGTAAAAGCTTTGTCACAATCAATACAAAAAGTCCATTCGTTCTTAGCAATATAACTCTCAAGGTTTCTGTGAAGATCTAGCCCTCATTTGGCGTCGTCTGTGGGGACGGAAATAGATCATTCTAACACCAAAACTTACACATCAATTTTGAACACTGATCATGGATCCCAATTCATCCAATTCAACGAGATATGGCTTACCAGTTCAGATCCCAAACGATAACGTCACGGACGGGCACCTCCCAACATATCTCCCTCTCGGAACCCAGGTTGATGCTGTCCATGACGTTGTTGCGGAGAACATCTCCCAAAACTCGAACTCTTCTGGATCTGACAAAATCCTCCCCCTCTCGCAAACAAGGGATGGAGAGCAAAATATCACGATACAGCCTCCTAACGTAGATAACCCGGCCAACCCGTCTAATCAGGTCCCTCCGAGACTTGCCACCGACCTGGCCGAGCTCCGCGCAATGATCCTGAACTTGATCAACATAAGCAAAATCCAAGAAGTTGCGCATCGCAACCTCGCCGCAATGGTGGGTAACCAGAGAAGCGACTCCACTCGCATGGTACATGAGGTAGAGCGCGATACCGCGGGTAAGGAAATTTCCCCTTGTGAAACTGGGATTCCTGCCCAGATCCCCATATATCTAACAGGTACCGTCTCCCGGACAAATCCCACACCAAAGATTCGTCTAGACTTCGCCTCGATATAGGTCTCACCTCTTATCAACCGGCAAGTCGCCTTTTTACAGGCACACGTGAAAACTCGCGTCGAAAACCCATCAACAGGGAACGAGACACGTGCAACGCCTACCTTCCCAAGGCTACCGCTCCCACCTTTGTTATCGCTAGGCTACTCGCCCCCGAGGTACACGTGCACGAGAAACCAAACAACCGCGTCCAGCTCCCTCGTCCCCGAGAACTCAACACAACAACAGACCTCTATCGCTAATCCACAATCCATTCGCCGGATACCAGGAAGCGACCTCCTTAACGGTCCAAACGATCCCCCAACACCGATCGATCTGCGTAACGTCGTGGATATGGAAACATTTCGCAATTACGAAGCTCAAACAAATACGAACATGGCTCAAATGCATTCACGAATGCGTCTAGCAGTGAGCGATGCTCCCGACATAGATCGAGTGATCGAAGAAATCAGGGGCACCTTGTTCACGGATAGGATCGCCCATTATCGCATCTAAGACGTCGGGAGACTCCGTTTCCCGGAGTACGACGGAACGAGCGACCCAATGGCTCATCTCAGATCCTTCCGTTTCGCTATAACACGAGCATTCCTGACGGACGAAGAAAACGAACCAAGTCATTGTCATTTCTTTCAGAAAACCTCGTAGGTCACGCCCTCGAATGGTTTGCTAGTCTCAAAGGAAACCTAACTTCAGAACGAATCCATGCGATCTTACATCGAAAAATTCAAAACAATCAAATCAAAGTTTGCGAACCTAAACGACGAGGTAGCCATAGCCGCCCTTCGCAACGGCTTGTGGTTTTCCTCTAGATTCTGTGAGGAACTCACTAGTAGGCAACCTGTCTCTTTAGACGATGCCCTTCACAAAGCTTTCCAATTCGCCAAAGTCGAAGAGGAGGTCTCTGTGCTAGCCTTAAGATTCAAAGAATCTAAAACACAAAGCGCTCCCCTTGCAACTAAAAAACCCTTCAAAAAGGAAAACCAAACGCAAGGGCAGCATACCCTATTCGCAATAGAAGAGGCAACCGAGGACGAGAGTCCAGAAATTGACCTCGGAAAATATTACAAGTACCACAAAAAAGAGGACATTCCACCGAGAAATGTTGCGCCGTTAAAACATTAATCGAAGCTGGGGGCAAAACTAAAAAAGGTTCAAACCCCAAAGCCGAAACCCCTCCTCCCGACGAGCAGGAGGAGGAGCAAACTCCCATACGAAAAAAACGGGACCGAACACCGGAGGGAGGTGACTCTCCTCCACCTGCTAGGAAAGAGCGCATAGACCTAGTCTTTGCAGTACTAGACCTGAGTGGCAGGACAGGATGGTCAGTCACTACACCTCCTCCCGACCCGCAAAAGAAAAACAGGAGGTTCCCACTAGGCCTCTCAAAATTCTGTAGAAACGCAACCGAGCACCTCTCCCCGAAACGCATCGATTTCATCATGGGAGGATCTTAGCTCTACAACGACTCAATCAATTCGATCAAAACTCATAAGAGGAAGACAGATTCCTACACAAAAGGCTAAAGCCCGATGATGGGACCTGATCACCAGATCACATTCTGGGAAAGTGAGACCACCGACCTCGATAAACCTCACGATGACGCTCTCGTTATCCGAATCGACATAGGCAACTAGGAACTCTCCTGTATAATGATTGACAAGGGAAGCTCAGTTGACGTACTCTTCTACGACGCCTTCAAAAAAATGGGAAGTGGAGAGTATGCATCGACTTTACGGACCTGAATAAGGCATGTCCTAAAGACAGTTTCCCACTCCCGCATATCGACAGAGTGGTCGAGGCCACTGCAGGACACGAAATATTGTCCTTCATGGACGCATTATCCGGGTCCAACCAAATACTTATGCGCCCAGATGACCAAGAAAAAACAGCCTTAATTACCGACCGAGGTACCTACTGTTATAAAGTAATGCCCTTTGGTTTAAGAAATGCTGGAGCTACCTACCAACGATTGGTGAACAAAATGTTCGCTGACCAGCTAGGTAAAATGATGGAGGTTTATATCAACGACATGCTGGTCAAGTCAGCTCACAAAAAAGACCACGTCCCGCAATTAAGGGAATGCTTCAAAATCCTAAACAAATTCGAAATGAAGCAAAACCGAAAGAGGCATCGAGGCCAATCCTAAGCAGATTGCAGCCCTCATCGAAATGCCATCACCAAAAACGGCACGGGAGGTCCAACGACTAACTGGTCATATCGCCGCCCTCAACAGGTTCATATCAAGGTCCACCGACAAATGCGTCCCTTTCTATCCGCTTTTCCGAAAGGATAAAAAGTTCGACTGGAATGAGGACTGCGAACAAGCCTTCAAGCAATGGAAAGCATACCTGTCCGAACCACCCATACTCGCAAAACCCGTAGAAGGAGAACCGCTGTACCTGTACACGGCAGTCTCCCGAACTGCGATAAGCAGTGTCTTGGTGAGAGATGATCACGAAGGACAAAAACCGATCTATTACGTTAGTAAAACGTTGATAGACGCTGAAACCCGTTATCCGACAATAGAAAAACTGGCACTGGCCGTAGTCATGTCCGCTCGAAAACTGAGACCATATTTCCAATCACACCCCATCGTGGTGATGACGTCCCAACCAATCAGAACCATTCTGCATAGTCCAACCCAATCAGGACGACTTGCGAAATGGGCCATAGAATTAAGCGAGTACGATATAGAATATCGCACTAGAACCAGCTTGAAAGCACAAGTCCTAGCGGACTTTGTAATCGAGCTCCCTTTAGTGGACCTGGATGGAACCAACTCTAATAAGAAATGGCTCCTCCACGTCGACGGCTCCTCCAACCGAGAAGGATCCGGAGTAGGAATACAACTCACCTCCCCCACCGGGGAAGTCATCGAACAATCGTTCCGACTTGGATTCAACGCATCAAACAACGAGTCTGAGTACAAAGCCCTCATTGCTGGCATTAAGCTAGCTCAATGAATGGGGATCCGTGAAATACACGCCCATAGCGACTCTCACCTCGTCACCAGCCAGTTTCACGGGGAATACGAAGCTAAAGACGAGCACATGGAAGCGTACCTCAAACTGGTCAAAACCTTGACCTTGACCTAACAGTTCGAATCGTTCGAATTAACTAGGATCCCCAGAGGAGAAAACACCTCTATAGACACCTTGGCAGCTCTCGCTTCTACGTCAGATCCTTTCGTCAAAAGAATTATCCTGGTCGAAGGAATAGAACATCCGAGCATCGACCTAACGGTCAAACATGCTGGAATGGAAACCTCGACAACTTGCAACTTCACGCGAGTAATCCGAAGCACCACCGCCGCAGCTAGAGCTCTCGCAGCAGTTGCGGAGGCAAGTGCATCGGAGGAAGAGCCAGAGCTCGAAACCCCCGAACAACCTGCCCCGTACGAACCTGAACCGTACAACGACTAGAGAATCCCAATCATCGATTACATCGAACAAGGGATCACACCTCCCGACAAGTGGGAGGCCAGAAAACTCAAAGCCCAGAGTGCAAGGTACTACATCGTGGAAGGGAGTCTTATGAAACGCAGCGTCGCAGGTCCCTACATGGTGTGTACCTACGGGCAACAAACAAAAGACCTCGTGAAAAGCATGCACGAAGGACAATGTGGTAGCCACTATAGTGGACGTACCCTCGCCCTCAGAATCAAAAGGCAAGGCTACTTTTGGCCAACAATCCTATCTTATTGCATAGCTCACTCACTCAGGTGCGATAAGTGCCAACGACACGCATCTACTCTACATCAACCTCCCGAGGAAATGTCCTCGATATCTTCTCCTTACCCGTTCATGAAGTGGTCCATGGATGTTGGTCCCATGGAAGCCTCCGGTGGGAAGAAGAGGCAAAAAAACATGCGGGTCCTCACCGACTACTCTACCAAATGGATTGAGGCTAAAGCCTTCCAACAGGTAACCGAGAAACAAGTTGAGGACTTCCTGTGGGAAAATATCGTATGTCGACATGGCATACCATATGAGATCGTCATCGATAACAGGACTAACCTCACCTCGAGAAAAATCAAAGCATTCCGCGATAAGTGGAAGATCCGTCTTACCACGTCCACCCCGTGTTACCCACAAGGTAACGGACAGGCAGAAGCCGCCAACAAAGCTATACTTAGCAACATCAAGAAAAGACTTATTCCAAAAAATCAATGTGGTCCGACGTACTCCACGGAGTTCTCAGGGCCTATCGAACTACACCTCGCAAGTCAACGCAAGAAACACCGTTGTCTCTCGCCTATCATTTAGAAGCAGTAATCTCTGTCGAAACCATAGTACCAAGCGTGAGAAGGACCGCCAGTCCTGTTAACTCAGACCTGAACACGCAAATGTTACAGGACAACATGGACTTCATCGATGAACGCAGAGATCAGGCAATGATCCGAGTTCAAAACTATCAACAAGCTGCCGCCCG
>Ga0041059_1002399_pt1 | contig 14014 bp, 10 predicted proteins | sample AraColnosormetaG_FD_56232 | JGI IMG/M metagenome (GOLD analysis project Ga0041059, IMG submission 56232) | Arabidopsis roots microbial communities from North Carolina, USA - Col MF nosort | ecosystem: Host-associated > Plants > Roots > Unclassified | place: USA: North Carolina | collected...
GGAGTGGCTTGTTGTAAAGCTCTGCCTTTCCTTTGTCTGGTAATGTGGTTGACGAGATGTTGTGTTTAAAATTTTGGTTGTTTTGGTCTGCTTCTTTGTTTCAGTTTCGCAACTTTGCTTTGTTTGTAAGGTTTGTTTTGCCTTGTTGTCTCCCTTTCCTTTGGGTTTTGCTTCCAAGACTATCCTTTTAATCGTCGGCTTAGTTTTCTGGTGTTACTTGTTAACCGCCGGCTTTATATTTCACTTTTGTATTTCACCGGAATCTCTATAATAAATTTTCAGACGACAAAAAAAAAAAGTAACTTAGAAAGGTCAAATGTCAAAACAAAAAGTGTTTTTTTTTTAGTAAGTGTTTTTCTCCATCGTACGTACAAAAGCATTGAGCGCGCGAAGTCAAGAAGGATCTTTATTATGATAGGTTAACAAAGATTCTTACTAAAGTACTGTTTCATGGAATGTTAAAACATTCATGGAATAAGAGTAGTCATGAATGCAAAAGTAGAATTTTTTTTATAGAGTCAATGCATGTCTCTTCAAATTAAGTTCAAAGTTGACAAGTACTACGAAATTACTGAACAAACTCGCTCATTCCCAAGGACTCTTCTCGAACACACACAAATCCTACTTCCGTTTCAGATTCTTCTTCTCTCTATCTCTCTCCAACAACAGAAACCCTAAACCAACATAATCAAACCCTAGAAGAAAAGAGTCACCATCACATGTCATACGCCATTATTTATTTTTTTGTTAAATTTTCATATCCCAAATTGTTATTACTCAAATGGAGATTTTCCCCAAATGGAATGCCTCTGAGCCTTTCTCTCTCGGAACCCATTATTGCTTTCTTCATGGTCCTGCATCACAAACATTTCAACAATTATTTGGTATATTAATTGAAAACTATACATATTCAGCTTCAATGTTTTAAATTAGTTGAATGGGTTTCTATAAAAGTAAACTGTGTGCAGTGTAAGCTTCAATACTATAAAAGGGTTTAGGTCATAAATTTCACACATTGTAGTAGTTGAAGATCAATGATATATTCTCACAATCTCACTTACCCTTCTCCTTGCTTTCACTCTAATAATTAGTAAATGATTTCTCTTTATATAATTAGTCTAGCTAGGGTTCTGAAATTTTGACTGAGAGCGATGCTATTTGGATCTAGTTAATGCTTTAATTATTTGGTTTGCTTTGGAAAATGACACTTGTTGTGGAGTTTACTTGTCAAGAATATGGTAATTGATTTTGAAGCGAAAGTGATTAAAAAATATAAATGGTTGCTGAGGATTACCTCAAAAACATTGCATGGTAGTATCGCATTGTTATCTTCCTCACAAAAACATTGATCTGAAGCAGCTCTCTTGTTGTGAGCTGGAGGAAAATGGGCCCACTTCGCCATCCCCAAATCAAAAAATTGAAATCATAAAATGTTATTAGCTAACTCGATCTGTCAATTAAGCTAACAAAAAGATGAAAACTATATTAGGGTTTTCTTTTAAATCTTAAGACTAATTAAGCTTAAGTACATTTTTGGCAGCTAAGCTGAAAGCTTCCTTGTGAGCCATGCTTGGATTCTGAGCCTTTAACCTCCTGATCTCTTCCCTGCTCCAATACAACCCCCAAAGAAGAACCATTTTACAAACTCAAAACCTTAAGTGGTTAAATTTGTAAGAATATATATAATATACATACACATGTAATGTGTTGAATTTATTTCTTACTTGATGAAGCAATTGTAAGCTGAAGGAGCTCTTTGTCGCTTCTCAGGTGCTATATATATACAAACTCAAAACATAATTAGACGACTGATGAAAGGAGAAATCGCAAAACTAAAGTTTAAGTTGAATTTATACTCAAACGTACGTTTATTGACAACTTGGTAAACACGAGACACATCTTCATCTTCATTGTCTGAAGATGAAACCAAAGTCGTTGGACTGTTCTCCTTCTCCTGATTCACCTTCCATGCTTCTTCTTCCACACCATCTGTAGCTGCAACCTCCTCTTTCCCGGTCTGCACATATATTTACATATAATCAAAAGTAAGTATATATATATATATATTGGTCATATTTAGATGGTGTGTGTTTGTCTATGTATAGATGTTATGGAAACCTCATCAAGATGGGAGAGAGAAGCAAGGAGATGGAGAGGAATGAAGGAAGCCTTCATCAAATTGACAGAGAGAAGGCTTGTGCAATGCCCACATCTCACAGTCACCACCATTGACAAGCTTGTAAACGGTACACTCACCTGCAACACATTTACACTCATTAAACTCATGATCATATATATAAAGAGAGGAAGGGAGAAAGGAAGGGAGAGAATAAGAGAAGAAGTTAAGGTATACCAGCAAAATAGTGGTGCAAAAACCACACTGGACATGGCAAATCTGCCCCGGCAGATCAAATAGATGGTTGAGTGTTGTCGTCATGTTGGGGAGCTTTGTCATAGAGAGTGTGTGTGTACGATGAATGATAGGAGATATATGTGTGTGTGTGTGTGTGTATATATAGACAGAGAGATAGGTTTTGTTAATATTCATTAATGCAAATATGTAATTATATTTATATCTTTCATGTGGAATGCTTTGGTTATATGCTAAAATGCACAATACAATTCAACTTATGTACGTCTCTATCTCACTTGTAATAATTGGAATCTTCATAGTCTCTATGAGCTGTAAGCAGTAAATGATTCTCATTCTTTCTATTAATCACATTCCTAACTCCTTAATATTCAAACTACATTTTCTTCTCTAAAATAAAATAAAATAAAATGATGTATATAATACTTTTGTTGATGATGGAGTTTAATTAAGAATTTTCGTTATACAAAAGCATTGTTATAAGATTTTTATGTTATGTCACACTCACAAAATATATATGACAAATGATACATAACGTTTGAGCGTTTACCATTAGAGGAGACATTTTTTGTTGTCAAAACAATTTAAAACACTTAATAACCTATAAACAGAAAATATATAAGCTCCCTTCAAAAACCATTTCAGGATTTTTCTGATAAATAAGCATACAAGATAATATGTGTTATTGTAAGATAACACTAGGTTAAACAAAAAAATAACAAGAGATAAAAATCGATGGTAAAGAGTATGAGTATTAAAAATGAACATGTGAAAATGGAAAGGCACGTTGCACAAGAGGAGATAGATAGACATCGAAGAGAGCTGGGGTTAATAAATGATGTGATGTGGTGGTGTGGTTTGGTTTGCAAGTTAGAAAGAAAGAAAAAAACAAGTGAGGTTGAGAAAGAAATGCCTCTTTGTCTCATGTGTAGTTGTCTCTTTAAATGGGATTTAATGAATCTCTCACAAAACTCAACAGTCTTTTGGAGTTTTGGTTGAAGTGAGACTGAAAATGAAAGTGCAGTGAGTTGAGACTAGTGCGGGTGTTTCTAGGAGACTCATCACTTTTAGTAACTCGGAATCTTAGGATTTTGTCTTTCTTCTCTCACATTTTTGCTAACTGTTTCTTGACCATTTTACCCAAACTCTTCTCTCTCTCTCTCTCTCTATTTCTTCAAGTTTCAGTGCTTTCTCTCTGTGTCATGTTATTTCTACTGTCCCTCTCTTTATTGCTTTCTCTCTCTCTCACTTACTCTCATCTCCTATTTTGTGTTCAACCACAAGAAAAAGACTAAACATAATACTAATATTTACTCAATTTCCTACACATTTGTAATTTTTGTGTGGGTGGAATCCAATGCAATGACCCAACCCCGGAGTGAACAAGTTTCGACCCATTTTGAGAGATCACATAATTTACCGACCCATTAATAAGTTTCGATCCATTTTCATAAGCCTATTGATGAGTAATTGAGTAGGAGGTACACATTTGTGATTTGAGAGATTAGAGGTTAAAATTATACATTGTAATCATAGTTATGGCTTCTGGTTTAACAGTCTTTTACTCCATATATACTGATATACATCTCATTTCTAGTCTCAAACTTTTACATGACAGCTTATAGATTGGTCAAATCTCACTGTTAACATAAATAGAAGCTGTGAAATGACGATAAAATGTGCAAAGACAAACGCACGTTAATGTCAAACACATAATCAATATCTGAGAGAATTTAAACTTATCTTAGCAAACAAGTTATCAGAGCCAACAACAACAAAACTTCAAGACATTGGTGTAAGAATATGATCAGAATCAACATAATGGCTAAATTTTGCCTTGCACTAATCCAGGTTAAAACTAAAACAATGTCGCAAAGAATTGTTCCAACACAACGTCCTAATTCTACAGCCACAATTCAACATTTCCACATCAGTCAAAGCATAATGAAACAAAAAAAAAATTGATCAAATTTCTAATCAAAGATAATATAATGTATTATGCAACAATTAAACCATCCCTCAATAGTATAAAACCATCTCAAAATATCTGAATTAAAAAAAAAACAATCTAAATTCCAAAAGCAAAAAGACATAACCTACTCTTCATCAGCCTTCTTGAACACGTAAGTAGTTCCACATTTCCCACAATAATGCCTATCGAAATGACTCGCCATGAAAGTTCCAGGACCACAACTAACAGAAGGACACTCTTTCTTCAACCTCTGAACTTTCCCACTTCCATCAACCTTGTAAAACTGCAGAACTGCTAGCTTCACTTTCTTGTGCGTATGCTTAATCTTCTTAGGTTTCGTGTACGTCTTCTTCTTCCTCTTCTTCGCACCTCCTCTCAGACGTAGAACCAAATGAAGCGTCGACTCTTTCTGGATGTTGTAATCAGCTAGTGTTCTTCCATCTTCCAATTGTTTTCCGGCGAAGATCAACCGTTGCTGATCCGGTGGGATTCCTTCCTTGTCTTGGATCTTCGCTTTCACATTGTCGATTGTGTCTGATGATTCTACCTCTAAGGTTATTGTCTTCCCCGTTAGGGTTTTCACGAAGATCTGCATTTTCTTGTTTGAGAAAAAACGCAGAGAGTGAAAACAATAGCTTTTATATCAAGGAAATTAGGGTTACAAGTCCATAGATTATGGGCCTGGCCTTAGGGCCCAATTTAATAAGTAAAGCCCGTAATGATTAAACGATGTCGTCTACAGGATAAAGTTTGAAAACTACTAAAACTCTCATCTTCTTCTTCTCTGAGTATCAATGGCGATTGTAGCATCACTAAGAGATATTAATCTCTTCTCTTCACTTCCTTCAACGCCTCCAATGGCGGATTCATCATCAGGAACATTCCGGCCAGCTCCGCCGATACCGATTCCCAAATACGCACCATCCAATAGAAATCGTAATCAGAAAACTAATCATCAAACCGATACAAACCCGAAGAAACCACAATCAAATCCAGCTCTTAAGCTTCCGCATCACCGAACCAGATACTACAAACCGGTTAAGGAAGGAGTTATCTCCTCAGACGGTGACCGCACAATCTTAATCGGCGATTCCGGCGTCTCGTATCAGCTTCCCGGTGCACCGTTCGAGTTTCAATTCAGCTATTCTGAGACACCGAAAGTTAAACCGGTTGGGATTCGTGAACCGGCTTTTATGCCGTTTGCTCCACCGACGATGCCGAGACCGTGGACTGGGAAAGCACCGTTGAAGAAATCGAAGAAGAAGATTCCATTGTTTGATTCTTTTAATCCACCGCCGGCGGGAAAATCTGGAGTTAAGTATGTAGAAATGCCTGGGCCGTTACCGTTTGGGAGGTATCCAAAGGAAGGAATGAATAGAGAAGAGGTTTTAGGAGAGCCATTGAAGAGATGGGAGAAAGGAATGTTGATTAAGCCTCATATGCATGATAATCGTCAGGTTAATTTGGGTGAGTATTGTTGTTGTACTTGTCTTCACTTAGGAGTTTTGATTTGGATTTGGATTTGATGTTTGTGTGTTTTATAGGTAGAGATGGATTTACACATAATATGTTGGAATTGATACATTCGCATTGGAAGAGACGACGTGTTTGTAAAGTTCGATGTAAAGGAGTTCCTACTGTGGATATGAATAACGTGTGTCGTGTTCTTGAGGTATCTGTTTTACTAGATACTTTGTTTAAGTGGAGATATAGAGGAAACTTGAATGAAATATCAGAACCTGTAGAGGGTTTGTTTTGATAGATGTTTGGTGACATGAGAAGTAGTTACTTTTGAACTGTTAGATTATTGTAGTAGTGATGGTTGACTCTTCCAGCTTTTGTAACTTTTTGCTCTTATATAGGAAAAGACAGGAGGAGAGATCATTCATAGAGTTGGAGGTGTGGTGTACCTTTTCAGGGGTAGGAATTACAATTACCGTACACGTCCGCAGTACCCATTGATGTTGTGGAAACCAGCAGCTCCTGTTTATCCAAAGCTTATTCAAGAAGTTCCTGAAGGATTGACGAAAGAGGAAGCTCATGAGTTCAGGGTGAAGGGAAAGTCTCTTAGGCCTATATGCAAGTTGTGTAAGTGTATCTTATCTTTGGCTTAGTTCTACTTTTTCCTGTTTTGTGTTAGGTTCGGCATTCACTGAAGTAAATTGGAACATAGTGTGCTAGAAGAGGTGAGACACTTGGCTGTTATTTATTATTATTGTCTTGGTTTTGCATTGCAGCTAAAAATGGAGTTTACGTGTCGCTAGTCAAAGATGTGAGGGATGCCTTTGAACTGAGTTCATTGGTGAAAGTCGACTGCCCAGGGCTTGAACCAAGTGATTATAAGAAAATTGGCGCTAAGCTCAAGGTCTATTAATCCTTCAGGTTTTCTTTATTTTTTGTATCTCCATTGCAATCACTTAAGGTCAATCTCAAATGTTGAAATTCGAAGCATTTTAGTAATAAACAATTTGAAATATCCTTGACTTAGTTCTAGAGTTAATTTGCTTCGAGCGTTGCTTGTTAGGAAGATTCATGTTCTCTCTCTCATTTGGTGTTCATATTCAGTTTCCAAGGTTACATCATCCAACATTTCTCCATATATCTAAAAAGCTTTCTCTTCATTTCTTATCTTTTTGCAGGAGTTAGTTCCTTGTGTGCTTCTGTCTTTCGATGATGAGCAAATACTCATGTGGAGAGGACGAGAATGGAAGTCGCGGTTTGTAGACAATCCTCTAATTCCAAGCCTTTCTGAGACCAACACAACGAACGAACTTGATCCCTCAGGTATTATTATTATTAACTCTTGCATACTCAGAAACCTCTTACGTGTTTCCAGTTTTCAAACATCGTTCTATCTGAAGTTAAGGACAACCACTGACCAATGCTAATAATATCAAAAGAATGCTTCTCATATACCTTTTACCTGTTCTTTTCTTTTCAGACAAACCTAGTGAAGAACAAACTGTGGCTAATCCAAGTACAACGATCTCAAGCCCCAAAATGATCTCGCTCTGGCAACGAGCGTTGGAATCGTCGAAGGCTGTGATTCTTGAAGAGCTTGACCTCGGTCCAGACGATCTATTGAAGAAGGTGGAAGAGTTAGAAGGCACTTCACTGGCTGCAGAACACACTTACACAGCTATGGTCTTGTCAAATACTGATGGTGCAGCAGAGGATTACGTGGATGAAAAGGACCGGTCCGAAGAGTATTATAGTGACATAGACGATGACTTTGATGACGAGTGTTCCGATGATGAGTCGCTAGATCCGGTTGGTCCAGTGGGATCTTTACCCGTTGACAAGATAGTTAGGAAGTTGAGGGAAAGACTAAAATAGAGCAAAAGTGTTACTGTATTCTCATCATTGTTTTGTGTAAATGTTGTAAACATACATACTAAAAACCCAAGTGCCATAACGAAGTACTTCTAGAGAAAACCCCAGAATGCTTTAGTTTTCGTTAAAAATGGCCTTGAATTGCAGAACCGTCATCAACTTTAAGTAGTCTTGTAATATGTTGTAAATTTCATTGGGCATGAAAATTCAACGTGTTGATGACATCTCACATCTCATTCTCAAGCCTTATCACGTCGTAGTAGGTTATGAGTAGATTATAGGTCTAATCAAATATTATTTTACTGTTATTTTTCTTTTTGCGTAAATATCTTTCTCCTCTAGTCATTTGTGGTTTATACACATTGTTCTTTATATCTCCTTATCTGTACGTTAAATAGAGAATTTGGAGCCACAGAGTGAGAGTAGGATATGGTCCTTGGGGGAAGTTGCAAATGGTCCTGGCTTTGATATTTATCTTCAGGTTGTGTTATTTAATTCATTAATTCCTTCGGATATGAAAACGTAAGATTAGAAGCAAGCAGGTTCTTCTATATACTATTACATAATAATAATTAAGCATTGTATAACTGTCTCTAATATTGCAAGATTAACATGATTAGGCTTGTGAGCATGAACTTAGTAATGGGTATCAAGATGAGTGACATTGATCTGGCTCCTGTCTGAACTAAGGTCATCGTCCTGCTCGAATTCAATTGATACCGGGACACAAAAGTCATTATAAGTAGCTGGTGCGTTGGTCAGTCTACATTTATGATTTGAGTTGGTGGATAGATAAGATTATCCGTTTGGATAAGATATATAGATGTATATGATGTATATATATATAATTTCTGCTTACTTTGACTTAACTTTGAGTCTATTGGGTGAAAGAAAGTTGGGAGTTTAAACTTAAAAGTTAAAAGGTTAATAATCTTGAATTAGTTTATTTTCTAAATTCTAATGATTTGGTTGTGTAATCAATTGGTATAGAAATATCACAAACCATGTGCTCTCTATTATTAGTATGCTATATAAACACAAACCTGAATTTTTGTGTTGTTGCTTCTTTGCAAATTTTATTGCTTGCTTATTATTGAGATAGTACTATCGTTTCATTGACTTGACTCGAAAATATACAGTGTAGTGGAGTAGTTGTGTTTTGTCACCTCTTTTATGGTAAAATCCTTGTAGCATCATCATTTGAACCAATTGTAAATAATTGGTTCCTAATTTGAGCAAGTTGAATAAAAAAACTAAAATAATGACATATGTCATTTTATTCATAACCAATAATCGGATTGTTAATTGAAAACTTTAATACTCCATACATATTGAGTTAACTCTGTTAACTTGAATGCTTAAGAATACCATCCAAATCTAATTTAGTCCCAATCTCAAGTTACTAACAATAATAATTACTGTATATGAATGTCACATATTAACCTACAAGAAAATAAAATAATATTAATTCCATGTGCAATAATAAGAGTCGATCACCAACTTCGCTGTGTCACTCTCTCTATATATAAAGACTTTCCCTCCTTTAGACTTTGTGCATTATCCAAAAAATGGAGAAGAAGAAGAACAACAACAATGGAGGAGATTTCGGAGAAGAAGAAAGTTCCATTGACGGAGACATACTCGAGTCAATCCTCTCCTATTTACCACTCCTAGACCTCGATTCCGCTTGCCAAGTCTCCAAATCATGGAACCGCGCCGTCTTTTACTCCCTCCGCCGCCTTAAAACCATGCCGTGGTTGTTCGTCTACAACCAGAGAAATTCTCCGCCGTACACCATGGCGACGATGGCGATGGCTTATGATCCCAAGTCCGAGGCCTGGATCGAGCTCAACACCGCATCATCTCCCGTCGAACACGTCTCCGTTGCTCGATCCTCTCACTCCACGTTGCTCTACGCTTTATCTCCGGCGAGATTCTCTTTCTCAACCGACGCGTTTCATCTGACTTGGCAACACGTGGCACCGCCGAGAGTTTGGAGGATCGATCCAATCGTGGCTGTAGTCGGACGGAGCCTGATTATAGCCGGAGGTGTGTGCGATTTCGAGGAGGATAGATTCGCCGTGGAGCTGTTCGACATCGAATCCGGAGACGGAGCGTGGGAGAGATGCGAATCGATGCCAGATTTTCTCTACGAATCCGCGTCGTCCACGTGGCTTTCCGTAGCGGTGAGTTCGGAGAAGATGTACGTGACGGAGAAGAGATCAGGCGTTACGTGTAGTTTCAATCCAGTAACTAGATCGTGGACGAAGCTTCTCGATCTCTGTCCCGGCGAGTGTAGCTTATACTCACGTTCGATTGGATTCTCCGTTAATCGTTTAATTATGGCTGGGATCATCGGAGATGAATATAATCCGACGGGAATCGAACTGTGGGAAGTTATAGATTCTGACGAATCGCATTTGAAATTCGAGTCGATCGGATCTATGCCTGAGACGTATTTGGAGAAACTAAGAGGGATTAATTCTGATTGGCCGTTAACGTCGATAGTGTTGAACGCGGTGGGAGATATGGTTTATGTACATGGTGCGGCGGAGAACGGCGGAGAGATTGTTGCGGCGGAGATTGAAGGAGGAAAGCTTTGTAAGTGGAGGACTTTGCCAAACGCAGACGCTACTTGGAAAAAAAGTCACGCGGCTGAGAGAGTAATCGTTGCGTGTTCAAACGTTGGTTTTAGCGATTTGAAACTTGCGTTTAGGAATAATTTGAGTTTTCTCTCAACGTCAAAATATTGAATTTAATCGTGTCCGTTAAATTCAAAGCTTCTAGTCACTTTGGCAATTTCGTGTTAGCTTTTTTCAACGAAACTTTATTGTAAAGCTATTGTGAGATGGATTTTAGAGGATGTAATAATTTGATAGTTTGAAGTGGATTACGTGGATAATAATCCAAAGAATTAGAGGCGTAAAAAGGGTTTAGGGAAGCTATCGAGAGATACTTTTGTTAGGTGAAGTGTTTGTCTGCTGTTGACGTGTCTCTAAGTGAGTGTGACGTGTTCTTGAAGGTATTACATAAATTAGCCCATAGGGCCCAAAATTGTAGCCCATTAATGATGCATGGACGCAATTTTTCTTTTTGTTGGAAATAAGCTACGTTACTACGTAAACGAAACATTTTTAATACCACTCACCTTAAACAGGCCGGAAAATTTGGCCCATTAAATATTTCATATGGATTGGAAAATAGAATGGATTGGTTAAAGGGTAACACCTTCAAAAGGTAAGAAACTTCATGCACCTTCTTTGGTTCCCTTTACACTATGTATATGTTGTTCTTTTAATATCATCCAAACACCTAAAATTAGGTCGATTTATCATATATCTTGATAGAATTTGATTGTATTTGAATAAATATTATATTAGAACCTTGATAGACATTTGTGATTTGGACTTTAAACGATTACATGAGGTGTGTTGGAAACAAGCATGTGGAAGTATCTTTCTTCTTATATACGTTATTATAAAACTTATATTAGGACTAGTCCGTGGCAGTGGAAGAGTCAAAAGTCGAATTATGATATTCTTCGTAAGATAAATGAATATTTTGTAATGCGTACAAATGTTTGTCGGGTTACTAAATTAATTATTTCCTTACAAAACCAAAGAGTGAGTGAGGCAAAGATCGTCGCAATCCATTTTTAAATTCGATACAACATAATTAATTAATTGATTAATAAGTCATGAAAGATAGCATCATGTTCACTAGAATGTTTTTAAACTACCCTTTTTCTCGAATTTAATCTCAGAGAAAACCACATTTTATTCATATAAAAAAAAAAAGAATGATATCTTTGTCGAAAATGGAAAATGGAATATTTGAAAGCTTTCGCTTTTGACATTATAAAAAGTACAGGTTATATGGGCTGATACGGGCCCATTTAGCTTTCACTTTTAAACAAAAATAAAATACAAAGGTATCTAATCAAATTCCTTTATTTTGTTGTAAATTACCATCACGCATCGAAGTTACTTGGATTGATGTACAAGTACGTTGAAGATGAATGTACGGTTAAATGGTTCAAAAATATACACGCTGAAGAGGTTATTTTTGAAACCTAGAGCTAGTTTGATTACGATAATAAGATTAGAAATGTTGTGAATCAGCTTTCACTAATAAGAGCCCATAAACTGTTTTTCAAGATTATATGTTAAAATTTATTTGTATGCTATCTCATTTTGGTACAAATTACTCGATTTCCTATTAATTAGAGATGTTACATACATGAGAAATTATGGATGCCACTATTACTGGAACTCAGAAAATAATGGTGTCTCGATAAGTCAAAGATAGAGCACTCGCCCGTCGCCATTTGGAAAGTCATTTGGCTATTTAATTAGCTTGCACTAATGGAACGATATTTTCCCTTAAACGACAAATCAACGTTGATTAACATGTCGCTATATAATTCACTTAATTTAGAGTTTGACTACTTACTTATATTTATTTTTTATATGCACCGAACTTTTTGATCAACAAATGATGAACTAGATGAAAAAAACCTAATTTTTCATACCAAGAAAATAGAATAATATTTGACTTTGCATAGCGGGAGCTCACAAACCACGATCTCAATTAGGCCACGTTTAAATGGAGGGATATATTTAGATAAAAATTATTTATATGTAGTGTTTGAAGATATTTTGTCAAAAAAAAATTGGTAGTTTTTTTTATATGTTCAATTATTTGGTAAAATTTGCACCAACAAGGATTCGCCTAAGTCGAAGCTTTGAACCGGGTCAGGCCCACATGAACTGCAAGAGAGTTTTCCTCTTCAATAAAAGTTGTTGGCCGGTTTTGGTTCTCTCCTATCTTTCTCTTAACGTTTTCTTATTCTTTGTTTCATCATTTTGGTAAAGCAAGAAGGACCACACAAGGAAAGAAATAATGTGAAGGAATGATTCAGAGACAACTTTCTTGTTTCTGTTGGATCGAAACCTTAATTAGTTAACTTTCGAGTCAATTTTAAGATTATGTAACAAAATTAAAGACAAAGTTTGTATATCATTTTGATGGACCACAGACACAAAAACTAAGGACCACTTCCAACAAAAGAGAATATTATTAACTCAACAACCATTTAACACTTTGCATCATATGATCATGACGATGATGTTTCGATCTTCTTTCTGTTTCAATACATGCCCACAACATCACCAGATTTGTTGGGGTTTATACTTTATACATAAACATGCACGTGGTATTTTCGTCAGAAAGAAAAATATTAGTAGTATACATCAAATTAATAAAACTCGATCGGTTAATAGAGTAGTAATAGTGATTATGAACGTACAATAGTAAAGTGAAAAGCCAATTTCTGACTAAAAAATATGGGACGCATATATTCTCCGACCGCAGTGGGCATAACACTATAACAGTGCTGATGCAGTTTTTATTATATAATTTAAAACAACACCTATGTGCATTTGTTAGTTTGTTACATATTCTAAACTTTCCTTATTTATTTTTATATTAAAAAGAGATTTCCTTTTGTATCTCAATTGTTTATATGCTCTATATTTAGACCGGATCTCGACTTAATTAATATTGAACATTTTACATCACTGAAATCTTGAAGAAGAAGTAAAACTATTAGTAATATACTAATATCCTATCTTGACCCAAAAAGCATAAGGTTACTATAACTCAATACGCATAACATTATGGTTCGTGCTACTTAAGCTGCATTTCACTAGATTTATTCCCCCATATATTCCATGAAAAGATATGTCATTAGTCACTCATGAATTACATACTATTTATTTATCTTTTTCGAGCTAATAAAACCACAAAGAAAATGTATTCATATTGTTTGTCAGATTGTCCACGTACCGCATTTGGATTGGTTTTTTCTTGTCACGTTTGGATTGGCTAAAGTTGATACTTTACACATTGGTTGAATATTTATTTAAATATAGTTAGAAACAAATTTTGGCTTACGTCCATCAGGAGGTGATGGTGTATATAAGGCTTGATTATGAACAACAAAGACCGAGACATTTGGTGCTCTAATCAGATTTCTAATCCAGAAGATTTTTGGTCCACAGACCACAGATATATCTATTCTGGGTTACTTTGTCCCTTCCTATAATAGCAGGTATGTTCACATTTAACAACTTTGTTGAGTGGGAGGTTTTTTTCTCCTAACATAAATGAGATCAATTATTACTCTGTTATGCTCAATCATGTCCAAGTGGTATTATATAATTCTTTCAAATAAACCCGCAATTTCTCTTTATGATATTAACACTGATTCCGAACTTTTATACCAAAAGATTTTCAAATGATTCTTATAGTTTTATCAACAAAAAAAAAAAAAAANA
>Ga0041059_1002400_pt1 | contig 14005 bp, 8 predicted proteins | sample AraColnosormetaG_FD_56232 | JGI IMG/M metagenome (GOLD analysis project Ga0041059, IMG submission 56232) | Arabidopsis roots microbial communities from North Carolina, USA - Col MF nosort | ecosystem: Host-associated > Plants > Roots > Unclassified | place: USA: North Carolina | collected 2013-09-02
AAAAAAAAAAAAAAAAAACATGAGGCACAAAGCAAAAGACAATCATGAAGGCATCATCATGAGACTATCCGAAAAGAAGCAATCCATTACAGACACCATTTCCACTTAAGTTCACCACTGTCATAGCTCAAAAAACGGAGGTGCAAGTCCTAAGATCCCATCTTGAAGCCAATAGACAAGTTATTATGTTGTTAGCCATAGAATCGTGCCAAAAATAGAAACTTTGCCTTATTTGACCCATACAGAAATCCCAAGAGTCACCAGGCAAGAGTTTTTATGACTCATTACGACCTTAAACAGATACTTTAAGTAAGCCAAAACAAGTGAACGCAAATGCTTTTTGCTTATTTGGGAGACTTATTGGAAACAATCAGACCTAGATTTATGAGAATCAAGCAATATACTTGGAAACAGGAGATGCAAGTTAACAGCGAACAAGCTGAATCAATGGAATCAGAAAATAGTAGAGTAAAAAGCTGACCTCCTTCTTCATGCTACCCTTTCTGGCCGATACAGCAGCAGAGAGTAGCCTAGGCAATCGATCGAACTCAGCAGCCTCGATCCTTGCGGGCCAAACAGATGGCTTTTTGTAGCACAAGAAGACATGCCTCTCGTAAAACTGTACGGTTCCAGCTAGTTGTTCCGATCGGAAATCAGGACGAGCGAATCCAAAATCAGCGTCGTTGATGCTTTCTCCACCGCCTCCACCGAGTAAGCTCTCGCTTTGAAAACTACCGGAGCGAGAAGTGGGTTCGCCGAGAAAGTTGTCGAGATAGTCAGATACAGTGACTGGAGACGACGCCGTAGATGGATTGCTGGTGAAGGATAAAGGGTCGTCTCTATCTCTTCCACTTCCCATTTAAAAATTCGACCACAAGTTTGAAACTTTACAGATCGAAACTGAAACTACGGAGACGAAGAAGAAGTGAAAGTTTCTCAGTGATTCTTCTACTGAGAGAGGTCTGTCAAGTATATTCCGTTACTCTTATTCCGGTTTACTCCTTAATCGATATTCTATTTTGCAATCGGACCGGTACTTTTGCCTTTGTGTGTGTGACAGGTCTTTTCGAATCTAGTACATCAAATAAGATAATAGTAGCTGCAGCCAGAATGATAAAAGCCTGGACAAGTGTTGCTTATGCTTATAGTTAACCATGTTTAGCCATCTGCTTTGAATTCTATGTATTTGCAGTGTCTCCATTGCAATCTATTTAGGTACTCTGAATGTAACAACAGCAATTACATTCTTTTGGAACTTGTGTTTGGGTTGTCCGAAAAGGGGATGTAGAAGAAGAGCACAGATTCTTTTCTGTATATTTTGGTCCTGTAAGAATACAGACTCTCTTCTTCATCAATGTTAATCTTTGTTGTATATGTTTATGAGGTACCAATTCCTACATTTCTTAGACTGGATTTGCGTTGGTAGATTTGCAGATATGTTAGAGATAGATCAAGGATACAAGATGAGCATAAATTCCTTCTGCAATATTCAAAGTCTTAAAGGGAATCAAGAGAAACATATTATTCATTTATTACCATTGGCCTCCTTCAAACCAAAAGACATAAACAAAAGAAACCTTGACAATGTCTCGAAAAGGGAGCCTCACAAATCAAAGACAATCCAAGGAGGCTTTTATGTTAAATGCTATAGACATACAAGCAACCTATCCTTTGGCTATGCAGCTTCTTCCTCTTGTCTCTACCAAAAGTAAAGCTGCTTTACGCAGTTCAGACTCCAACAACAAAATATTACATCCACAGATTTAACTTACACATTTGCCAGATGACTACTAGGCATTAGGCAACAGTATCTGACAGAGAGACTCAATATGTGCGATGTGATCAGAAAGGAGTTTAGGCTTTCACCTCCTCACCACCACCAGACCCTCCTGCTTCCTCCTTCTCTGAATCCTCTTCTTTCTTTTCCTCCTCCTCCTCCTCATCTGCTAATTTGGTGAGCTCCTCTTGGATTATCATCTTTATAGATGACTTTCTTGGAGTGAGATCTTCTGTGAACTCCTTAGCTGAAAGATGGATGAAACAATGTGTTTATTTTATATATAACCAGGAATCACTGGAAAAACAAATGACTGAAACCAATCTGTTCATACCAAGTTCTTTAAGGATGTCCGTGAACGTAGCCTGCAGAAGAACAACAATGCTCTTATTAGGTTATCTAGGTATAGAAGGAAATTCACAGTTTGAATAGATATTGCACAACAAACTTCAAATCAGCTTTCAGAAAACGAAGGTTATTTCATGTAACCAATAAGTTTGTTCGGCAGAATCCAATTTTGTTTTATTCCACACACATCCCAAGTAGTTAAGTGTATCGCATATAAAAGGTTGAGAAATTACTCACCGTACTAAAGTCCACTCTTTTCAAGATCTCAACGATTGCATTTTTCAGCACTTTATCACTCGGCTTGTCTTTCCCTTTTCCAGCCCTTTTTACTTTTAGCATATAGACACAAACAGAGATAAACATGGTGTCAGAAAACATTAGTGGTTGTATATTGGTTCGCTTCTGAAAATGAAGATATAAGGAATAAGATTCTCCAATGCATCTGACATACACTACACCCAACATGTTTTTATTCTACCTAAGCGACCATCTTACTGGAAGAAAAAAACAGGATAATGACCAAACCTGGCTTCTCTTTTGATGCAGACTTTGAAGGAGCCGGGGAGGCCTTGATAGGGTTTTCAGACTTCTTCCTCTTAGAGGACGCCTTTGGACTTGTATCACTGTCATCATCAGTCTTCTTTCGTTTGGCTGATGACCGCTTCTGTGTAATCTTCTCTGGTGGACTGGATTTTGCAGCGACCACTGCTTTCTTGTTTCTGGCTCTCCCTGCTGATTCTTTCTTCCCAGCTGACAATCTAGAACCACGTTTCTTCTTTGTAGTTTCTTCTTCAGAATGCTCCTCAGATTCATCTTTCTCCTCGCTTTCAGAAGGCTGAGGCGCCTCATCCTCAGATTTATCAGGAATGCCATTTTCATTCTCCTCCTCTTTTTTCTCTTCTTTCTCTTCTGCCTTCTCCTCCTCTTGTTTTTCTTCTTCTTCTTTCTCTTCTTCAGATTCATCATCAGAATGAGCTAAACTCTTTTTGACAACTTTTGTTGCTTCTTCAGACTTTTTTTGGCTCTGCAAAGGAAGTGCAGAATAATATAATCAGATTAAAATACTTAGCCAGAAACATTGACGGGTTGACCAGTGATGGACAGTTGCAAATAAGCTACATTGAGATTACACGTTCTTTTCAGAGTTAATAACAAGATTAATGAACAAGCAAGCCCTCAGCTCTAAGCTATGCATTACCTTTGCTGATCGTTTGGAGGATGAACTCCCAGCTGTAGGTGAAGTTTTCTTGGGAGTTCTCTTGCGTTTTGCTCCCTTACTTGACTGTTTCAACAGAATGTTTTTAAAGAATGTAAGATGCACAATAGTTATTAAAGCAAACAAAACTTTCCCAACACCACATTACCTTCTCTTTCTCAGAAACTGTAGTGTCACCGGTCACATCACCTGTCACATGAGGTTTCTCCAAAAACTCAAACAGTTTTGTAATAATATCTTCCTGTGTTGAAAAAGCATGCAACAAGAAGTTGCCAGATTCGATTAAATGGGGAAATGAATAAGCATAAACTTGGACAACCAGAAATGGCTAATCAAGCTGCTCAACAAAGACAGAAATTTAAACCTTCACATGTATCTATTCACAGAGGAAAAAAATGAATCTCAAGAACAAAAACTTAGAAATTGATAACCATAATGACCTTCTTTGTTGTAGCCTTGGTAATGTGTATGTCCAACACATCACAAAACTCCCACAGTTTCTCTTTGGTGCATTTCTCAAGCTTTTCTTTTACTTTTTCTTTTGCTTTCTTCTGCAAATACCAAAGAGCCACAATTATATACAAAGCAAAGGCATATGTAAAAGCATTCATTATGTGTAATGTTGCACACCTCATCTCCATGCCAAACGAAACCAGAGAAGCCCAATATGTTTGTCTTGATCTGAGCAGCCTGTTAAAGCAAGAAGAATAAGATACATACAAACATGATTAGCAGACTTGCTACAGCACATGAGTCCATACCACTGGTCTCAAACTACAAGAGTATGCCCATGATTGACAATTTTAGAAGTATGACTATTGGAGCAGCATAATGTCAAAAGGATCCAAAGAGACGCTCACCTTCCCTCTCCTCCCACCAAATAGAATTGGGTGAAGCAGCTTCAAAGTTTCATCAGACCTCTTCCTCATTACCTTGTTAGCAACTACAGAGAAGAAACATTCAAGTTATCTACTTCATTTCAACTTCAAACAAAAATAAAAAGATGAAAAAATGGAACAATAAAGGTATTTTTTAGGTAGGTCGCGATTATTAGATTTTGGTTTACAAGAAATCTTGCTTCTGAGCCGGCTGGAATTGATCAATGCCAAGAAAAAAAATTCAAATGAAGATTCACATAACCAGAACCGAAAAGTGTATAGATCAAAGAATCCACCCATAGTATACATGCAATTTAACAACTAGTAGTATCCAGCACATAGAATTCTCGTAACAAAAGAACGTTTAGGCTACGCACACTTGAAGATAATAAGGGGCTCAAACTGTAAACTTGGAAAGCTAACACAAAAGACTTTTCAGCACAAGGATAATTCGAGATAGATGCTTGAAGGACAGATAGATAGAATATGAACATACCATTGGGAATATCTTTGAGATATGCACCTCGCCCCTGTAATATCCAAAGGATTATTATAAACATATCTAGCAATAAAGTTCTACTCAGCTCAGGAAAGTTTTGGCAAACCTTTTCAACACGGAATTCTTTCGAGGAGTCTTTATCAATCAATGCAACAAGCCTCTCAACAGATTTCCGCTCACGCACAGGGCGATCAGAGAAAGGAGTCCTAGGCTCTGCATCCTTTTTTACTTCCTCGGTTTTATTCTTCTCGCGAACCTTTCCTCCAGAACTCGTCCCTTTCCCACGCTTTTTAGAACCCTTGCTCTCTTCTTTTTCATCTTCTTTATCATCATTTGTCTCCTCTTTCTCATCTTCCTTTGCATCTTTGCTCTCCACTTTTTCATTGTCGTTCTCATCCTCACTCCCTTCTTTTTCATCTTCTACCTTTGACTCATCCACCTCAGCCTTTGCCGCCTCAACTTCCTTTGTTTTATTTTCTTCCTTATCTTCCTTTTCTTTTCCTTCAACATTCTCCACTTGTTTATTTTCATCCCCATTCTCCACTTTTTCATCCATATCTGTCCCTTTGTCTTCATCTACCAGTGTCCCTTCCTCTTTGATGTCTCCTGTATTGCCATCTTTTGTTCCATTTGCTTTGTCAGCTTCATGTTGTATGTCCTCCTTCCCAGCTTTTTTGTGGTCTGCCTCAGTAATATCTGTCTCTTTGGTCTCTTTTTCATCATCTTTGGCATAGTTATTGTCTTTAGATTCCACGTTTTCCTTCATTACAGTATCTTCCACTGAAACACCATCATCAGTTTGCTCTTTCTTTCCATCGGCATCTTCATCCATGTTGGTAGCCTCTGCTTGTCCCTCATCTTTGGTGACCTCAACCTTCTCTTCCATTTTTTGAGTCTCAGCATTGTCTTCATTTTTCTTAACCTCTGACTCTTTATCTTCCGTCTCAGCTTTTTCATCATCTTTCTTAATCTGAGCATCTATCTCCATATTGTCTGGCTCAGCCATATCCTCATCTTTCGCCAGTTCTTGTGTTTCCTTACCCCCAGCATTCTCCTTTCCAGCCATAGCCTCTGATGGCTTTTCAAGAGAAGTAGTCTTGTTTGCGGTTGGCTCAATGGTTGCCTTTGTATCTTCCCCCATATTACAAACCAGTTCAGTAGATCCTTCCACCAAAAACACTTCTTGTGGCTGTGAATGAGAAATCAGTTCAGAGGATTAATATTGCTACGATAGCAGAAATTAATGCTCTCTATAAAGAAATTGAACAACTTGACATAAAGAACATGTAAAACGCATTGAATTCACACTTAGCATATATGCGAAAAAAAACTAATTCCAGGAAAACAACATCTAAAACTTGGCTAGTCAACAATAAGACAAATCTAATTTAGATCTCATTATTGATCCATAATTATCACTTAATCCCACTTTAGATCTGCAGAAGAAGAACTAAATGGAAATTTCGCGTAAGTCACTAAGAAACCAAAATCTCGAAGGTTCATCATTTATCCTCGCTTCTTATACATTCAGTAGAACAAAGATCCAGATGGACAAATGAAACCAAAAAACACCCTTTCATTCAGACAAATCTCCAGAGCTTACACCACACAGATTCAGACAAAACACAAACCCATCTTGAATCTCTCGAAATCAAGTCAATCAACGTCAAATTCATGCATTTTGTCAACAACTTAATAGCATCAGATATCAAAAAGACAATAAATAATCAAAACATCGAAATTCACAAATAAAAGAAGCGCATGAGAAACCCTAACTTCTCATCGCAACTTTAAACAAACACAAAGAAGAACCAAAAGAACATGCGAATTCAAACAAAGCTCAAAACATAAAAGCTCACAAAGATTTAAGCAGAGTATCCACAGGGTTCTAAAGCAGAAGACTTCGGAATCTCACCTCAGAGTATCACAAGACTCGGCACTGAGTTTTTTTTCTCCTCTAACTACTTTTTTTCTTACAAAACAGAACAAATAGCTTTTGTTTTTCTTTTTGATAGCGTTTTTTAGGAGAGAGAAATTCAAGGATTCGGACGCAAAGCCAGATTTTAAATACAATTTAATGCCACGTCAGGCTTAGGATGAATCATTACCGTCCGATTTCATTGCTGTAATAGAGTTCATCAACGGTTCAGATTTTATGTTTGATGCATCTCGTGGATCGATGACGCTATAAACTACCCTAACGTCCGGTTCCGAACCAGGTACCGAGCCTAGACTTTATATTTCAAGGATTTTATATTAGGTTTTTGGACAAAAAAAGTTAACATATTCAATGTTTGTGACCTATAGAAAAATATATTTTTTTAACTACAAATTTAATTTGGTAATTTTTCAATGATATGATAGTTTTGTAAATAAATTATCTATAAAATTACTATATAACAGATAAAAATAAAATTGATACGTAATAATTGCTATATCGGTTTAATATTAATGAAATTGTTTTACTTCTTTATGATAAGGAAGCTAAGTTTATGTGATTGAACAAATGATTAAAACAAACTCTTTCTTAAAATGTACTTCTTTTTAAAGAAATTTAACGAATTCGTTGAATGTTCAATTATAATTGATTTAAACAACGCTATATTAGGTAAAATGATCTAATTGAATAGAATTGTATAAGTGACTTTAACAAATTTTGTTATTTTATATTTAAATATTTTTTATGATGGATTCGATCCGCTACCATAAATAGCGTTGTCAATTTTTGCAAAAAAATTAACATGATAATCCGATTTTTACCTTTCCGCAAAAGATGAAAATGATTCACTGGTCCGGTGAAAAAAACAAGACTATTTTGACGACGATGATTATAAATGACTTATAATGTCATTAGTTTGATAGCGACAAAATTTTTATTTGCTTAACGGGTACTATGATCTAAAAGAATCTAATATGTTTGTCTTTAACAACAGTAAATGCTTCGGAAAAAAAAAAGTTCTAAATATGAAATTAGAGATTGTAACTTCCACCAAATAATCTAGATACATGTAAGAGAGAATAAGGTTACTGTTTTAATTGCCAATCTACTTCTTGCACAAATCTCTTAATTTTGTATAGAGACTGTATAGTATAACCTTCCAAATAATTGAACAAAGTTTAATATTGTCCCATGGTAAATCACCTAGTCGAAGTATTTATATCTCATTATTATGAGTTTTTGACAAATCTAGAAGTCTAGAACTAAAAGTTGAGAAACTATTATTGAAAAACGGGCAACAGTTGTAATTGTCTGCTTAAGGACCACGTAGCTTAAGTACCGTCGTGGTGTTTCTTTCATGGAGCATATCTAATTACGGTGAAGAAGAAATAGTTTGTAGTAATATTGCTGTTTCTTGTTTAAATAAAAGCATTAACATCTTGTTGTGTATTTTTACATAACATTTTTGGAACTCAATACAGGTGACACAAACAAATATATATGGTGGAGATAGTTTGAATCAAGATCAGCTCTCTGTGAAGAAATAGGAATTATATAGAACAAGGCCTCGTCCCATTCCTAACCTAAGAAGATCCCGTACATAATGTTGCTTACTTTTTGTTTTACGGACCCGATTGTACTCTCCCCATGTTGGGCGGATATGGGTAAGATGAATTGTTCAAGGACGAGATGTCACCATTTTGAGTCTCGTTCTTTGTTTCTCTCTGGCCGTACTGATTCATACCGCTATTTAAGCTAGCATAGTAGGATGACATGGGACTAGCATGAACAAACCTGAAATTGACTCCATTTGGGTGAGTTTGGTTGACAAGTTGTTGATTCTGGTGCTGATGTTCGTTGGAAGCGTGGTTAGGTCCATCAGATGAGATTCCAACACCAAGATTGAGGCTGATGGTGTCTGTTTCATCTGGTCTGAACCGAGGCTGGATTTCGTGATTGCTGCTAGACTTTGAAGTGGGAACATCATGATCGTGTTTGCCTTCGTATGTTGTTATTACAGCTTTTGGATCATGTGATGCTCTCTCCACGTGTTTTCTCACTGGGCATCCATGAGCTGTGCATTTGTAGTAGCTCCTACAAAAGGCCGAGGAACATCATGAAACATAATATCTCCATTGCGCACATGTTGAGTCTGTTAAGATCACTATCTTCCATATTCCAAACCAAATTCCTAAAAGAAGCAACACTTTATGCACATGTCAAATAACTAGGTCCTGAAGACAAGGACTAAACTGTTCTAGCTACCATTTTGAACTCGCAAGTTATGTTTATGTATGTTCATTCGAGAAAAAAGCAAGGAATTTTTTGGGGTGTTAAAAGCTTTAATGCTGTACAAACCTGGGATTTGGGTTCCCCCTTACGACTTTCTGCCCATATTTGCGCCATCTATAACCATCATCCAGAATGTCAACCTCACTCAGAGTTTGAACAACAACCCGAGGCTCCCGGATGGGTTTCACTAGTGGAGTTATTTCCATCGCACCCTCCATCCTCCTACATAAAGTTAAAATAAAGTTTTAATCATGTCAAATCACAGATTCAAATCAAGCACCTGAATCCTTTGTTAAACTCTAATACCTCCGTTTTGAGAATGGATCATCATCGTCCGGCTCATCTTTATTCCTATTTGACGCTGCCGCTTCTCCACCATCGTCAGATGCTGAGATAGGAGGTACTTCAGGGTTACCAGTTTGTTCATTGGGGTTAGACAAGTTGTAGACGCCAGATCCCTTCTCTGTATGCAGACATAAGAGTAGAAGGAAAAAGTTATAGATATTGCCAAGGGAGTAAGTGCATATTTGTCTCAAGTTTTAGTTATGATTACCATCTCGGCCAGTTGAAGAAGGATACTTGTCTAGCCTTTCTTCTTGTGCAGCCATACCACCAGAGTTTCGGCGACCAGGTTGAGGTTTAGGATGGTCATGTGTACCCTTGTATATAATATCGGTGATCTGCCCATCATGAGATCTTTCAAATAACTTTTTCACTTCACAATTAGGATGTGTACATTTATAATAGCTCCGGGGAAATTCACTCCCTTTGACATGCTTTTGACCATATTTTCTCCAGTTATAACCATCATCAGCCAAGATGGATGGAGTGCTTCCTCTGGAGTCATTTTGGGAAGTCTGGATTGATTCCTCTTGATCAGATCCAGCCGGAATATCTGAGCTCGTTGGTGTCATCTGACAAGGAGGAGTTGGCCGGCTTAGCTCACTTGAGGAACCTGCAGCATCACTGATCGAAGAAGGTGAGTGTGAGGATCCATGGCCCTGGCCTTGAAAATGTACTGGTGGCTCACTTCTAATCTTGCCAAGCTCTGCATATACCTTGAAATCAATAAAGATGTTTAGACAAAGTCATCCCCCAACAATATACAAGTAACTTATAAACTGTGAGCTTTTGGATACAAGGCTCCTTATGAAACAATTTAAGGCTGGCATGGTATTATATGTATGCAAAGGCGAAAGATTTTGAGATTTACAAGCAATCCAAGCGCTGAATAAATAGACTTCGTGCAGAAAAATTAGGTCAGCCACTGTTCGGGGTTCATATGTCGTCGACTATCTGAACAGTACATTACATGCAAAGCATAACAAACAGCATTGTTTTGGACAATACCATATTTGATGCAGGAGGTCTGAACTCAAATTCACTGGACTTCTGCTCAGTAAAGGTGTTCTGATGGAACCCCCTGCCTGTATAAGAACTTGAGCTAGCAGAAATGTGCACTGGTCGAGGCTTGAACAAAGAACCAGTAGTAGGGGAAGGTTCTGGCTGAAAGTTAAAGAAAGTGGCATATTATTAATGGCATGAATAAAACAATACATATCAGATTTTGTAAAACATGAACCTGATCTATCAATAAACATGATGTTTTAAAAAAAACAGTCTTCTAAAAACAAAAACAATATCTTGTTCAATCAAGGGATAAGAAGATATAACTAAGAGATGCAAAATAAAATTGAGCACATAGCATATAACCTATTATTCATAACTTAATTGAACAAAACGAATACTCTATAGATCTAAATGGTGAACATGCGAGTAAAGTACATTTTCTCACCAACAGAATCATTCAATAGCTCATATAAGTAAAAGGAATCCCCACACAGACGCAGCTAACCGAAACCTAAATGTACAAAGAATGGAAAAAGAAAAGAGAAGCACCAAACACATGGAAGATAGACACTAGACAGTATGAAGAAGAAACGACAAAGAGCAAGAGGATATAAATAAAGTATCCAGCACCAATAGAACATGATAAAAAAAAAAGGTTTATTCGAAAGAACAATCTGAACGGACACAAATGCAAACCAATGCAGAGTATAGTAGCACAAAGAATCAGAATCTTGGCCAAAGTCCCTAACGTAAGCAAACAAATCATAGTTTTTTAATCACTTGTAATGGACTAAGAAACAAAAATGGAAACCCAAGTCCAATGTTTTTCCTAGTGAGCAAGCAGAGAGCATCTCCACCAAATTACCAGAAATTCCCCACTAACATGAACAGTGATCCAAATCGAAATTGAAGCAACGAGAAACCGAACAAGTGGGACAAAATGTCAATGTTATGAATCAATTCCAATTCCAAACTCAGTTTCAAAATGGCACAATCCAATTTCATGAAAAATCCTTTAGGTCTTAAAAATATGAAATCAGAAAACCTAATTTCTCAAATCGACAACAAAAATGAGGTGAAACTGTGATTGCATTTACCAAAATCGAAGAAGAAGAAGAAGAAAGAGATAGTAAAGTAGCTGCTTAAACCTTGATGTTGGAGATGAAAACAGGAGATTCCAAAAACGAAGTCGGACTCAACCCAGGAGGAATCGTGATATCAGTCGACCTCGAGATCGGAAGCTTGGCCGGTGACATCAGCTTATACCTAGCACCTCCACCTCCGTTTCCTCCAGCTGAATCGTGCTTTGCCGTGAGATCTCCCGTCGCCGAACAATCTCCCTGAAACTCCTTCCGGTCATTAGCTTGAGGGTTCATTTCAGAGATTCGCAAGGGTAGAACAAAAATGAAGGAAAAAAGAAGCTAAGGGAAAGTAGAAGAAGCTCTCAGCTATGGCGAAATGAGAGAGATTTTGGTCTCTGCGTTAGTGAAGATTGTAGTGAAAGATGAAAGAACGATATTGACTTCACACCTCTCTTAATTCTTTGTTTTTCCTTTTCATTTTTTTAATAATTTATTTTCTTCTTCTTCTTTTTCTCCTTTATTTAGCTTTATCAATTTCTAAAGCAACAACAACAAACGTTAAAGTTGACAAAAACAATTAGAAGATGTAAACAATCCTCTTTTTTTTTCTCATGTACATTTGTCAAAATGTAAAAGATAAAAAAGTTAGTGTAATCAAAATTGCTTGTTTAAAGAGTTGTTGGAACCAGAAACATCCTAAATCTCAAAGTAAGAGTGTTGTAGCATTGGTAGATTGACACAGTCAGAAGCAGTATTGTTGATGATAATTAAGGATCAGGTATCAACAGTCTCAGGTCTTTTAAAACTTACCTTTTTGAATCTTTTGTGCGCCAATGATCCGTTGCTTCGACTCTCGTCTATCTTATCTTCTGCGATGTTTATCAATAGTTCAATACCGACGCTGAAATAAATGTATTTGCTGATTTGTAACAAGTTTCTATTGTGATGAGGCCAAATATCAATCGCATCATCGACAATTACCACTCTACGCTCATCAACAGCAAGAAGATCGAGTGTCTTCTCATAAGGACTTTGTTCTCTGGCTAGGACTCGATCTCCAAAGTATATTTTTTTCCGGATCAATCCACTTCAACACGGTCTGAGCGTAACTAGAATCACCCATTGTGTATACGTGCATGATGAAACGCTTGTTGGCTTCTAATAGAAATTCATGAAGAAAAGGTCGTAGCTTTATCATATATTCGCTGGGAGTGGATCTCTGTTGATTCTCCACAGATCTGACCTTGAATCAGCTCCTTCGATTAGATACTTCTGCTCTTCGGAAAGGTCCGAAACAAGTACCGAGTGGACAAGCGTGTGGTCCAAGTCAAGGACTAGGTGAAACTTCTTCTTCTTATCATCGTTGAGACAGGCCATTTTTTTCTTGTTTTGGATTTTGGTTGCAGAGTATGATTGTTGGCTCCAAACAAGTGAAACTCTGTAATCGAAAGAGAAACCCTAATTTGATCGGTGATAATGAAATTGATATGCTATGATTATGTATTATATAGAGAGGATATGTGTGAGATATCTTTGGGCCGTTCTCAGTTTCTTTCATTGGTTTAAATGGGCCTAGGCCCTTGAGTCAAATTACCTACCAAATTATGTGGGAGTTGAATCGAATTTTTTTTGTTAAAAATTTAAGCTATTGGTTTATCTTGTGGGGTAGCGGTTGTGTTCTATTTGCGTGGATAACAGTTAGGATATATAATGGTGAGTGGTGACATTCTGGATCCAAGTTGGTCCACCTCAAATCTTGTTAGAGAATTTTTCAAAAAAAAAAAAAAACATGTTTCTTTGGTTGTAAAACTTCCAAAATGTGTAAAAGATAAGAAGAATATGTGTATATATCTCTCAATACTGTTCAATGCCGTTTCAGAATAAAACTATGTAATTCTTTTCTAAACCAACAATTGTTTTACTTGTATTTTAAATAATTATCAATCCATGTTTTGATAAAAACTGATAATTCGAAAGTGGGTAACTCGGTAAAATGATAAAGCAACAGAAAATATATCATAACTATTCAAAAATATGTGACTAGTGAAGATTTTAGATAGTAATTTTTTCTTGGTGCAACACTCATATCATATACATAGTCTTGTCATTTTTACATATTAAATTTAATGTCTAGATTAACAGAAGAAATAAGGAAAAACTCGATAACTGTTTTTTTTTGGTAATTAAAAAACTCTAAGAAAATCTAGAAACGGAAAAGTTTGCATGAAAATTTCCAAAGTTCAAAAAGGTGTTGTCCCCTTCACATAACCACACCATCATCATAATTTTGATCAAACATTTGACCAAGAAAAAGGGGTGGTTTCACTATTTTAGTTTGGTGTACTTAAGATTTTGAATTATTTAAAGTTCACGATATATTGGCATATACCTCGAAGAATGGTGATCTTGTACTCAAGTGCTGGAGGAGACCTTTAATTTTTAGGAGTGAAATTCTCTTCAATTTGCAATTTTCTATTTGATCACGTTGAAGATTTCAAAAACATTTTTTAATCCAATTTTGTATGTTTGAAATTAGTCAGGAATTCGGCATATGATTAACTGCTTATACACAAGTATTCTGAAATAAACTAAGATGTTTTGGAAAAAAAAAAAAAAAAAAAAAA
>Ga0041059_1002401_pt1 | contig 13994 bp, 7 predicted proteins | sample AraColnosormetaG_FD_56232 | JGI IMG/M metagenome (GOLD analysis project Ga0041059, IMG submission 56232) | Arabidopsis roots microbial communities from North Carolina, USA - Col MF nosort | ecosystem: Host-associated > Plants > Roots > Unclassified | place: USA: North Carolina | collected 2013-09-02
AAAAAAAAAAAAAAGACAAATGAATCCAATGTTCCACTAAATCACTAAAAAAAATTTTGTCGAAAAAAAATAAAAAAATTGTATATTATTTACTTGCAAATTGCGAAAAAGAAAAGAAAACTTGGGATTATGAATATCAAATTGTATATTGGGCCTATTTAAGATAACGAGCCCAGGCCCATCTAAATGATATGAAAATGAAATTATCGGCATTTCGAGTTTCAGCGCCATTGAAACGTTTCAAAATTTTCACGGAGAGCTCCAAAATCAGAGAGAGAGAGAGATGTCTACAGAGATCGGTCATCTTCGTCGGAGATTAGTCGAGTTCTTGATTCAATCTACTACTGTAAGTTTGATCTTCTTCTTCTCAATCGTTATCTGTTGATGTTTTTTCCCTTTCACTTCAAAATTTTCTCTCCTGATTTCTTCAAAAATTTTGTTTCTCATCGTGAAAGCTACTCGAACTTCCTCCGATCGTTAAATATTCAGCTCTATCGCTATTCTTCGATCGATTTCGTCCTAATTTAGTCAGGTATTACCATTTTCCTCTTCCAATGATTCCTGATTTGAGTAATTTTTAGTGAATTCGATTGATTTTAGGGTATAATTGACGAAATCGGTAATCAATGTCGGTGTATATATTTGGATCAGTGCTTGTTTTCGGAGGATTGATAGATTTACGATGTGTTAGTATTTGACTCGAGATCAACTAACATTAGGCTTATATTCATGTTGGATGATTTCATAATTTTCAGTTTATTAGCTTTGGATCAAGTCTTGTATAATGGATTCTAGAGTTATGGTGAAAACTATAGTCATGTTTGTGAATCTTTGGGTTTATAGGTTTTTACAGAAAAAGAAAGCAGAACATTGGCTATTGCAACCTTTGAATGAAAGCAATCTGCAGTTATTTGTGTTAATCTCCATTTGGATCTCATGTAAAGTGGGTCTACTTCTTTGCTTCTGCTATTGTTTTTTGTGTGTTTGTTCTCTTATATGTGTACCTAGAACTGAATTGTTTGCTTCTGCAGATGCATTGTACACGAGGTTTATCGGTTCATAGTTTGAAATCCTTTGGGGATAAAGTGATTACTGAGCAACTCTTCATGGTTCGCGATTTCTTGGATGCAGTAAGATAGTCTTGAAAACCTTAAATCTGTGACTGAATTTTGTTTGATGCTTTCAATGAGTTTTGAGGTTTCTTTTGCAGGAACTGGTTTTTCTGAAGGTAACCATTGTACACTTGTGGGAATGTTGTTTACGCTATAGAAGGCTAGAAGCTCATTCGAACTAAATGTCTCTCTTCCTCATTGAACATGAGGAGCAGGTTCTGAAATTTGAGATTGGCACTCTAAATATAGCTTATACACGGCTTGAAGATCTTCTTATTCAGTTCAAGTAAGTTGTTTCATCCTTATCAAGTATCTAAAGTCTTAACGCTCCTGAATGATATTGTGCTAGTCCATGTTGTTATTATCTAACTCCTTAACCATATTTTCTTCTATCAGAGAAGTTGCAAAAGTTGGGGAACAGTTGAACTTTGAAGCATGTATGGACATGATGGATCTTCTTTACGAGAAAGAGGACACATCCCTTCTTTATCAATCTTCAAAATCTCTGGCTGCTTCCATTTTGGTAAACTTATTTGCTCTCCATTACCCTCTGTTTTTTTTTCCTTAATTGCTCTCCATTACCATCTGTTTGAATAGACATTAAAAATGAAACTAAAATGGTGTTATTCTCTTGGCCACAGGTCTCTTCTTACATAATAACAGTGCCTAAACAGCAGTACGAATTCCCTATTCTCCCCTGGGGTAAGCATTCATCTTTCTGCTCTTTCTATCAAAACCATTTTATAAATACAATTACCAATGATAGATTTATATTAATCAAGTCATAGGATACTGAATAAGTTAGAAACAGGTTATAGCATATAGGATCAATAAGGCCCAATGTTCACCTTTTTGACAATGCATTTCAACATCACAAAAAAGAGTGTCTTGTTCACACTTCAAGGTCTTCTTCAAATTGCCCCTTAGACCTGGACATTGTATGTTCCTCACCTAATACTTAATTATTATGATAATGAGCCCATCAAGGTTGACTTATCAGTTCTGACCACCGGCCATATACGTATATACGGTTTACGGATCAATCAGATCTTTTGTGGTCCATAACATTTTGCTAAACCTAACATATCTCCGGTCCGGACCACTCAAATATTGTACCGGACCGTATAAGATATAGGAGACAGTAATAGTAGAAGTCACTAGTCAAACGTCAGCATTTCCTTTATCTTATTGAAAAAACATACCTCATTTTCATGGAGTTATAGCTGTTACACACTCACACACATACACAAAAAGATAGAAAGAAGAAAAGTCTATTTCTATTTATTTCTTCGGGTCCCTCTCCAAAATTTATTCTTCTTCATTTATGGAGTCTACACTACATTGTTCTGAGATTTGTTCTCTATATACTCCTTTTCAGTTTTTTTTCACATTTCATGGTAACAAATAGGATCTCTTTCGAACTATACCAAATTCTAGAAGACATGATTTCTGTCTAAATCTTTCACCTACTCTTTTATATACACATGTACATGTTGATCCACGTGGTAGAGTCTTTAGTATAAAGTTAAAAAAATGTTAGGCCTATCTTATTTATAGGGACCATTGTCGAAACTAGAAAGAAGTAGAGTGAGGTTTCTAAGGTTAGGAGAGGGTAGGCACTAGACATAGTTTTATTCTGCTTCTGTGTTACATGACTCTGTTACTAGAGAATAGAAACAACAAAAATTTAAGACTTGGAGGCAATGATGACCCTAATTTTTATGAGTAGGGGATGTATAGTTTAATTATTCATCAATATTATTTGGCCCTACTTCGACCACCTACCATTTTCATTTTCAGTTTGATTTTCAAAAAATGGATATGATGTTGTGAAATAACAACAACTTCAAATAAGTATTTTTGAAATTCAATAGATAGCAAAAGCTTCCATTGAGATTTTTAGTTCTTGGGATAATGACAAATATGAGCTATTTTCATAACAAACTTTAAAATTTTTCTAATTCCATTTTATATTTATGTTATCTTGCTTTCACTTAAAGCTCGATTCTTTGTTTGTTTGTTTAAGAGGCTCATACATAAAATATAACCAGAAATGTACACCAAAGATGTTTGTTGAGTTAGGAGTAGTTTCCAAGGAGTCCTTTTGAGTTTTGAGTAACAGTCCCATCTTAAATTGTCTCTTTATCTTTTTTAATATGATGATTATGAATTTTGTATTTTTGGCAGTTAAAATGGTGACAAATAAGGAAGAAAGGGAGGTGGTGGAGCTTGTTGAATACATACTTGCTCATGTCCTTTACTCGAACTCTCCTTAAACCCTACAGGTACACGCATCTTTAATCCCTTCCTATCTACTCCTTTTTTAAAAAACACAAATTAAAATTTAAAATAGAAATTGTATATATATTTTAAAGATATATATGAACATGTAGGGTCTATATACACACACACATGCTTATTATATACACATCAAATACGCATTTTCCTACTTTTAAAATTTAATTTTCTCGCCTTCAAACTGTTTTATATAGATCGTTAAATATAAATTCCACTATATCATTATCACCTATAATTAGAGTTAAATTCTGCACAATTAGTGATAGAACTAACAGAGGTTATTCAATTGAAAAAACTGTAGTAGAATGATAAGTTTTTTTGAAGTATGAAACATCCTAATAAAAATGACAATTCCGCACAATTACATCATTGCTATAATATTGCAAAATCTTTAGAGTCATTCCACTCTTGATATCACTAAAAAGTTTTGAGAGTTGGGACACGTGTATTCTATAACGTTTTATGAAATTTTAAATCGTATAAATGTGTATGTATATATGTAAATCGGATAGATTGATCGATATGCATAATACATGTGGATCTAATGATATGTGTATGCTTCACAAGGCAATGACGGTTGCGATGCGACATACCATGCATGTGAGTTACTAGATCCACTTCGAACCATCTAAAATAATTTTATTTTCACCTACATAAATGTGCGAATTTATTATATCTTCTCCTAAATGATATTGGTACTTTAACTCCGAATATTTGTCCTTACTGTACCCACATTAGGCTTTGTCTTCTCCAAATAATTAGTTTCACTATTTAACCGAAAAATCTCACCCAACATAAGAGACAAATAACTAAAGTTGACAAAAGAAAAGACAAAAAAATGTGAAAATAAAGAGAGAAATAACTAAGTTTGCTTGGCATTTATAGATTTTTGTTTGCAAGCTTTCTCTGGCGGAATCCTAACTTCACTGTAATATTTACTATTACACAAAACAAATGTGAGCTGTGCTATAACAAAAATTTCAATAAACCCTTCCAAATTGTATAGTTTTTTTAATTATTATTCTCAAACAATCAATAATTCAGGACTGTTGAGTTGTGAATTGGGTGTGCCATGTCGATGATAAAATCCAACCACTAGATAAGTATATGATTAGATGATATGATTAGATGATATGATTAGACACTTAATCCCAGTAGCATCCTAAGGGGGTTAAGCACATTATTAAAGTGATTTTATACCTCTTTTCAGTATTTAAATCTCATTTAGTTTTGTTTTGATAAATAATTCTCTTTGCTTTCTACTTTATCAATCTTAATATATAAAACGAATAATGTGATTATTAGTTAAGTACATTCCTCTTCTAATAGTATAAAAGTGATTATGTTTCTTCATAATCGTATCACGACTGTATCCAGCACGACGTTGACTTTTAATATTCAGTCTCCCACACATGCGGTATTAAATTGGGAGATACAGAAACAAATCCAAAAAAAACAAAAGTTTTCGTAAAGATTGTTAGTTTATGTGTCTAATTCTGTTTTATTAAGTTACCCAAGCCTAATTATTGAGAGAAGTATATATAAACTACTCCCATAATTATTTAGATCATATACTTAATGATAGAATCATGGAATTTAAATTGCTACGAATAAGTCTTATGGTTATTGACTTACTGTATAATTGCATGGACCGTATTAAAAATTTCATTACCCTACCCAAAGTTGAAACCTATTCTACTTGTTGTTTTCTGCCCAACCACCTTAAATGTTATTTTTCTGGTTCTTTATGTTAGGAGTTTATGTGTCATCTTTTGTCTTTTAATTCCAAAAAATTATAGAGATATATATAATTCAGTTAAACAAAAAAAAATTAATTAGACACTTACACTGTAGAAATATATGGTAAAAGAATTTGAATAAAAACTTATGTATGGTAAAATGATACGTATACTAATTTTATAAAATTATTAAGCTTGATCGTTACTCGTTTATAATAAAACTATTTTGGTAAAACAAAATCTAATATATAATATTGTATATGTATATATATACATATAATGATTTGCAGCTTGATTAGTTGGTACGGGGAGCGAGCAATAATTATGTTTGGATGGGAATGGGATACTAAAACAAAAGTTGTTAATTAAATTAATTTAAAAAATAGACATCTACTTTTCTCGATGAAACTGGTGGAGAAGAGCGGTAATGAGAGAGACCATACTTTTGATTAGACCAAATTGGCATCTTTCTTGTTATTAAGAGGGGTACATAGTATCATCATCATCCTTAATTAATTAGAGTCCACGCAATAACAATAGAAGACTCTGTCCTCCCCATTTGTGGTAAATCCTCTTCTCATGATTATTGTTTGGTTGAGTATATGTTTTATTCTATTACTACTCACCAGAAGAACATTTTCATATGTGATTCGAATACAATGTTACATTTCTAATATGAGAGATAACATATGCACCTACTTTTTATACATGCAGTTGTATATTGTGTGATGTATAGTTATATATTTTCGTCTAATTTCTGTTGAGTTCATATGTCATACCTAATTTGCTATAGGATTTTATTGACTGAACAAAAAAAAATGTATACATGGTCTTTATCTTAGAATAATGGATATATCTATTTCTTTTATTTGATTTGCTTCGCAAATGTACGAATATTCGATCTTTCTAAATCGAATTGAATCAAATAACAGATCGAAACAAATCTAACGAATATTTTGTCCAACCCTAATATTTTTTTTAAAAAAAATGTTAGTTGTTTAATTATATTACTAAAATCATGAAAATATAATAAATGTTGTAAATGATAGAAAAAAAAATTGAAAGAACGTTTTTCTGAAGAGTTTATATACCTTGTATACAAACATCTTTTAATAAAAAAAACAAATAATTCATATTAATGGTGACATAGACTGCACCCAAAACCGCAGCGCAACAGTGCTGTAACAGTATTAAAATCTTTACATATACATATGTATCTATGTATTTTTGTTACTATTCGAACCGTATCGCACTTTTTCGTAAAACGCAGTTACTAGTCAGAAATTAAAAATATATAATTTTAAATGAAAGCAAAAAATTATCGTAAAGTTTACACTTCACCGTCAAAACACAGCTACTTATGTCAGTGACTCTTCTTCTATCACCACTACACGACACCAAAGAAAAACACTAACACACTCTCTCTGATAACTCTCGCGTGACTCTCCTCCTTCAACTCTAACTGGTTCGTACCCTTCACGCTCCATTACCGGCAACGCGCTTATCGTCTGGCACACTCACCCGCACCGTACCCGTCGTCGGTCTTTTCGCCAATTTATCGTATTTTTCCGTGAAAGAGAATAATATAATACTCTAATAAAGTGTTATAATAAATTACAACGTTACTATTTACAACGATTTTTAAAAGAAGCTGATTATTATTTCTTCTGTAACTCTCTTCTCTGTTGCTCTACCTGTTCTTTTCTCTCTGTTCATTCTCTTTTCTTTAGCTTAATTCAGCAAAAAATTTATCTTTGTTTCTCTCTTTTGTTTCTTTCCTCTGCAAAGTAAAGTTATGAGAGCTTAATAATGTTTGTCTCATCTTCAAGCTTCAGATCTGATTCCTTGTTTCTACAAGTAATTGTCTCTTTCTTTTTCGATTAACCACCATTTCTGTGAAGAAAACCTTTTTGCTTGCTTCAAGATTCGAGTGAGGAAAATTTTAGCTGAAAATGCTGGAAATTGGAAGTCCCAATGCTCTGTTTTTCCGTACGAATACTACTTGTAATAATCTTCTCCGTGAGCTTCAGGTTTGTTTTTCTTCCTCTCTTTTTGATTTGTTGGTTTCTTGACGATGACGGTTGATGATAAAAAAAAAAGTCTTTGTTTTTTTTTAACTCTCAAGGGTTAAAGGATTGGACTCATAATGAGTTTGGTAGAGACAATTTAACTGAATTTTTAGTCTTTTGTTTTCATTATCTTTTCTTCTCTTAGGTCAAAAGGATTCCTGTGAATTTTGACTAAAACATGTCAGTTTCTGGAAATTTCTTTACTTTTTTTTTGGTCTTCATGTGTTGATGTTCTTTGGTTTTAATTTCATGCATAAGCTCTTGTACTAGAAAATCTCTGTTTTTGTGTTGTATTGTGATTGATTTCATGAGTTTAATGGGGTTTTTTTTGGGTGTATGAAACAGAAAATATGGGTTGAAATTGGTGAGACTGAGACTGAGAAAGATAGAATGCTTATGGAATTAGAGAGAGAATGTCTTCAAATCTATCAAAGAAAAGTTGATGAGGCTGCAAATTCTAAGGCAAAGCTTCATCAGTCTGTTGCATCAATAGAAGCTGAAGTTGCTTCTTTAATGGCTGCCCTTGGTGTGTTAAACATCAACTCACCGGTACATAGCTATCTTCATGATAGATCGATTTAGATTGTGTGTTTTAGCTTAACAACTATTGCTAAAAAATTTGTGTGTTTTCTTGCATTTTGATGTTCAGATTAAACTGGATAAAGGTTCAAAATCATTGAAAGAAAAGCTTGCAGCTGTGACACCTCTAGTTGAGGAATTGAGAATTCAAAAAGAGGAGAGAATGAAGCAGTTTTCCGATATAAAGGCGCAAATTGAGAAGATTAGTGGGGAAATCTCAGGATACAGTGACCATCTCAACAAGGCCATGAACATTTCATTGACTCTTGAAGAACAAGACTTGACTTTGAGGAACCTTAACGAGTATCAAACACATCTCCGCACACTTCAAAAGGAAAAGGTAAGAGCAATGAACAACAAATATCCATCATTTCTGTTTTCTTATAAACATGATTATGTTCCTTTTATGCAGTCTGATCGTCTCAACAAAGTGTTGGGTTATGTCAACGAAGTCCACGCACTATGCGGTGTTCTTGGAGTTGACTTTAGTCAAACAGTTAGTGCAGTTCATCCAAGCTTGCATAGAACAGACCAAGAGCAATCTACAAACATTAGTGATAGCACATTAGAGGGTCTTGAGCACATGATTCAAAAGCTTAAAACTGAAAGAAAATCCCGATTTCAAAAGGTAGACTTGTATTTATATACTTGTTTGAACAATACTATTCTTCTATGTCATATTCATTTATTGACTTGTCATTTTTGTGTTCTCAATAATACTTCTAAATCTGCAGCTAAAGGATGTAGTGGCTTCACTCTTCGAGCTATGGAATCTAATGGACACACCACAGGAAGACAGAACTAAATTTGGGAAAGTTACTTATGTTGTAAGATCATCTGAAGCTAATATCACTGAGCCGGGAATCCTTTCGACCGAAACAATTGAACAGGTTCAGTAGAAGCACTTATATAATTCTACATCTACATCTTTAACCTCGTTCTTGATTTGAGTCTTTGTTTTGGTTTTACAATAGGTATCTACGGAAGTGGACAGTCTCAGTAAACTGAAAGCAAGCAGAATGAAGGAGCTTGTAATGAAACGAAGATCCGAGTTAGAGGATCTTTGCAGACTAACTCACATTCAACCTGACACAAGCACTTCCGCTGAGAAATCAACGGCATTAATAGATTCTGGTATATGTGATTGAGGTTTGGTTTTTTTGAATAGTTGGTTTATTCTTGCCACTTCAACTTGTTTTTAAGCCTAGCTTCCTTATGTTTCTTCAGGATTAGTGGACCCTTCAGAGCTTCTTGCAAATATTGAAATGCAAATAAACAAAATTAAAGACGAAGCACAGAGTCGAAAAGATATCATGGACAGAATTGACCGTTGGCTCTCTGCATGTGAAGAAGAAAATTGGCTGGAAGAGTATAATCTGGTATGAGAACCTTAAAACAAAAAACTCATAAAAGAAAAATGTATTCTAAAAATTCTTTATTTGGTTTTAGGATGAGAACCGGTATAGTGCTGGAAGAGGGGGACATGTAAACCTCAAGCGTGCAGAGCGAGCTCGGGTTACAATCAATAAGATCCCCGGTACTTTGCTCCTTTCGCATTATACTAGTTTTTGAAGATTAAATCAAATGAATAATTGTAAGCTTATACCTTTGTGTGTTATTTACTTCAGGAATGGTTGACACTCTTATCAAGAAAACACTTGTGTGGGAAGAAGACATGCAGAAGTCATTTCTATACGACGGTGTAAGCTAAAACTATTTAAAGTAAGTGCAGAGTCATGAACTGCCAAAGTCCTTTCTTTGATTCTTGTGACTACTTTTTGTAGGTTCGATTGGTTAACATACTAGAAGACTATAAACTGACAAGGAAACAACAGGAAGAGGAAAAGAAAAGATACAGGGTTTGTCCCAAAACACTCTCTTAAAACCACTCAAGATTTTTTCGTTTTCCCGTTTTAAAACAAGCTCTATATCCTTTGTGCAGGATCAAAAGAAGAGGCAGGATCTCCTACTAACCCAAAGGGAATCCATTTACGGATCAAAACCGAGTCCAAGAAGAAGCAGCAGCTTCAGAAAGCCCAATGGTTTCAACATTAGCAATGGGAATGGTTCAGTGCCTCCCACGCCTCGTAGAGGCTCGGTAGGGACAACAACTCCTGACGTTCTTCTAACCCCAAGATCTTACTCTGGTCATCATCGCCAAAACGGGTATTTCAAAGAAGTTAGAAGACTCTCTACTACTCCCTTAAACTATGTGGCCATGCAAAAGGAAGATACTGTTTCTACTACCTACACATCGATTTATAGCTCTGAGCCAGACTCGCCTCTCCAAGGCTGACTTGACTCTCTTTTCCACCGGTAAGAGAAATAATCAAAACTTTAAAGCATCAATTGTTCTTGTGGTGATCTGAAACTTTGTGTAGACAGAGATTGATGTTAGAAGTTGGATCTATGATGCAGGATTTGTGGAGTAATGTTAATGGTAAAAAAAGAAGGAAGTGAAGAAGAAGGAAGGAGACTTGTGAATACAGAAGGTGACTGACTTTTAGGAGATATGGTGAGATAAGAGTAAAAAAAATAAATGTGAAATTTGTTATTCTTTAGAGGTTACAAGTTTTCTATTTTGAAGTGAAGAATACTATTGTTTTGTGTAATGCCAGTGTGAAAGTGTGTGAATGGTCATTGTTGTGCGTACGTATTTGTGTATAATATACGTATTTGCTATATTTTTGTGCTTTAAATTAGTCTTGCTTTTGAAATTTAACCATTTTGCGTGTACTTAAACTAGAGAATTAAGATGGATAGATTCATTATGTGTTGCTGTTCAGTTTTTGTCACAAAGAAAAAACAGAGCCAAGTTCATCAACAACTATGGAAATGAAGTTTTTTTTCTCGTACTTTAGAGATTCATGCGTAAACAATTCATTGTATTATGCATATTTTTTTCATTAAAATTTTACTCAATAACATTGTGATCACTTAACATTGCATTCTCTGTTAACCTTAACTTGAGAAGCACATTCATTTTTTGTTTTGCGAACATCTTTGGTTTGGTTATACGTATTTGCTTTGAGCTATGAAGATGTGCGTATGTGCTTCTAGTAGAGAGCTTTAGATATCACATAAAGCACATCTTTACTTCGCAACTCAAATCAAATGAATACGTAAACCTGGGCATAATACCCGAACCCAAAGAACCGAATCAAATCCGACCCAAAAATCTCGATCCGAATCCGAACTCGTACCGAAGTTCAAAATATCCATGCAGATCCTAAACTTCATAACCCAAAAACCTGAACCCAAACCCGAACCAAACGCGAACAAGTACCCGAACATGCCCGAAATATAAGTGTATAGTTAAATATATTAGTAATATTTATATTTGTAATAACCTAAGTGTCTAAAATATTTGAATGTAAAGTTTTTTCGAATCTTTTAACTACTTTTGGCTCTAAAAAGCACTCGGGTTTGTAGATTTTTTGGGTATTATCCAATAGTTTACATAGACTCGAATACAAAAATTCGATATTTGGATACTTTGGGTATACTCGATTCCAAACCCGAAATACCTAATCGAACCCGACCCAAAGCTGAAGTTTTAAAATATCTGAACAGATTCTAGATTCTAAATCCAAAAAAACTTAACCCAAAAAATCAAACCCAAGCCCGATCTGAATATCCGAACGCCTAGACCTATAAATACGTATTCCTCTTCACATGTTTACCAAAGACAGTAGCGAGCGTAAAAATATGGTGCAAGTCAGCAAGATCATAAAATTGATGGGAAAAAAAAATATATATAACAAATTATTTGAACTTAGAAAGTATAGCCCAGTTAAGCCCATATATTGACTTTCATAAAACACGGCCCATTCTAACGTAGGATTATACTGAAAATGCCCATGCACTCATAAGAAACTAGAAAAGTAGAAATTATAACATTTTTTAAGCTGTTAACCGAATCTGACCGGACCGGTTATCACCGAATAACAATATAAATAACAAGTATACCGAAACTTTGGTACTACATAGAACTACTACATTACCCCAACATAAACATCTCAAAGAGATTTGATATTTTGTTACGACTCGAACTCCTGAACTTGTTGAAGAACTCGGTAGAACGTGACGTTGGATCTTCGAGAGGTGGTTTCGTCATCATCATGAGATCTCGTGAAGAAATTGTTGTTCCCTTCCACGTCAAACGAGTTGTGTCTCTTTCGTACGTTACGTACATGATGACGTGGCGGTGGATAAACCGGAGTTTCGTAGCTGCTGGCTCTGTGTTTAACCCACCCCGGTTTCGATTTCTCCTTTGGTTTCTTCACAATTTAAAAGCTGTGATTTAATTGGTTATATGAGAAATTTTTGATTTGGTGTAATTATTTTCACTTACGTGGATGAGAGAAGATGATATTGGTACGGGACATTTAACCGGACGATCTTCTTCCTCCGGTTCAATAGGATGCTCAACCGGACAAAATTCAACGTCGAATTGATTGGTTTCTTCATCGTATTCCATCATCACTGTCTCCTCCACACTCTCTCGTTTGTCCTAAAGAAAACAAAACAGATAATAGGGTTTCCTTTTGTAATGTTCAAAAATTACGGTCCAAATTTGTAAAACAAATGAATTCAAAGGGTTTGTTTATATCAAAATTAATAAGTAGAGTAAAGATTTGGTTAGGAGAGGAAATAAAAACTCACTGCGGAATCGAAGTCCATGAGAGTTTGGTGAAGATGAAATGAAATGAGAGAGAGGAGGAATGTGAATGTGAATGTGAATGTGAGAAGAGTTTGTGTGTATAAAAGGGTAAAAATAAAAGAGAAAGCGAAGAGGTAAAAAATAAATAAACAAAAGTTGGTTTTGGCATGAAAAGGAGGGATTTTTAACCCCACAGTGAAAAAAGATGTGAGGCAGAAAAAGATTCCTTAACCTTCCACTATTTTTTCTTTCTTTTTTCAGGACCATTTTCATATCGTTCAAATGGCGTATGGGTGATCAAACTTTTTGTAGATTGTCTTTTTTTTTTTTTATATTAGCAATCGGTGCCAAACTTCAAAACATGCATTGTGTTAATGGAGTGTATAAAAAGTTACAAAACATATCACATTACAACCCTTATATAACCAACAGCATGTTGGTCCTGTGGTAAATTTTAGGATTTTCTAGGTGGAGGTGATGGGTTTGAGACACGTTGAGAGATATCTTTTTTTCCAAAGGAGATGAATTTAACCTTTTCGGTCCCGTCTCTTGAAAATGTATGGATTTTGGGCCTGAACTTTCAGATATTTTTAAAAAATATAGATATATAACCGCTATATATAAACAAATTATCAAATATATATATGACAATCACAATATTAATGTAAAAGAGTAAAACAAACAATTTATTTGTCTCCTTTGTAAATCAGTCAAACATTATAAAAAAATGTAATTTTTACTGTATTTGTGGAATTGTATCACTATTATGTTCAGGGTCTAAAAAGATGACAAGAACAACTACCATATATTATATACACTTTTCTTGCTTTTAACAAAAGGAGATGCTATCTTTCTTTGAAAATCCGAACAATCTTTCGCTTTGTTTCATGTCTTACTTTTTTTTTCCTTTCTTCTTTCCCTTTTAGGGCTTTGAAGAAGATTGGTGATGTAGAGAAAAGCTATTGATTTGCTCGTATTCCGTTAAAATTACAAATTGCAAAAAAGGAAAACCAAAACACACTAAAGCCGGCCGTTAAGGGGAAAGCATGAGGTACACCACTTTGCTTTACTTCAACAAGCCGTTTTTGTATGCGAATGGAAAAAGCAAGCTTACTATAAATACACCAATATAGTCTATATAAAATACCATAATTATACGGTAAAATATTAGCGGTATTTCTATAAGTAGCCACAAAATTTTCATACAAAACAAACATTGTTAAGCAAATTTTGCTAAATAAACACAAGAGATTTTATATTTTTGCGGCTCGAACTCGTTAACTTGTTGAAGAACTCGGTCGAAAGTTTAACAAAAGAAAATTTTGCTGAATTACTTATATACTGATTCTGATTTTATCAAAGGTCCAACAATTTGTTATGTAAAAATGTATATATGAATCTCGTAGTGATTTGAAAAGAGTGTTATAGGGTAATAACTCCTCGGGGATTGAGTTTAAGTAATTAGCAATGTTTTGAAGTTTAGCTTTTTTTTTTTTTTGAACGGTTGTTTGCTCACATATGCTATGATTTCTTT
>Ga0041059_1002402_pt1 | contig 13990 bp, 15 predicted proteins | sample AraColnosormetaG_FD_56232 | JGI IMG/M metagenome (GOLD analysis project Ga0041059, IMG submission 56232) | Arabidopsis roots microbial communities from North Carolina, USA - Col MF nosort | ecosystem: Host-associated > Plants > Roots > Unclassified | place: USA: North Carolina | collected...
AAAAAAAAAAAAAAAAAAATCTACAACAAATTTATGAGATCTAATTTAGTTAAATGTGTTATATATAATATATTTATAAGAAAAAAATAAAGTTCATAAGATTTAATAACAAAAATGACAGTCCAGCAATCAAATGATAAATCCACTGCATCACCACTTCTGTATTTTATCATTGTTTTCTATTTGTGCTGATAAATAGAAACACCACACACTTCTGCTAATGTCGTTCGTTGATTTATCATTGTCCATTCTGTTTTTCATTTTAAATGATAAAAAATATGCTTACACATTGAAATAATGTAGTAGTGGTCGATAGACATATACAATGTTTAGTTAATCTTGTCAAATTTTCTAAGTTTCTGATTAGTATTCTTTCGTTTAGAAATTAAAACGCTTGCAAATTCACAACTTGCATAAAATTAGTAACTTGCACATACGTCGACGGGAAAATTCACAAGTACAGTAGGGAAATTAGGTAAAGAGTAATATAACGATGCTATATGAAAAGTAAAAATTCAAAGCCACGAAAGTAAGATCAAAACTAGATGGAAATACAGTTTTTTAAAGAGAAGAAACGTTTTCACTCGTCGTCAACTTCATTGATATGGCTTCAGCAGCTGAGTGAAGTGTACGAATACGGTCAATCAAGTTAGCTTTCCTCACATTCAAGGCCAAACAAAACTCGATAGGAAGAATGTAAACAGACACCACTAACAACTGGGAATGTGATGAACTAATTAAAAGGATACAAATCTAACAACAAACCGATACTTTGGAGTGTTGTATTTGTTCTTGTCTTGATTAATAAGACGGATTCTGGCACGATTATCAGTCTTGCCATCTATATTAAGAAAACACGAGAACTGTCACAACAAAATGTTAGCTTTTGATTAAACAAAAAATAAATGTTTCTATCTGTGTAGAATGATTACCTCTTCTTCTCCTGGATTTGACCTGACCCCTGAGTCAAGGATGACGATTGCTTTTTCACTAAACCCTAAGTATGCCACTTTAAGGCCTTCTGTTATTGGGCCTAAAGCCCAAAGTTATTAGGGGAGAAATTGCTGTAATAATTTTACGTGTAACCTATAACTTTTGACCCAATTTAGCTAGTTCTAAATTTGCAAAACAAATCTCAGCATCCGAACGAAAAGAAAACAGTTTTTTTTTATTACACTTTTTCTGTTGCCGATGTTAACGGTTCCAAGAGACGAACAAAAGTAATTCTTGGCAATTATAAGAAAAATAGAAAACAATTTTCAGAGTCTTTACGCTTCGGAGACATCAACGTTGTTCAAAGCTTCTTCTGGTGACGATGATGCATCTTGGAGACTTTCAGAAGTTTCATCAGAGGGTTTCGATTCATGCTTAGCAGCAGCTTGCAAAACCCGGCTTCGAACATCTGAAGAAGAAGGCGAAGTTGGGAGGCCAACACCATTTGTTTCTAGTTTTCCTGCAGCCCACGAGAAAGCCTGAGCTCCGAGTTTCACAGGTGCAAGCAACAGCCTTGAAGAAGAAGATGAAACAATCTTTGTTAAGACAGAACAGAGGTTTCGCTGAGTTTTTGCTATGGAAAAAGGGTCTAATGATGGCGCTTTTATACCTGACGTCTTGTTTGAAGTCTTCGGAGTCATCATATGAAGAAAGTCGTAGGTATATAGTCTGCATAATGTTTGAAACTTGAAAAACAAAACAAAGCAACTATAATTTGACAAAACTTAGAAACTGGAAAGGCTAGTATATACCAGACTAAGGCCGATGACAGCTATGAGTTGCAGTGTTTTCTCCCACTCTGCGAGAGATAGAGCAATCATGTTAGTGCAAAACGTGGATGTGAGGAGCTTGTGTGTTGTGGAGAATATGAGATATTCTAAAGGGGAAATGAGAAAGAATTAAACGCACCAGACAAAGCATACAATGCTGCGAAAAAACCCTGCATATATCTTCTTATATTAGTCAGGATGGGATTATTATTAAACGGAAATAGAAAAATAGAACTAGAAGCATACCACACCAACTCCAAATAGTTGCAATGGAGAGGGATTTATGTCCTCAAAAATCGCCTCAGCTTCCTGAAAAGCATTTAAGATATGTTTAACTTACTGATGAAAAGATTTGAGAGCAGTTTCAATTTCATCTAGCTGAAGAAACAGTCCAAACATATTTGTATTCATATGGTATTACCTCGTTGAGGATGGTAAGTGTTGTCTCAGGTTTTGGCTCTTTCACACGAAGACCTTCCTGTACCCATGATCTATACCCACCTTGCATCAAGTATGGCCTCTGTCACATCATAGGCAACCAAAGAAGAGCTTATTCGAAAATGTTTAAAGGTAACTTATTGTGTTCAAAGTGAATTATGCCTGAATGACTTGCCTTAATCCCAACTTTTCTCAGGGCTCTTGCAATACCCTTTGAACGAGTTCCATCAGCATCCATAACAACAACCTTGGACCTGTCCTATTAGTGGGAGAGTAAGCAAAATTATGAGATGTCAGCATACTTAGAAACTGAAACAGCTCGAGCCACAAAACCATAGTAAGTTACAAAAGAAGCATGAAGGTAGCACACCTGAACTATTTTCAAGTTCTTGATGATTACTGCTGTCAAGATATCATCTACTTCACTTCCACCTTTCAGTAGCCGTTTGACATCACCGTCAACCTTAAACATGAATCAAGAACAAGAACCCATAAAAAATGTGAATAAAGAAAAGTCTGATATCCTACTTCTGTTGCACTGATTGCTGAAACCTCGTTGTGTTCATAGATTACATGTGTAGAGTTTCTATATTCGCTGTGGTCAACAACAATGAGGATGCTAAAACCAACCTCAGGCAGTGTCACGCTAGAATATCGAAATCGAGCTGATCTCCGCAGATCAGGTATTCCATCTTTCTCTCTCAAGGCCTTCAAAAAGACAGTAGCCAAAATGAGCATTTTTATTTCAACCCAAACTCCTTGATGAACATTATGTGAAAGAAATAATCAAATTGTGGTGGGTTTTGAAAAGTTATATATCATGAAATGGGAACTTGTTAGAAACTTAAGAGCGTCTTACTTCAGGCCTGACATCTATGAGCACTGACTTGTCTCTTGATTTTAAAAGGTCCAGAGTTGACTTGGGAGACAAATCTCCAGCATATCCACCATATGTCCAAACCCGATATAGAACCCTGCAAATATCTGGTGGAAAATATAAATTCTTCTATACTACATTGTCCTCTCAAGAAAAGCAAGTTTAATATCCTTCTAGGGTAAGAAAAGCCGTGTACCAAAAGGTTCCTGTGGTGCCTACGAAGAGAAAAAGGTGAAGGATTGGGTCATCTGGATCCAAACCGATATTTCTCTCCAAACCTCCAATGGCAACAGATACCTGTTCATCATGATACTGTTAGCAACTGTAGTCCATAAAGAATTAATTTTCTTCTACGAAAATATGAATGAACCTTCAGTATATAAGACAAAGCACCTGCTGCAATACAGCTCCCACGGGACTCAATACTTTTAGAGCAACATCTTCTGACGAGTTAAGGGCACTCTTTACATCTGGAGGAAGTAATTCTTTTGCTGATCCATAAGAGTACACAACAAAAGAAACTCCATTTGTTACAGATCTCTCTCCAAGACTAACTGATTGCCTCAGCAGATCAATGGCAATAACAGCTGCTCTGTTTGAAGCTTCCTTCAAGCCAGTAGAAAAACTCGAAAACTTGTCTCCAGCTACATCTCCCGTTTGGTCTAGCGTAGAAAACGCTCTGTTAACTGCACTATCTACAACTTCAGAAGCATTCTTTGTAATGGATGTCACAGACGAGGAGAAGGACTCCAAAGTGTTCTTTACAGCATTTTCTCCTTGGTTAAGTGAAGAGCTGAAGGACTCCTTGACCCCAGAAGAAAAGTCATCAACGCTAGCTTTCGCATCAGGAAGTGAAGAGCTGAAGGACTGCTTGAGCCCAGAAGAAAAGTCATCAAAGCTAGCTTTCGCATCAGGAAGTGAGACTGAACTATCCGGAGATATTTTAACAGTCGCATTGGTTCCCGATTCAACAGAGTCTATAAGGCTACTGGTCTTATCGGTTAAAGTCTCAGCAGAAAGGCATTCAATGGGGGAAACATCTGGTACAACAGCTTCAACAGGAGAAACATCTGCTGCAACAGCTTCAACAGGGAACACATCTTCTCCATTTTCTACATATGTCAGTCCCTCATCACTCGCTACAAAAGCTTCACTCATGTTATAAACCATGTAGTTTATTCTGTCCAACTCATTCTGGCACAAACTTCCGAATGTTGATACTGGTTGTTCTGTTTTTTCGATAGTACCGGTCAAGAAACTCCCAGTGGCTTGAGGTACGAAACTCTTCTGCAGGCGTGTTCCATTAGAGATACCAAAGAAGGCATTGTCACCTGAACTGTATCTGTGAATCAACTCTCTCCTGAAGGAAGAACAGCCTCGCCAATTGCCAGGAAATAAAATCTGCAGAAACAAACCCGTTATGAGGTACTTACTTATCTATGAAAATGAATCCAAAAACCCAAAGCACTAACAAAGCGTAACACCCATAGCTCAAATTGGATGACTTCAATAAATTTGCTACCAGTTAGCTTATTTACTTTCACTTCTATAAAGAAAATCTAACCTGAGAATGGTAACGGCAGCTTGTGGCCGAGCACAGGGGAAACATGTTGGTCAGTCTTGGATTCTTACAGCAATCTCATAGCTTTCACAACATACCAGAAAAGGAACAAAAAAATACAATTTCAAAGAGAAAATGACGATCCAGTAAATCTGAACCGGAATAAAGAACGTCCTAATGAGAACAAAACAAAAATCACAGACCAAGAAGAAACAGTGTCTCAACAAGAAGAAGATTCAGACAAAAAAGACTCCAGCAGCAGATTTACAATAATGGGTGTCGTCTGAAACCTGCAACAAGAATACCCATTATTCAATTACTGAGTCTGAGCATGTTTGGAACCTTGAACAACAGAAGCAGTTCAAAGAGAGATCAAATGCAGTAACTTTAATAACCTATCAGGGTCAAGGTCGATGATGATGAAGTTTCATGAGAAGAGTGGACTGAGCTTGATGAAATATGTTAATGGCGACTCGATTGAAAAAAGATAGAGGCGCGTGGATTCGATAGAGATTGTGTCTCAATTTGGATTGGGTGGAGCAAGATAAGCAAAGCGAATCGTGTGGCTTGTCCAAAGCCGTTAATTCATCATCTCTATACTTTATTTTGTCTTTTCTTTTGATTGGGTCTATTCGTTACATTTTAAAACTAATTGGACCAATTTTCAAGTTATCAATAATTTCTTCTCTTTTTTCATAAATCAATTAAACAGATTCACACGTGTCGTACTATGATTGTTTTTGTACTGTGTGTTGGGTAACAGCAGATTTACTCTTCTTCCTCTTCGTTTGTTCGTCTACGAACGACTTGGTAAATTTTGCATCTGATCATCTCTACAACTTCAAGGTGAGTTCCTTCTCTTATGACTTATGATTCGATTCGGGTTCTCTGAAGAATTTATCTTTCTGCTTTCTCGGAATTTGAATTATCGATTTGCGTCTTTAATTTTGCTATTCTCGGAAAAAGTCTCAGATCTCTGGTACTCGTTTTTTTTATTACTTCTATCGAAATTTGTGAGAAAATTCTGATCTTTTGTCTCAGTTATATCGGAGATTATTGTTAGGAAGATGATCTCTCTGTTTTGATTTTAATTGGCGTTGATGAATCGTTTTAAGTATAGAACTAACTATGCTACATTTTTTGGATTCCATTGCTTTTTATTTCTCTGATGGAAGTTCCTTATTTCGTTGACTTTTTGCTAGATTTTTGGTTCCACATTGATATCTTGGTCCCTGAAGCTGTCAAAGAGGGCACCTGGTCCGCTTGGTCCTGAGCTCAGATGGATCTGCATCCACCAGGTTAGTTTCTTTTTGAAGATTCAAGTGTTTTTTTTTTTCACTCTAGCTGTTTTCATCATTTGGTTGGCTAATTTTCTTATCTTCTTGGTGTAGGTGGTTCAAAAAAGACATCTGTAGTTGTTGTCACCTTAGACACTGGTGAAGTCTATGTCATTGCAAGTTTGTTATCTAAGGCTGATACTCAAGTTATCTATATCGATCCTACGACTGGTATCCTGCGGTACAATGGGAAGCCTGGCCTTGATAATTTTAAGTCAGAGCGTGAAGCCTTAGATTATATTACGAATGGATCAAGAGGAGGTGTTAGAAGCTCTGTTTATGCCAGGGCAATACTCGGTTATGCTGTCTTGGGGAGCTTTGGGATGCTTTTAGTTGCGACCAGGCTAAATCCAAGTATTCCAGATTTGCCTGGTGGTGGATGTGTATATACAGTGGCTGAGAGTCAATGGGTCAAAATACCACTCTACAATCCACAGCCTCAAGGGAAAGGTGAAACCAAGAATATTCAGGAGTTGACTGAGCTTGACATCGACGGGAAGCACTATTTCTGTGATACTAGAGACATCACTCGGCCCTTCCCAAGCCGTATGCCACTTCAAAGCCCTGATGATGAATTTGTTTGGAATAGATGGTTGTCCGTGCCTTTTAAGAATATTGGGCTACCTGAACACTGTGTCATTCTTCTGCAGGTTCGTCCTCCATTAATGAATTGATGAAGGTTGATCTACCTATCCGATTTCGGTTTTGTGTGAAGATTCAAAAGCATATAAATTGATATGACATCATCTTCTTATTTGATGTTAATTATAGGGGTTTGCAGAATATCGACCTTTTGGGAGCTCAGGCCAGCTAGAAGGGATTGTTGCTCTAATGGCCCGTCGTAGCAGACTGCATCCAGGGACTCGTTACCTAGCTAGGGGCATTAATTCATGTTCTGGCACAGGTGACATGCCCCCCTAAAATGCTCCTCTCTCTTAATTTCTTTGTTGTTCTCTTAAAAAGTGTGGCTCTGGATTGACTAGGGCCTAATTTAGAAGTATATGTGTAGTGCAGGTAACGAAGTTGAGTGTGAGCAGCTTGTATGGATACCTAAAAGAAATGGTCAAAGCATTGCTTTCAACTCGTACATTTGGCGACGTGGCACCATACCAATATGGTGGGGTGCAGAATTAAAGATGACTGCGGCAGAAGCAGAAATTTATGTGGCAGATAGGGATCCTTATAAAGGCAGTACAGAGTATTACCAAAGGTTAAGCAAGCGATATGATACTAGGAATCTAGATGCACCTGTTGGAGAAAACCAGAAGAAAAAGGCTTTTGTTCCTATTGTGTGCGTTAATTTACTAAGAAGTGGAGAAGGGAAATCAGAATGTATCTTAGTACAACATTTTGAAGAATCGATGAACTTTATCAAATCCAGTGGAAAGCTTCCTTATACTCGTGTTCACCTGATAAATTATGATTGGCATGCCAGCGTGAAACTAAAAGGGGAACAGCAAACTATTGAAGGATTGTGGATGTATCTAAAATCTCCCACTATGGCAATAGGAATTTCTGAAGGTGACTATTTGCCTTCACGTCAAAGACTGAAAGATTGCAGAGGTGAGGTAATCTGTATTGATGACATTGAAGGTGCCTTCTGTTTGAGATCACATCAAAATGGGGTGATACGTTTTAACTGCGCTGATTCCTTGGATCGAACAAATGCGGCTAGTTTCTTTGGTGGTCTTCAAGTGTTTGTAGAGCAATGTAGAAGGCTGGGAATATCACTTGATACTGATCTTGGATATGGTCATAATTCTGTTAATAATCAGGGGGGATATAACGCTCCCCTTCCACCGGGATGGGAAAAAAGAGCTGATGCCGTAACTGGAAAATCATATTATATAGATCACAATACAAAGACAACAACATGGAGTCATCCATGTCCTGATAAACCATGGAAGAGACTTGACATGAGGTTTGAGGAATTTAAGAGATCAACTATCTTATCTCCTGTGTCAGAACTTGCCGATCTTTTTCTGCAACAAGGTGATATCCATGCAACCCTCTATACTGGCTCGAAAGCTATGCACAGCCAAATTCTCAACATCTTCAGTGAAGAATCAGGAGCATTTAAACAGTTTTCTGCAGCACAGAAAAACATGAAGATTACACTACAGAGAAGATATAAAAATGCTATGGTTGATAGTTCACGGCAAAAACAGCTCGAGATGTTTCTGGGAATGAGGCTTTTCAAGCATCTTCCATCAATTCCTGTCCAGCCTTTACATGTAAGCACATTGACACGATTCCAGTAAAAAATTCCCAGCTCTCAGCTCTCCTTTTTTCCATGTATATTAACTGCTCTAAAGTATGAATCACGTTTTTTTGCGTGTATGTAGATTTTGTTTCATATTGGACCGATACACTTTGTTTATTGTGTGTAGATATATAATTCCTAAGAGCATAACAGATTCGTTGATTTGTAGACTCTACTATTTGTTGCTTTCTATATTCTCTGTCTACTTCTCACTGCAAAAATATTCATGTCAGGTACTTTCTCGACCATCTGGTTTCTTTCTGAAACCTGTACCTAACATGTCCGAAAGTTCCAATGATGGGTCCAGTCTGCTGAGTATCAAGAGGAAGGACATAACTTGGGTACCTCAACTTAGATATAAGATTACCTCTTAGTTCTCATTACTTGAATACTTGAGCTAAAAAAATTCCATGCTTTTTGTTACTTTTGCAGCTATGTCCACAAGCTGCAGATATTGTTGAATTATTTATCTATCTCAGTGAGCCTTGCCATGTATGTCAACTTCTACTGACCATATCACACGGTGCGGATGATTTGACATGTCCATCCACTGTGGACGTGAGAACTGGACGCCACATAGAGGACCTTAAATTAGTTGTTGAGGTTGACTCTCTTTTAGGTCTTGTCCCTTCTGTTTTATTGTTTGTAGGAGATCTGTAGACTTACATGCAAGTTAGTTCAACTGGATTACCGATTACCTGTAATTATGTTTTCTGGACAGGGTGCTTCAATACCACGCTGTGCAAATGGTACAAATCTTCTGGTACCCTTACCAGGGCCAATTAGTTCTGAGGATATGGCTGTTACTGGAGCTGGTGCACGTCTTCATGAAAAAGATACGTCAAGTCTTTCACTGCTATATGATTTTGAAGAACTAGAAGGACAGTTGGATTTCTTAACCCGTGTAGTTGCTGTTACATTTTATCCAGCTGGTGCTGTTAGAATTCCTATGACTCTTGGTCAGGTACTTACTAGTTTCCAAACTATGAATTGATGAATATCTATTAGCTTCATCATGCTCTGAACTCGTTAAAGTTTATGATTAGCTATCATCAAAAGAAGAAAAAACAAACACTTTTTCTGCATTGTGTCTATGCCGCAGATAGAAGTCCTTGGAATTTCTCTTCCATGGAAAGGAATGTTTACTTGTGAACGTACTGGAGGAAGATTAGCTGAACTTGCAAGGAAACCAGATGAAGATGGAAGTCCTTTTTCATCTTGTTCTGACTTGAATCCGTTTGCTGCAACAACATCTTTACAGGCTGAAACTGTTTCCACACCAGTACAACAGAAGGATCCCTTTCCCAGTAATCTGCTTGACCTTTTGACAGGAGAGGACTCTTCTTCTGACCCCTTCCCACAACCAGTGGTGGAATGTATTGCAAGTGGAGGCAATGACATGCTTGATTTCTTAGACGAAGCAGTTGTTGAATATCGCGGCTCTGACACTGTTCCTGACGGGTCTGTCCCACAAAATAAAAGGCCCAAGGACAGTGGTGCTCATCTGTACTTAAATTGCCTAAAGTCCCTTGCGGGTCCAAACATGGTGAGATGCAATTACGTCTTTCCAGTTGCCACAAACTGTAGTTCTGATTGTATGAATCTTTCATTGGTTTAACTATTCTTCTCATATGTTATCTTTCTTCGTAAAATTCCATTTTCTATGGTAAATTTAATTTCTGCATGTCTGGCATAATACAGGCAAAGAAGCTTGAGTTTGTAGAAGCTATGAAGCTTGAAATTGAACGTCTACGTCTCAATATTTCTGCAGCAGAAAGAGATAGGGCACTGTTATCGATTGGAATTGATCCAGCTACCATTAATCCAAACTCTTCATACGACGAGTTATATATTGGAAGATTATGCAAAATAGCAAATGCACTTGCAGTTATGGGCCAGGCTTCTCTTGAAGATAAAATTATAGCTTCTATTGGTCTAGAGAAGCTGGAAAATAATGTGATAGATTTCTGGAACATAACCAGAATTGGTGAGGGTTGTGATGGCGGAATGTGTCAAGTCCGAGCCGAGGTCAATAAAAGTCCAGTTGGATCTTCTACCAAGAGTTCAAGAGGAGAGTCGGGCTCAGTGTTCTTGTGCTTCCAATGTATGAAAAAAGCTTGCAAGTTTTGTTGTGCTGGAAAAGGAGCTCTTCTGCTTTCAAAATCCTACTCCAGGGACACTGCGAATGGAGGTGGAAGTCTTGCAGATGTCTCTGCTACTTCGATAGGTTCAGATCATTACATTTGTAAAAAATGCTGCAGCTCGATAGTGCTTGAAGCCCTGATTGTAGATTATGTAAGGGTCATGGTCAGCTTGCGAAGAAGTGGCCGTGTTGATAATGCTGGTCGGGAAGCTTTGAATGAGGTATTTGGATCTAACATTACAAATCACCTTGCTGTTAGAGGTCAACCTTCTCCTAATCGAGAAGACTTCAATTTCCTTCGTCAAATTTTGGGTAAAGAGGAGTCGCTTTCTGAGTTCCCATTTGCAAGCTTCTTACATAAGGTAATATGCTTCTTATGTGTTTTAAAATTACTATGATCACTTCATTGTCTTTGGAAAGAGCTGTTATGTAATACCTAATCCTCCTTTCTCTCTTTTGGATGTTTGCATAATGCAATTTAGGTCGAAACTGCGACTGATTCAGCACCATTTTTCTCATTGCTCACCCCTCTGAATCTTGCTTCAAGTAATGCCTACTGGAAAGCTCCTCCGTCTGCAGACTCTGTTGAAGCCGCCATTGTTCTCAACACCCTTTCAGATGTCAGCAGTGTGATTCTACTCGTTAGTCCATGTGGTTACTCTGATGCTGATGCTCCTACCGTAAGTTTGACTTTTCTATCTTCAGTTGAATTCTTGTTAACCCATGCCATTACTTACGTGATAATGCTGCCACTCATTTCAACATTTTATGTATCTTCATTGCAGGTCCAAATTTGGGCGAGCAGCGACATAAACAAGGAAGCACGGACTTTGATGGGAAAGTGGGATGTACAGTCCTTTATTAGATCTTCGCCTGAGCTTTCTGGTTCAGAAAAGTCTGGTAGAGCACCTAGGCATATAAAATTTGCTTTCAAGAATCCTGTCCGTTGCCGCATTATATGGATAACACTGCGTCTTCCTAGGCTTGGATCTAGTAGCTCAGTTAGTTTGGACAAAAACATCAATCTCTTATCTTTGGATGAGAACCCATTTGCTCCAATTCCTCGACGTGCCTCTTTTGGAGCAACCATTGAGAATGATCCATGTATTCATGCAAAACACATCTTGGTCACTGGAAACACCGTGAGGGATAAAACGCTACAAAGTGTTGAGAGCATGAGCGTAAGAAACTGGCTGGACAGAGCCCCACGTTTGAATAGATTCCTGGTTAGTGCCTTAGAGAACTGCTCGTTCCTTTTCACCTTTTTCTGTGGTATTTCGTTTATTGTCACTAATATTTGTTTTTTTCACCTTCCAGATACCATTAGAGACTGAGAGACCAATGGAGAATGATCTAGTCTTGGAACTTTATCTGCAACCTGCTTCACCTTTAGCTGCTGGATTCCGTTTAGATGCTTTTAGTGCGATAAAGCCTCGTGTAACCCACTCGCCTTCTTCAGATGTAGTTGACATTTGGGACCCGACGAGTGTCATAATGGAAGATAGACACGTCTCTCCGGCCATCTTGTATATACAAGTATCTGTTCTACAGGTATCTATCTCTCCTCCTCCCGGTTTATTATATATCCTCAGAAACCAAAATGTTGTAATAACTTTTTCATGTTGATCTGAAAAATGTTAATCTACAGGAGCAATACAAAATGGTGACAATCGCGGAATACAGATTGCCTGAGGCGAGAGATGGAACAAAGTTGTATTTTGACTTCCCTAAACAGATACAAGCACAGAGAGTATCGTTTAAACTGCTAGGAGATGTAGCAGCTTTTACAGATGAGCCCGCAGAGGCTGTTGATTTGAGCAGCCGGGCTTCTCCTTTTGCTGCAGGACTGTCTTTAGCAAACAGGATCAAGCTATATTACTATGCGGATCCTTACGAAGTAGGCAAATGGACTAGCCTTTCAAGTGTCTGATTTTACACTTTCACTGGCCGTAGCTTGGTTCGATCCACACACTTTGTGGTCAGAGATTTTGTTTTTGCTTTATTCCTTTCCTCTAAAAATTAGTGTGCTGTGTTTGTTTGGTGGTGGAAGTATTAATCACCGTGTAATTTGTATTTGCACGGCAAAGATTAAAAAATATGTTATACTAGATGGAGTGATTTTGATGTTCTTAACGTTTGGTGTACGTAAAGTTGTTAATTACCACAATTCTTGTAGCTAGCCATCAATATAGCCATCAAAAGGACACCACATATCCGTGTGTCTAAGTCTAATTGCTCCAAAAACATTTTTTGTCTTAGCCACATATAACCACAAAATGACTTTACAAAAAATAAAATGTACCAGAAATTGGCCACAATATATAACAGTGGCTAGGTCAGAAAATATATTCAAAAAAAAATTATTGCATAATTATATTTGTTAATAATCTATAAACCATAAGCGAATAATACTATACATAATCATTAAAATCATAGAGTTTTAAAATCCAAAATACATGTTTAAAGATGTATAATGTATGATGAACATTTGTCTTAAGTAAGAGTGTAATCATAATTATGGTGAGACTAGTTAAGATGTAAACATTTTCAAATGGGGTTAAGCCTTAACCCCGTTATTGTTAATAAAATAAATGATAAGCGCAAAAAGATTCATAATTATTGACCAATTTGAATGGGTTGGGCCGATATGGAGAAAGCCCAACAGTAAGTATACGACTTTACACGTGTCTTGTTGGTTCAGTGTGAGTTAGCCGTTGAAGATACAGAACGGTAACTTATGACGTCATGGCTGACTTATATTCAGACATGACAAAGTAGCCGTTGATGCTTTTCCCAACGGGCGAGAAAACTTGTCTATATATAAACACACACACACACGAGCGTTTAGTACAATTTAGTAATCTAATGTTCTAGAAATGTAAAATTCCTCTCCTGTCGTCTTCTACAATAAAATCCGAAGTGTCGTTATCTACAAGAAGAGTCCAAAGTGTCTTCATCCAATCGTTGGTGAGTCGCTTTAATTCTTTATTTGATCTTTTCTGATTATTTTCAGTCTTTTTTACACATGTGACTGCAAAACGGATGCCTTTTTTAATTTATTTCTTCTTTCAGCTTTCCTCACTGTTTGTTTGTCCTCTCTCTTTAATTCAAAAATAAATCAGGCTTTTAAAATCACGATTGTGTCCATATCTGAACATGGCTTTTTTCTCTGTGTTTTAGCTTTCTAGCTGCATTTTTAGGTTTTATTTACACGGATTACTTCCTCCTGTTTTGGGAATTTTGCTATGTTTGACTTTGCTATGCTCTGTTTGACTTTGCTATACTTGTTGACTTTGATTTTAATATCTCTGCTACACTTGTTATAAAAAAGGGACTGATGAACATTTGGATTTCGAAGTTGAATTGATTATTCTTTGATGATGTAATATTTATTATTAATCCAAAAATTTAGTAATAAGATTCTTTTGTTTTTTTGTATGGGAAGATGACTTCAGAAAAAGCTTGCTTCAAGCCCAACAACTACGGTCCACGGATATGACTACTTAGAGCAAGTTCCAGCCTCACACATGAATTGCGATCTTCTCAAAGGTTAGTTTTTTTCAATGCCTTCTTTTTTTTTTTTTGATAATTTTTTTAAAGTGTATGAT
>Ga0041059_1002403_pt1 | contig 13983 bp, 10 predicted proteins | sample AraColnosormetaG_FD_56232 | JGI IMG/M metagenome (GOLD analysis project Ga0041059, IMG submission 56232) | Arabidopsis roots microbial communities from North Carolina, USA - Col MF nosort | ecosystem: Host-associated > Plants > Roots > Unclassified | place: USA: North Carolina | collected...
TTTTTTTTTTTTTTTCTACTTCTCAAATTTGTAAAAAAAATATGCTTATAAGTTATGAGAAGTAAAGTAAAAAATTATTTGGTAAATTATAATTTTAATGATTAATAAGTTATGTTTTAAATGTTATATTTTATTTATTTAACAAAGCAAATAAATAAAAATCTATGAATGATTTGGTTTATCGCTACATTGTGAATCCAATATAAAATCGTTATATTGCGAAGTTTCTATAATCCCAAGAAATCTTCTATATACTTTCCGTTTTTATTTTGAAACAAAATGGAAACTATCTTCTGGAAAGTGGAAACTATAGTCTATAGATAATCACATAAAATCTCCAACGTGTGTATTCGTATTATTTACATATCTTAAAAATGAGTTAGAATAATATGAAGAGGTCGAAAAGCCTGAAAAAACTAGGGTTTTGGCCAAAGATGGAGCAACAAGAAGAGAAGAGGAAGATAAAAGCCTACCAAAGAAAAAGTAAACGATCCAAATCAGGTTCGTCGTCCATTCCTCTAGATCTAGTCTCAGAGATACTCCTAAGACTGCCTGAGAAATCTGTTGCGAGGTTTCGTTGCGTGTCCAAGCCTTGGTCATCAATCACCACCGAGCCATATTTCATCAACTTGTTAACAACTAGGTCTCCACGGCTTTTACTCTGCTTCAAAGCAAATGAAAAGTTTTTTGTTTCCTCGATTCCGCAACATCGTCAGACGTTTGAGACTTGGAACAAGTCTCACTCTTATTCTCAGCTTATTGATCGTTATCATATGGAATTCTCAGAAGAAATGAATTACTTCCCCCCTACGGAATCTGTCAATGGCTTGATCTGCTTTCAAGAATCAGCTAGGCTGATTGTTTGGAACCCTAGTACGCGACAGTTGTTAATTTTACCAAAACCCAATGGGAACTCGAATGATCTAACAATCTTTTTAGGATACGATCCAGTGGAAGGTAAACACAAAGTAATGTGCATGGAGTTTTCAGCAACTTATGATACGTGTCGAGTATTAACCTTAGGATCAGCTCAAAAATTATGGAGAACGGTCAAAACTCATAATAAGCATCGTTCTGACTATTATGATTCTGGGAGATGCATCAACGGTGTTGTATATCATATAGCCTATGTCAAGGATATGTGTGTGTGGGTTCTAATGAGCTTTGATGTCAGATCTGAAATATTCGATATGATCGAGTTACCATCATCGGATGTTCACAAGGATGTGCTGATAGATTATAATGGGAGGTTAGCTTGCGTTGGTAGAGAAATAATAGAGAAGAATGGTATTAGATTGTGGATTTTGGAGAAACACAACAAGTGGTCGAGTAAAGACTTTCTTGCACCTCTTGTTCACATAGATAAGAGTTTGAGTACTAATAAGTTCCTACTAAAAGGTTTCACTCATGCTGGTGAGATTATTTATGTAGAATCCATGTTTCATAAATCGGCTAAGATTTTCTTTTATGATCCGGTGAGAAACACTTCTAGAAGGTTCGAGCTTAAAGGGTTCACTGACGACGAGTTTGTGCTCAGTAATGAACATGGTTACACGCTCCATGTTTTCCCGAATCACGTTGAGAGTCAGATCTCTTTTACTTAAGAAATTTCTTCGTTTTGTTTTTTTTGTTCTTGTGTTCTTTAGAATGACACTTGCTTTATATGCAAGTTTCTGGTTTCTTTTCGATTCCTTACTTTGACTCTATCCTTAGCCTTCGGCACTATCCAAACCACTTATATCCGGAAAAAAAAAGAGTAACAATTGTAACAAGTAAAAAAGATAACTAAAACACAAGAGAAAAGAGACAAAATCACACACTGAAAATTACATGATCTTCTTCTTAAACTTATTACTAACTTCAAGCTTAAGTAACAATGTTAATAGAAAGCCCTTTTTATACACCCCACCAAGTAGTCTTTGCAAAGGAAAACCATCAAATGCTGAATCTTTTGTACACAAACGTGTCCTATGTTATTAGTGATAAAGCAAAACCTGCATAGTTTCCAGAAACCAAAAAATGATGATGTTGGAAATGCAAATTCAAAAAAAAAGTGCAACCTGAGATTTGAGGCAGATGAGTATATATATTCTTACCTAATACCCAACTACTCGCTCCCGATGTTATCGTAACTGAAACCTTCAGATATGGTATCCAATCTCTTGTTGTCTCCTGCAAAAACACACACTTACCATTATCACTTCTGTCTGTTGCCTCAATACTTCTACTTTCTCTAAACCAGCGAGCTAGTCTATTGTGTCTTGAAGAATTTGAAACCCGATTACTTGCGATATATTACAGAAAGTAAGAAAGATTCCTAGAGCTCTCTCACCTTGATATTCTCCTCTGTCACGGGAGTCCAGGAAGTTTTCAGCATTCGGCACAAGGAAGGGTGATCTATCGTAGCTCTCCAGAATCTCTGAAATCAACCAGGAAACTTATGGTTACGACAAATAATTTATCCTATTAGCTGTTTACTGGCTCTTGTACTAGAAAACCACTAATAACTACTTGGTGTTATACGCATGCTAAGACGTCAGAACAACGAGAGAGAAAGGAGTATATGAGATATTGAGATGGAGAAAGACCTGAGCTCTGAGAAAAATCAGCAGTCAAATCAGAGAGGCTAAAGTTACGAGGAATTTGACCTAAGAACCCAAAAGTAGAAGCTTCTGCTTCAAGAAGCGGATCACTGAGGGGTTGGTTGTTGGACTCGTTACTGAAATTAGGAATCGAAGTATCCCCAACTGCCGAATGTCCTTCGAGGGCATTCCGTTCGCCACCATACATGAATGAAGCAGGGTTTGTAAAGGCAGTCTCAGACTTGATCATTCCTCCATTCATTCCTTGCATCATAGGCATGTTTGTGGTCTGCGATGAGAGCATATTTGGAGAAGCATCAACTCTCCTAGCATGGGTTGATATGTTTATAGAAGAGGGCACGTTTGTATTGAGTGTGGAAGAGCCATTGAGGAATGCATTAGACAGACTAGAAGCCATTGGATGATGTGCACTTTCAGACTTCAAAGATTGGTCAGTGTGCTCAGAGGGATAGCATAATTGTTTCTGATTCACTGTTAAGAAAATCACATAGATTAGCTATTTAATACTCATCAGTTAGCGACTTGAATGAATGACTAATCTAAGGAAAACAACAAACACATAATGTTCACAGGAAAAAGAAACCTTGAAAAGAACTAAGGCAGCAAAAGTGGAAGCCAGAAAACAAGACAATGCATATGAGGACTGTTTACTACAACACTTGAACAACAATTCATAGCAAAAGTATACAAGCAATAAAGAGACCCTAAAATGCAGAAATTAAAATCCATCTCACTCCAAACGAATCTTACTTGATTGAAGATGAGAACCATTTGTGTTTTGGACAGAAGCAACACCAGTTGGATGCATCTGACGCATGTGGTGAACCTGCTGCTCAAGCAACTTGTTGAATTCCATTATCTGGTGTTTAACCATTAGCCTAAGATAGTAAGCTTTGAAAAACTCCCGATTCTCTTCTTCAAGCTTCTGCCAAACTTTTAAACATAAAAAGAAAGCGTGTTATCATAAATCCCCATTTTTTATCATCGATACTCACTACTATACATATTCTCTCATATTTCATGATCTATTGAGCACTTCCTAACTAGGTTCTGACCAATAAGACCTTCTTGGTGACACTTGAACCAAACAATACATAAGATTTCAGTTTTAAGCAACAACAAAATCATTCACACATGATTTTGGCTACAGATGTCCTGAACTGGTAATAGATATATTAATACCTTTTCATTCACAGTAATGAATCCAGATTCATCAATGAACAAGGATTACAGAATCAGATGCTAATTTCTATGAAAAGAAAACAGAGTATTTGAGTGGCTACCTAGTTCTGTGAACCCAGGCTCGATTTTAGCCTGCTCTAGTAAAGTATCCACAACTTCTTTCTGATTCATGTAAAGTTGAAGGCATCGTTCTATAAGGTTTTGAACCTGAAACCAAAAGTAAGTTTTATTGAGTTGGAAGAGGACGAATTCAAATTGTCGCAGATTCAGACAATGAAACCAAAGGCCTTCCTTCATCATGATCTATTTTTGTTGTTATTACCAGTTGTATATCTTGACGTGAAACCCTTCTCACTGTTCCACTCGACATCTATGAGACTTTTGTAAACCAGACCTTGTTCCTGTCAGGCAAGAACCAGTATTAAGAGAGGGTACAAGGGAAATCGATTCGAATCTGTACAAGTTCAAAAATTTATATCAAATCATTAGAGGTTTTTATCTCCCACTAATGAAACAAGGTTCTTTCTCTAGGTTTCAAATCCAAAAAAAAACAAAAAAAAACAGAAAAAAACAGAGAATCAGAAATACAAAATAATTCACAAATAAGAACAGATTGAGAATCATCTATTTTACCCCAAACTAAACCTCAACACTTCGAATCGATTTCGTCTTCAAATACAACCGGATCACATCAAATCAACAACAATAACAAAAAAAAAAAAGAACATCAAAACGATCAAGAAAACAAATTCGATTAGCTTAAGAAACACAAATTTCATAAGCAAAAGAGCACCTTTAATCGGAGAAGATTCGAGAGAGAAAGAGGTGGAGATGGAACCTAACCTCACTTTGTTGATCGATCGTGGATCAATTTCTTTACTCCATTTTCTTTGATTTACTTCTTTTTATATTTCTTTCTTTTAAATTTTTTAATTTTAACATTCAGGCTTCGAAGCTCAGGAAGCTGACACGTGTAAAATGTTTGACAATGGTGGATCCCATACCTGTAGAGTTATCTGATCTTCTTATTAGCCAGCCGGTCAATATTAGTCAACGATTCTTACGAAATAAGAAAACCATACTTTTGATTTGTGAAATAATTTTGATTCAAACTTGTTTTAAGTCTTACATTTTTAGACATTGAGTTAATGAACTCTCAATCTACTTGTATAATTTTGACAGATATGATGATTCTCTTATTAACCAAGGTATTGACAAATACATGGACAAGGTATTGTTTAGTAAGGAAATACACAAAATCTACATGAATGAATAATATTCTCAAAACATTCATTTAGCAAACCATAATCCATATTGTTCTAACAACAAACAAGGTAAAATAAGAAAATGCTTGAGTGATTTAGTCACTCACGCTTCTTTAATCCAAACTTTCCACTTGGGATTCTACTGAGAAACCCAGTATCAAGCTTCTTGTAATGACTATGAAACTTCATGATCATAGAATCCATAAAACCATCCACTTCGTCTTCGTATCTCTCATACAGAACCGGCATTGTGTGTGCCCCAACAAACCCTTCACACACACACATAAAATGCATCCCTTTAAAGTCTTGTATTACTCAACTTCCAATCTCAAAAGAGGATACACTAATAAGAACCACTCACCGATATACAAAACAGTTAGGAAATTGCAACAGCTCCCGACCATTGCAGCTACCCATAGTCCGATTACAGCCTGAAAAATGATATTGTGATCAAAGTTTCTATCTTAGCATAGTAATGAAAGTGCTAATACATTATACAAACAAGATTGTGGTTATTGAAACAAACAACGCACCATGAGGAACTGTTTCAAATTCCCTTTACAAGCCAAGTCCTGAAGAAACAACAAACCGCGGTTAACTTCTTTTCCAACGGCCACACCGACTTCAGCAAAGAAATCCTTTGGAAGAACTAGGCGAGGCACTCTAGACTGTGAGCTGCTTTGAGACATTAAAGGACATTGTGTTAGATTGCAATCACAAGGTACCAATAATAATGACAACAACACTCCAACAAGTTACCGGTTTAAGAATCCAGAGGCGTTAGACCAAACGAATTGTGCAATCATACCAAGCAAGAGGGCATAGCAAACGAGAGACAGGAAATGGAAATTGATCCATTCAAAAAGCACCCAAATTGCGGTAGCTCCCATCAAAACACTTGCAGAGATCTTCTTGTTCCTCCATAACAACACATCAGCAGCTGAAGGAATCTCTCAATACTCAATTACAAGAAAAACCAATCTCATATTTATGTTCCTGTATACGAATTCTTACATTTGCCACCGCCTAAGACATGATGAATTGGCTTCTGGCGATCAAACAAACGGTTGAAACGAGAACTGACGGAATCTTCTTGTTCGAAGAAGGAGGAACCATGTTTGTTCTTCTGAACAGTCTCCGTGAAGTTATCCACCAAATCACCGATAACGTCCTCTACGATGTTCTTGTCAGGCATGATTCTGAAACACAATCGAAATCTGAGATTGCTCAATTTGCAGATGAAAGTTGACTTCATAAAAAATTGAATCTTTTGATCAGTTCTTCATACCCTAAACCCAAAACCATTTCGAGTAATCAAATTTGGTCTTAACAGTTCGTTGGTGATAATTACAATGATATAAAACTTAGATCTTAGTATATTTGGCGAGAAGACAAGAACAACAAAAAGACCAGAAATTGAAGAGCAAGAACGAGACAAAGATGAAGATGAGTAAGAGTAAACCTGTAGGAACTGGAGAAGAAGAAGAAGAAGAAAAACCTTGGTTGTTCTGTGAATTTCACCCAAAAAAAGTTGCTTTCTTTCGTTGAAGATTCTCTCAATCACGAAGAAAGATGGAGGGCGGAAGTGAAACAAGAGATGGGATTGGTTGTGTCGAATAATTGAATTACAAAAAAATGTTTTTTTCAAAATGTGGGCAAATGTTGGAGTAGTGTGTAGTAATAATGGATAGGACTTGTCTTCCCACGTGTAGCTCATGACAATAAACAAATTATTTTTTAAGAAGTATTATTGGACGCCAAAAAAAGAGTTGAAACGTATCGTTTGTATTTGCAAGACAAACAAAAAGAAGTTTTCTGAGTAGATTTATCAACCGTTACAAGCCTTGTTGAAAATAAAAAAATTTCATTTATTCAATGAATTAAAGTCACACTAATATGGTTGACTGGTTGTTACATGCGTGATGCGTTCATAACACTGCTTTAGGTTGTTCAGGAAGAACAAAAATCATGTTTAATTCACTATATACCTACCAAATCGAAAAATAAACTTGTTAATTATCGATCACTCTGCGATCGCTAGTAAAACATCAGTCAAAACTTAACCTCGAATACAATTAAAATCAATACAACAGGCAGAGAAGATATTCATTGCACAATAGTTACCTTCTCATCTTCCTTCTAATCATTAGTTTTAACTTCGTCGCATGCATGATTTTCAGGAATGCCAAATTGTTGAAGTCATAATATATAGTAAATACCTAGTGAATGCAAATTTCTCTTGTCTCTAGAAAAATTCTAGTTCCAATGGAAAGAAACGCCCAACAAAGAGCCTTGTGAATTGCTAAATTTTGACATTGAAAGAGATAATCCTAACAATGAATTTTGTCCTTTATAGGCCAGAAGAAGAACAAAATCCTGTTGGCCTGTGACTATATGATTTAACCTTGAAATGATGATGTCTCCCTTTGCATTTCACCAGAGTCGTTTCTTTGTTGTTTGTATATAGCTGAAGCAATAACTATAAGCTGTGTTATATGTCGAGATTCTCCAGATTCATCCTAGTCGCAGCACTTTTGATGAGTTCCTTCCTGACATCGACCTGAAACATACACAGAACATAACATTGTCACGATGAGTTATGCCAGTTTATTGACTATTATCATGAGTCCGAGTCTGGCAATTCATTGGCTTACCCGAGCACCCATCAGAGATGAGAAGACCATATTCGTTTCTGCTGCGTCGTCAACAACTAGTTGCTTCAATATCCTTGTATCTGGATTCATCGTTGTTTCCCATAGCTGCGCAGGCATCATCTCACCCAAACCTGCAGATGCAAAAGCAAGAAACATTACATAGAATCCAATAGTTGAGACTAATCTAGATTTCGTTATGCACACACTCAAGAGTATCTTAATAGCTAACACATAACAACTACTATACATTACTTTTCATAGTTATTTATCCTTTCCAAAAGAACACATTCATGATGTGAGAAGTAGGATGTTTTACCTTTGAACCTCTGAATGTTGTAGGATGCGTTTCCAGGGAACGAAGCAGTGATTTTTTTAAGAGCTGCATCATCGTAGCAGTAGTGCGCCTGTTTCCCCCTCTCAACCTGATCGTTTTCACAGAGAGACTAGCTTTAGAAAAAAATTCCGTTCAATCTGAAGCATAAGATTATAGATACTAAGAGCTTACCTTGAAAAGAGGTGGAACACCAACGTATATGCAACCCGCGTCAAACAAGGCTCTCTGTAGAAAGTAAATTTCATTAAATTTCACATAACTCAATCAGCAATCAAGGCTACTTCAACTAATGTTTTATCAAACTAAACTAGTACCTGATATCTGAAGAAAAAGGTCAACAGAAGTGTCCGGATATGTGCACCATCAACATCTGCATCTGTTAAGATGATAATTTTATGGTAACGCAGATTCTCCTTGTTAAAATCTTCTCCCTGAAATAAGTTTTATGTCAAACTGAGTTTTCCGAACATACCAACAAACAGCAGGATATGAAAAAGGATATATTACCTTAACTCCAAGACCAAGGCCAAGAATAAGATTTTGAATTTCTTCGTTCTTATACATTGCTGCTTCATCCTTTCTCTCAATATTCAAAATTTTGCCTCTCAAAGGAAGAATTGCCTGCATAGATCGAAATACAGTGTTACAGACTAACAAAATAGAAGCAGAGCCTGTTAGTGACACGCTGAGCAGAATGATTTTTTTTACCTGGAAACGCCTGTCACGACCCTGTTTCGCGCTGCCACCAGCCGAATCTCCTTCGACAATGAAAATCTCTGGTAGCATAGGAGATAGATGTCAATAAACTGACTAACTTTCACAGCTTACAAGGCACTTTCATATTGGTTAATGCATACCAGATTCTGCAGGATCTGTAGATGAGCAATCTGCAAGTTTCCCAGGAAGTGAGGATGACTTCAAAACGCTTTTTGATCTTACCAACTCCCTAGCCCTCTTGGCAGCCAGAGCAGCCTAAAAAGAAAGAGTCAGCAAGGAAAATCCATGGTCATTTGGTTGAAGTTAGTAACTAGACATACTGTAGGAGACACATACTCAATCAAAGAATACGCTAATCACAGATATCAGAAAATGCTTCTCAAGGGATAAAACACATGTTTGAGTGTTTGAGTGCATGTGTGTGTAGGTGAAGATGTGACAGTATGAGCAGGTATTTCAATGTCGCACCTTGTACGCATTCAAGGATTTGGAAATAATGCTTTCAAGTACATCCGGATGCAATTCCAAGTACTCCGTGAGGTACTCCTGGACTGATTGGTCAACAATTTTTCTCACCTCTGGATTTCCTAGTCTTGTCTTTGGGACACAAAAAAATTAAAATGATCAACAGAATCCAAGAAAACTTATGGCCTGCTGACCAGAGATTGTTGACAAAAATGAGGGTCAACATATCATTATGCTCCCTAGTACCTTTGTTTGACCTTCAAACTCAGGGTTCGGAACCTTGACTGAGACAATGCAGGTCAATCCTTCCCTAACATGTTCCCCACTTAAGCTAATATCCTTTTCCTGAAAACATAACCAACAACAATAAGTTACACTATGAGTTAGCAACCTTTTCAGAACAGGTCAAGATAAATGCTTAAATGTAAGCAAAAAACAACCTCTATAACTGGCATGTTTCACAGTTCAATCATGGTAGTACATTATTAATTGTCCGTAAAGCATGTCTTTTAAGTGCAGATGAGTATTTAAATTTAGTCTCAATCCATGGAGAGGAATAGATAATATAACCCTTGACCTACATTATCTCAGAAGACTCTTTCAACCACAATAATGACCAACTAACCGCAATTAGGCATTTGCAGTTTCCATGAAAAAGGAGGAAAAGAGAAGGGGAAAAAGGCTCTAAGCCTCTAAGAGTGGAAATATAAAGTGGAAAAAACGCAGTTGGTAAGTTGTATCCCACCTTGATAACCTTTAACTTTTTTGCAAGGGAATTTAGAGTTCTTGTTAATGAAGCCTTCACACCTTCTATATGTGTCCCACCATCTATGGTCCGAATACTATTCGCGTATCCCAGCATCGTGTCTGAATAGGCATCTGAGCACCTGGTACAATAACGAGATTATATACTTAGATCCATATAAATTTTGGATAGCTACCATGATATACACATATTCGTCTAGAAGAACTGTATATACAGTCATCAACTCCGCATACGGTACAACATATTTCCATCCAGTTTAGATAAAGTAAACCATAAAATCAGTCAGCCAAAATGTTCAAGTATGTGGTTTTACGCTAAATGCAACCCAGATTATAATCTGTTCATCACATGAGCAGATATTAGACGACGTATGTAGAAGGAAGAGTAAAATACCACTGAAGTGAAACGTCAACGGTGGAGCCATTTATCTCTTTCCGGAAACCCAGCACATCATGAAGCGGTTTCTGAACAAAACGAATTGTAAATTCATATTTTCGGAAGGGAAAAGTAATAAGGATGACCTATAACACCAGAGACCTAAATGCATAAGAGCTAACATAATAGAGATTAAGTTTACAAAGGTTCCATGCTCATGCTAAATAGAGCCCTAAAGAATAATGAACAGACAACACATCTTACCATCAAGTAAGCTGAGAAGGAAAAGTATTAGTACCATCCCCATTGCATTTTGTTTCACAAAACCCATTCCAATTTAATTGCCACTATTTTAAGTCTAGCATCACCGATTGGCAAATATTGAGATTTTATACAACTATAACAAGGGACCCACAGTACATGCCTCACCTTATCAGTATTTAGCCAGCTAACATATTCAGTTAACCCTCCAGCATAAAAATATTCACTATACACGTCCCTTTCTGGATCATCATCCTCCTTTTTTAGAGAGATTGTAACCTGCATTCAATATGAACCTCTTGATTATGACAAAGGAAACAGTCGAACACTAGCTTCTGCTAAATAAGAACTCACTAAAACGAGCAGGTTAAGAATGCTCCGTGAAGCACACAAATCAAATATCACGGCTGCCTATACCTTTGGATTGAGAAAAGCAAGCTCCCTGATCCGTCCAGCAATAGTGTTATGGTCGAATTGAATTGCAGTTGTGAATACTGATTACCAGTTTGTTTCAGAAAAGATAAGTTAGTCATCAAATCCTATCTTTGGGAGGGTACAATAGATAAGTACGGAAAACAGGCAAAACCTTCTTTGTCAGGCCAGAACCGGATGCATGTCCCTTGAGTCCCCCTTGACTCTGGTGGTAGGACATGACATGTAAGTGTTGTTACGGGCTTTCCACGAGAATACTTCTGCTGAAACTCCATTCCATCTCTGCGAACTATAACCTCCAATGCCTGTGAATAATGGGAGCTCCATAATTAGTTGTATGCATATTATCCTAATAGACTCCTGATGTCTTGCCAAATATAACAGTTTCTTATAGTTGAAAGTATCTGAAATTGATAGCCCCAGCACTCAGTACAGAACCATTCCAGGATCTTTCTCATATGATATCAGGTTTGGACATTAGATTAACTTTCACACAAAATAAAGAATTTGCAATAACATAGCAAACCCTTCCTATACGATCAAATGCGCAGGATCTAATTATCATTACAAACATGTGACAGAGGATATTTTCAATTTAGCAGAAAAGGCAACAATGTACTAACGGTTACAACACACCTCTGACAATGCATTCACAACCGATAAACCTACGCCATGCAATCCACCAGACACGCTGTACCCACTACTCTTGCCACCAAACTTACCACCTGCATGTAAGACCTGCACAAATAAAAAGCACTGATTAATTGCAGGACCAAATGTTAGGATAACAAAAACAAAAATACGTGTGAATCAACATTGAGACAAACATAGATAGCTTTCTACACAATATATAAGTATAAGGTGTACTAATAGATGTTTGTCAAGTGGCAGTACCGTAAGGACAGTTTCCAAAGACGATTTTCCCGTTGCAGGATGCAAATCTGTGGGTATCTGCAGACAGAAAGCTATGTATGAATAAAAGTGACCAAATGCATTTTGATATTAGCAACAAATTTTACTTCTGGGATGAAAGAAAGCTATATACAAAATAAATAAAAAAAACGTAAATGAATAAGATAGAGCATGATTGACATATATTGTTTACTCTTGGTGCACATTAGATATAAAACCGGAAGCTTTGAGAAAAATCAGCTAGGAATACCAAAATTGGCTCCTACACATAACTACAGAGTACAGAATGCCATTGGGTGCCACTTAACCTTTCTCTTGCATCTCGGCATAAGAAAACAATATCCATGTTTTCAGTTACAAATATACGCGAAGATGAGTAAGTGGAACAAATCACATACCCCACGTCCATTGTCTGAAATGCTGACTGAATCATCTGAATGTAAAACAACGTCGATCTTTGAAGCAAAACCAGCTTGGGCCTCGTCAATTGCGTTGTCAAGGATCTCATAAACCTAAGAAACAACATGTATTGGGAAGGATATAACCAGTTGATAGGAGCCAGTCACGACCAAGAACGTCAAAAGAAAAAGGCATTTACCAGATGGTGCAAACCACGAGATCCAGTGCTACCAATATACATCCCAGGTCTTTTCCTGACAGGGTCTAAGCCTTCCAACACCTAATACACCATAGAGAATTTAAGATACAATAACCCAAAAAAGTGAAACTAAGAGATTCATAGTAGGAATTTTCAATAACTATAGAAGAAAACATCGTTCCAATGATCGAGTACACAAACATAAAAACAGCAAATCATCTAAAAAAGCAAGAAAACGAAAAAGATCTTTAGAGGAATTACTTGGATGTGCTCGGAACTATAATCCTTAGAGGTAGAGCTCTCTTGGAGAGACTCCATGGTCGATGACATAAAACTTTTAGGTGAGACCGCATTTCTTTGTACAAGTCTTTGACTAAAAACATTGGCTAACTGAAACTTTATCCTGAAACCAAATGTGAATAATGGTTATACTACCAACTTTTGCTTCAGACTATGGAAGCGAATCACATAGCTAAATGTTAATAGTAAACTAAAGCCCTGAAAGTGACCAAATACGAAAAACATTTTTGAAGGAGCTGAAGAAAGCAATTGACTTTCACTTGAAAAGTAGTATAACATAAAATTCCCAATTCCGAGAAAACTTGGAAACTATCAGCAATCGCGTAAAGGAATGATTTTTATCATCGGAGGCAAATTGGTATTGCTTCTTCTATTCAATCTTCATTTCACTGCGTAATTTCCCCGGAAACCAAAACCGGAAAAGTGAAAAGAAGAAATGAGCTAATTAATACAATACCTGGGTGTTGAAGAGCTGAGAGCTGAGGAGTGACGGTGAAGTGAAGGATATAGAGAGTGAGAGAAGAGACGAGGACGAGGACGAGAAGCCATGAGACGAAAATAACGGAGAAGATAAGAGTGTTGTCTCTGAACTAGAGCCATGGAGGAGTTGATGGTGACAGTCAAAGACATGTTTTCTTCTGCTTCAAACAAGTTTTACGGGTACTCATGTCGGGCCGGGTTACTCAAACCCACCCGGCCCAAAGTTCTTGTACTTCAATTAAATAAATTCCGATTATGATTTGCAGCCCAAAAAAAACCATTAAGGATTTTTCATTTTCGATGTCTCTGAATTTTGTTTGAATAGGTGAACCTTAAAACGCAGACCACATTTTCCGCGGCACAAACGCGCTTAACGCCATCTCTATTCATATCATAAATATTGGTAAGGTACGTTGCTTATAAATTAAAACCCACCCAATGCCCAATATTTTCTCATATGTTCATTGCAATGGCAGATTTCAAGCTTCTTTTGCTTATACTCATCCTTCTATCTCTCTTTGAACTTGATCTACTTCACTTTCACCATGACTTCTTCTCTCCTTTTCCGGTCAAGATCGGTTTACTCCTGATATCCATCTTCTTCTATGCCTACTCAACCACCCGGTCTAAACCGGTTTA
>Ga0041059_1002404_pt1 | contig 13974 bp, 20 predicted proteins | sample AraColnosormetaG_FD_56232 | JGI IMG/M metagenome (GOLD analysis project Ga0041059, IMG submission 56232) | Arabidopsis roots microbial communities from North Carolina, USA - Col MF nosort | ecosystem: Host-associated > Plants > Roots > Unclassified | place: USA: North Carolina | collected...
GCATACTGAGAATTCTACACTACTCTAACCCATCCTCAGAAACCTATTCACTACTCAGACATCATAACAGAAAGCATAAACGTTGAACAAGTTGAAAACATAATAACAACAGTGTAACAGCAGGATGATAACAGAATAAACAACAGTAAACGAAATCTAGAACAAAAGTTGAATACTGAATAGATAAAGAGAAATCCGGATTACAAAAGGTCTAGAACACAAGGTCTGCGGAAAAACTAGATAAAAACTTTTTTTTTTAAACTTGTTCTCGAAAATGTAAAGTACATGCTACTTATAGCAAAATATTCCAAAACCCTAATACTCAAAACGACGCAGTATTGGGACGGATTAAGAACTGTACTCGAGCCAGGTGGTCGAGTGAGAGGTCGAGTGATAAGCTGGAGTCTTCTTTTCTTCCTTGTGCTCGAGTGTCTGGTTGAGTGCGGAATGAAGAAGACTCTGAAGCTGGCAGTCGAGTATTTAGTCGAGTGATAGAGATGATGGTACTCGGCTCGGTGGTAGAGTGATCGAGTGAAGGTGATGAATGTACTCGACCGTGTGGTAGAGTAGTTGGTCGAGTGATTGGTCGAGTGAATGATGATGGAGTTACTCGGCCTGTTGGTAGAGTGATTGGTCGAGTGAATGATGATGGTGTTACTCGGCCATGTTGGTAGAGTGATAGGTCGAGTGAAGGTGATGAATGTACTCGGCCTTCCTTTTCGGGATTTCTTAGACTCGTCGGTTTGTTCTCTTGATCTCTCATCTACGCTTCTTCTTTTGTTTCTCTATTTGAGTTTCGACTTTTTATTCATGTTTTTTTTTATTCGCTTTCTAATTCATTTTCTTCATACTAAAAATAAGGGGTTGGGTATGGATCAGATTATTCTCGTGTGTGGCAGATGGATCTTTGGAAAAACCAAATAGCCTTTTGACGTTGATAATATTAAAGATTGTCGAGTTCTTGAAGGTAACAGCCAAACCATGATTTCGTTCCAACGATGTATGAGGATTACGATTTGGATAACAAGCTATTCAAAGTAGTTTTGAGTTACAAAATCTCAAAAAAAAAAGAACTACCAGCAGATACACCACCAGTTATTATTGGTAATAATAGACAATTTTCAGCTTTTTTTGGGCATATGAAGAATGAAACCACTCGACTTTGTGCTGAGGTGAAGGAGAAATTTATAGTTCAATCCACAAAGGAAGGAATTGATGGTTTCGTTGAGTGCAGTTTGACAAGTTCTTTACGACCAAGTAATATATTCCATAAGGTAGAATGAGATATCGATTTATCCAGTGAAAACATGGAAGAAGCTGAAGTTAATAATATTTATGTGGATGGTGAAGATGATGAAAGTAGATTCGATTACTGCGACGATTCTGACGGAATCGATTTCGAAGATGAGAAATTTAGCATGTACGGAATTCCACCTGAAGAAGAAGAAAAACCTCAGTTACTACTCCAAAATTTAGGTATATTCATCGAAGAAGAAAAAGAAGAAGCTACTTATGCTACTTTAGATGTGTCTTCATTGGAGCTGGCGGTTGGACAATGTTTTAAAACAGAGGAGCACTTGGAGAAACGTTTGAAGATACTTACCGTATTACAGAAATTTCATTTTGATGCTGAGAAATCGACTCCAATAAAGGATGTAAGTGGAGGGTTCGAGCAACACTAGTAGGCGACTCTACAAAGCTTCATGTGAGAGTATTTAAGTCGGAATTTACATATTCTGTTACAAAGCGTTCATCGCGTGCCCGACAAGCAGCACATAAAATACTTAGACTGTTGTACAAGGATTACGTTGGTGGAATTAGACCAAAGGTTGTGCCAATGCATGTTGCTAAAGCGTTGAATAAACTCTTTCAAATCAAGGTATGATTTACTATTTCTTTTTTATTTGTTTTCTATTTTTAAATCGTTTTTTATAGTATTGCTAATACTCACTGTAAAATAATATTGTGTAAATGGATTATTGGAAGGTATATCGGACACTAAGGTATGCACGACAATTGGTTAGGGGTAGTCTATAAAGTGGATATGAGCAGCTTCCTTGTACATGCTAAGGAGAGAAAATCTTGAAATTTTACTTGACCTGAAGTTGATGAAGAAAAACGGTTTAAATACTTGTTCTAGCTTTTGGTGCAAGTATTTTAGGATTTCCTTACATGAGGAAAGTGGTACTTTTTGATGGTATATTTTTGCAAGGAAAATACTTATGGACACTTCTTAACGCAACAACTCAAGAATGTAATTTTTAGATATACCAGATAACTTTTGCCGTGGTAGATACTGCAAATGATCAATCTTGGAATGGTTTTTTAAATAACTCAGCTGTGTGCTACTAGATCATGAAAGCCTTGCCATAATTTCTGATATGCATCAATCCATTGGAAAAGCAATCAAGACGGTTTATCCTAATTCTAGCCAGGGAATATGCACATACCATTTATACAAAAATATATTAGTCCGTTTTAAAAGTCGGGATGCGTTTGGGTTGGTAAAGAAGGGAGCGAATGCTTTTAGATTAGTCGACTTTGAAATCATTTTTGCTTAGATGCAAGCTTTAAAGCGTGCTTACCTTTAAAGAGCGGATGTACGACTATGGATACGTTTACATTTCTATGGGGATAGGTACAATTTGCTTACAAGTAAAATTGTTGAATCAATGAATAAGGTCATGTTCCCCGCTAGAAGTTACCCTATTGTACAACTGTTAGAAAAAATTATGTTCATGATGACTAGATGGTTTTCAGACCGAAGGAATGATGCTTTGAATTAGTTTACCTCTCTTACACGTGAAATAGAGAAGATTTTGCAGGTAAGAATTTCTAATCTAGTACTATTTGAACAGCACATCTATGTAAATATTGTTCACTAATAACAATCCTGGGAATTGTTTTGTAGAGTTGTGTAGAGTATGCCAAGTTACTAAGGGTGCAAGATATAGATGCACATCAGGTACAAGTGACGTTTGGAGCATCTCTCCATTTTGATAATTTGAAGGATAGAAAATGTTCGTCTCGTAGATTTGATCTAGAAAAGATACCATGTGTTCACGCGATTGCAGCGGCTGAAATAATAAAATTCTCTCGGATATCAATGTGTCATCCTTACTATCACAAGAATTATTTATGCTCATCATATGCTAACGCCATCATGCCCAGGGATTTTGTTATACCAGTCCCGAACAAGTTGTGACAACCAAATGTTTACCACCAGAAGCTCGACAATAACCTGGAAGACCAAAGTGATCAAGAGTCAATCTGCATTGGAGATTGCTATGGATAAGAAGAAGCCAAGAAAACGACATGCTTGTGGAAATTTGAATTAAGTAGGCCACAATCGTAAGACATGCACTGATCAAACTTGAAAGAATGGTTAATTTGCTTATGTTTACTACTATTTGGTTTCAATATTTTTTTAGACTTTTTCTTTTTACTGTAAACTATATTTCAGTCATGAATAAAGATCATTACAAAGAAGGTTCTTAAGCCAAAGTGGCTCGTTTCTAGGGTCTGCTTGGAATACCGAAGTCGTATAAGCAGGAAAAACTAAATGGTGAGCTATACTATTACAAAGACGTTTTGTGAACGTAAATACAATAGATGAAAATCTTGAAGACCCATATTCTATATCTAGAAGTAAATTTTCAGTTTCACTCCTATTTGACCTGCCATTTAGGTGTTAATGAGGACATGCAATCTTCTTCAAAGTGTATTTTCTTGTATCCATGTGTCCAAGCTTATTGCATCGCTACAAGTAATGCTTTCGTCTTAGCCTCTAGGGGAGTGTTACATGATCTAATATTGAAGATCCCCAAGCTTTTTCTTTCCCTTCAGGATCTCGTATTATCCACCCACCGGTACTTTGAGTAGTATTTTTATGTAATCCCGCGTTGAAATTGCATTTGACAAAAGAAACTGTTGGTTTCGTCCATGAAGCTTTTTGTGATAATGGAGGTCTTGTTGTAGCAGTATTTCCTCGCCTCTCACACATGTTTATGATCCATTCATTAACATCCACTTCTGATTGTGAAACGACCTTCGAAGAACATTTTCTGAATTTATTGAACACATAATTATTTCTTGCTTTCCAGATTCGGAAGATAAGCCAAAATGGGAGTAATTTTTGTTGTTCTGTTAGATTATTGTTAGAAATAGAATCAATAAGAACAGAGATGTTCTCTTCAACATCGTTTGAGAAAGTATGTCCTGATAAATATGAAAGTTTTGCTAGTTTCCATGTTGTAGTTGCATATGGATAATTAAATAGAACATGACATATTGATTCCTCTTCAAGTGAACAACGAGAACAGATTGGATCTATATTCATTCCTTTTTTGACTAATCTGGCACATGTGGGTAAAGCTTCTGGTATAGTTCTCCAAAGCATGTATTTATTTTTGGAATGATAGGAAGTTTCCACATCTTGTTTTTCAACTCTACCTATCCGGAAGGTGCTGATGGCTTGATTTGAAAATCAGTTGGATCATGAGTGAGTAACCAATACCTTAAATTAACCGTATAATCCCCTCATGTTGTATAATTTCACGATAGTCTATCATGGATTTTCTTGTGTGAGAGATGAATACTCTTTATATGAATGTGATCATCATGATTTATTAAACGGGATATTAGGGTTTCATTCCAAAAGCGGTATATTCCGTTAATAGAAATGAACTTCTCTACTTTGTTGTTTTGTGCAGGGGTAAGGAGACTGATCGGTCTAGGTGGATGGGTTGCTATAACATTATTATGTATCTGCTTCCTTTTTTTTATCACATTCAAACCCGCGAGTAGTAAAGACCAACCATAAGATTGTCTCTTTCGAGCTTTGGCATATAAGATAGTTTCCTCACTAAAGTATCTCGCCTTCATAACCCGAGCAAATAATGAATTTCGATGTTGGATGATTTTCCATACCTGTTTCGCAAGCAGCGCATCATAAAACTTTCCTAGATCCCTTAAACCTAGCCCACCTTCTTTTTTTGAATATTGTAGTCTTTTCCAAGCAATCCATGGGATACCTCGGTGTTTTGCATTCTTCTCCCACTAGAAGTTCATGAGTAGTGATTCAATTTCTGAAATGATTCCCATTGGTAATTTGAAGCATGACATGGCGTACACCGGCATTGCCATTGCCACTGATTTCAACATGATTCTTTTTCAGCCGGTTATAGGTGTTTTACACTCCAACTTGATGTTCTTTTCTTAACTCTTTCAATAATGTAATTAAACATTTCTGTTTTCTTTGGACCAAATTGCTCTGGTAATCCAAGGTACTTTCCACCACCGCCTTGACTTTGAATCCCTAACAACCTCTTAAGACGATTTTGAATGATTCCATTAACTTTCGAGCCAAAAGTAATGAGAGATTTTGCCATATTTATTTTTTGACTAGAATAGTATTCAGAAATGTCAAAAGCGACTTTCAGGGCTTGACAGTTGCGAACGTTAGCTTGACAGAAAAATAGAGAATCATCTGCAAACTGTAGATGAGTAACACATTGGACTCCATTTCCAATTCGAATTCCTCGGATATCTCCTTCAGAAACTCTCATCTTAACAAGATAGCTTAAAATATCGGCACATTAAAAGAGATATGAAGATAGAGGATCTCCTTGTCTTATTTCACATTGTGGTTTGATTGTACCATGAGGTATGCCATTTATTAAAACCGGGTAACTAACTGATCTCACAGTGCCCATTATCCAGTGAATCCATTTCTTACTAAAGCCAAATAGTTTCATTATTGTCTCCAAACAAGTTCCACTCTACTTTATCGTATGCCTTGCTCACTTCCGTCTTCACAGCCATAGAGGATTGAGATACTTTTTTCCTCGACTTCAAAGAATGCATCATTTCGTGTGCGATCATGACATTATCATTGACCAGTCTTCGTGAAATGAACGCTGCTTGAGAATCGGAGACTATTGCATCAAGATGATTTTTGAGTCTCTCCAACTAGACATTTTGAGATTATCTTTTATAGGATGTTACATAAAGCTATGGGCCGATAATCAGATAGTGTTATAGGATTATTGATTTTTGGTATCATACATATATTAGTGTGGTTCATTGACTGTTTCATGTATGAAGTTCTAACGTAATTTTTTACCTCCTACATCACGTCTTGTCCAACTATGTCCCAACAAAATTTATAGAATCTAGTAGTTAACCCATCTGGTCCAGGTGATTTATCATCTCCAATTTGGTTTATTGCCTCAAAGATTTCGTTGTCGCTGAATTCCTTTGTGAGGTCATCGTTCATTTGTTTGGTGACTGTAGCTTTTAAGCCCGCAAAGTCTATTGTAGAAAATTGTCGACTATTACTCTCATAAACTTTTGTGAAGAAGCTTTGGGAATGTTTTCCTATTACTTTATCTCCTCTATAACTCAAACCGGTATCATCTTTTATTGAGATTATGCGATTCACCAAAAATCTTGTTTCAGTGCAAGGATGGAAGTATCATGTATTTTGGTCCCCTTCTTTCATCCAATTGCTTCGGCTTTTTTGTTGCCAATATATCTCTTCATCATTGTATGCCCTTGTTGACTTTGTTTGGATTTTTGGAATGAGTCCTCTTACTGATCAGTTCATGCTTGACATAGCATTGTTCAGTTGAGCTCGTAGATGATCGATTCGCATTCGTGAGTTCATGTTAAACTTATGTTTTAGAGTTCCCATTGCTTGTCTACAAGTCCTCACTTGATATATTATTTGTGTTTTCTGTCTGGTGCTCTGTTTTGTCCATCCAACTTGGACGTGTTGTTTGAAGTGAGGCACATCAACTAATCTCTTATCAAAACGAAATGGTCTCTGCTTCGAAGTTTCAGTTTTTTCTAGAGTTAACAAAAGTGGTTTGTGATCTAAACTAGTAAGGTCAAGGAATTCCAATTCTGCAAAATGGAAGGAGGCTGCTCCTTCAGAATTAATAAGGGCTCGGTCTAAACAGCATTTTACTTTGTGTTTATGCCGTTTTCCAACCGAAGAAAACCTAAGCCTTTTGATCAGACGTCCAGAAGGTCACAAGTAGCCATCATGTTTCGAAAACTCTTGAAAGTGCATTCTTCTCTTCGTGGTCATCCTATTTTTTTCAGAATTTGACAATATCTTATTGAAGTCCCCAATCAATATCCAAGAGTCATTGCGTGTAAGTGACAAGTTTTCAAAGTGTTTCCAAAGATGATGGCCCTAAATGTTTTGTAGCTTTTAATTGATTTTTAGATTTTGGTTTTTGGTTTTTCATTTTTGTAGTTTGTGATTTTTGTTGTAGATTTTAATATTTGCAAAATCTTGAATGGAAATTTGTTTAGTTTTTAGTTTTTCTACATAATATTTATTTTTCAACGTTTTTAAGTTCTCTATTTTAATATTTAGTTTTCTATTTTCTATTTAAAAATTACTAAAACAATGATAATAAATATTTTCTTAATAATAAAAATTAAAAAGATGCAGAAAAATATTAAACATAGGTATATTGCATATAAACATAGATTTTATAAATTAAACCAATTTTTACATAGAAATAAAATTAAATTTTTAAATTAATACCAAAACAATGATGTAGAAAAGAAAACACAAAGCATAATTAAAATAATAAAAAAAAATTAAGAAATATATCACGTAATACTTCTAAAAAACTCACAAAACTTGGTTTTTGGATTGTATGAAGAAATAGGTAAAATCTCCTAAAATCTAGTTTTCCTATCTTTTAGGAAATCTACTTTTTTCTTAATCATGAATGGGTAATTATTAGTTATTGCAAAATTAAAATCCAAAAACTTTTCTAAAAACTGCAGTCATTCAAGGTCGATGTCTTTCACGTTGATAAGGATGACCATACACACAAGACAAATAGAAATTGATATTATTGATAGAGATATGTACATTGATATGGCGTTCATCTTGGTAGACTTTAGATAAATGCACATTATCCTTCCACAACAAGGCTAAGCCACCACTATGACCTTGTAGGGGTTGAGTTATTACATTGGGAAATCCTAATACATATTTACATAATCACACTTATTTAGAGTTTCAATAAGAAAAACAACATTAAACTTAAGTAATGTACATAGTTTACTAAGTCGAGATTGAGTCAGTGGCGCACCATGGCCTTGATAGTTCCAGGAGCCAATCCTCATGGGGGATGTGGGGGTACCGGGCCCCCTGCACCTCCGATCAATGTCATTGGGGATGAACCAGATGTAGCAAACCCAAGCTTCTTGTCTTTCTTGCGTATGTGTCTTAGTACTGCTGATTCTTCTGTTGCTTCCGCTTGATTGTAAAGCCTTTCAAAGCTGAGTCTCTTTCTCTTAACAAATGCATACTCGTTCATTACATTGTCTGAAAACTCCTCTAGCAGCCCTGCTTCTCTTTGATCCATCAGAGATTCACATACATATTTGGCATGCAGGTACCTTAGTCTATGAGTAGTTAAATCTGTATCTTCAAAAGTACTTGCCATTTCAGATGGAACAAAGTCTGAGTCTTATTCCTGTCTTGGTCCTGTAGTCGAATGGTTCTGAAGACCTGGTATCAATGTAGCCGGATCAATGCTTGGTAGCGAGCCATCACCAGTCATATCTTGTTCTCCATGTTCATGCTCCTGGTGGTTATCATCACTCCCTTCATCATCATGTGCAGGATTATCCTCTTCAAAGGTCAAGGCACATTCATTTGCATCGTGCTTAAGGGAACCACACTTGGTACAGAAGTTTCTCAATCTCTCAAATCTGAATTTGATGATAGTATTCTCATTCGCCTGAAATTGAATGTTTCTTTGGAACCGGAGTGGATCATCTAAATTTCAAGCCAACTTAACCCTAATGAATCCTAGTTGATTTGTGTTCTCATCAAAATCAACATCTACAACATATCCTAGTCTGTTTCCAACTGCCCTAGCCATTGCATTGGTTAAGAAAAGAAGAGGGATACCTTGGATTTAAACCCAGAAAAGAATTATCTTCATCTCATTCTCTGTGATATTCAGGTACCATCGATTGATTGACAACATCCAGTCATTGAATGACCACGTCGCAGGACCAAGTTCATTGATTCATCTGTTTGGAACTTGAATTGCACCTTTCCATTGCCAACGATTCGCCCAACGCAAGAATCCGCCAGTCCCTAAACTCTAGGCATTTGACTGATTAACGCTCGTAGGTTTTTTTTCGGGGATTCACTGGTGTGACGATTAGTGAGAAGCGGTTAACAGCGAACGCCTGTGAGACGAATTCCTGTGACAGGAAATTTGGAGCATCGTCGATTCCCAAATTCAGATCTTGGACAAACTTTCTTAGAAAATCACTCATAATTGATTGTTGGTTTTTGTCGAGTTGGTAAAACAGTGGTGAGAGAAAAAGGAATAGATGATTGAAAGGGTTAAATAGAATGATCCATGACGGTTTTGGTTGACGATTACCTCCCGTAAAGAGGGGAGAAGAATAACTACCATTGTCATTTGGCAGACAAAAACCGGCGTTGAAGACTCTAGAAGGAATTCTGCGAACATCTCAGGTCGGAAAAAAATCTCCAGTGGAGAACAAGCAAATGGCGTCGATCGCCCAAAAAATTGCCTTTCGAGAGAGACGACATCATCAATTTTTAGACTTAAACCTCTTCTATTGTCTTGTTTTGCATGTTTAAGCTATTAGACTTGATATCTTTTGTGTCTTGCAACGTTTTTTTGATTCAGTCACTTATGTTTTCTACTATTTTGTTTCAATATTTTTTTGTCTTAAACCTCTTTTATGTCTTGCCACGTTTTTTTGATTCAGTCACATATGATGTAGAAGTCTGAGACAAATGAAAAAATAATTAAGGTTCTGCAATGGTTTTTAAGCCAGTCACTCAATAGTAAGAAATTCATTTCTACTTGCCTATAACGTAGAAGTATGAGAGAAATGAAAAGATATACGTCGAAGTCTGAGACAAAATAACATGAAATTTTGAAACACATACCATGAATGTCTGAAACAAAACCCAAAACAACCACATAACAAAATAAAAACACAAACATAGCTTCTACGAATCATTAAGGCGAGGAATCTCGAATTCTTTCTGACGAGTCTCACAGTTAAGTGTTCCGACAAACTCTCCTAATTCATCAAACATCTCTACACCAAGATTGATCCATAAGGCCTGCATGTTTCTATCACACAATCCGTCGAATGACTTTCCAAGTGCCAAACATTCAATGTATTTTATCGCATATATTGCACAATCACCTCGATCGTCATTCACTGGGTTCTTCTTTGTAACCCTCTTCACCTCCAACATTGCGTAGCTCTTCTTATGGTCCTTTTCTAGAATATATTCAGACAACATAGTTGGGATTATCTTCCTTAAAAACATGCACTGTTGAACCATTTCTAATTCCTCAACAGGTGTGGGAATGCTGTCGTAAACGTAGATCCTGTTTGTCTTCAAGTTAAAATCCAAAGCCACCCAATGATTTTCATTGACAAAGAGACAACCGTAAAGGTGATCTACATTAGTGAACCACTTATTGTTTGTCGCTGCGTCTGTATGACTTGTACCGTTGAGGTGATTCACATAATAGCCGGTCCAGTTGTAGGTTTTAAAATCAGACGAATAGTGTTTGTTGTAGTCATTCTTCATCTTTCTTATCAAAACTTGATCAAGGAAAGCAATGCGGTGATTTGTGTATTTATAAGGATCACGAATGAACTTTCTAGGAAACATAGTCATTGTAGTTCCCATGTGGTGCAACATAATCAATACAACAATTAAAACCAAATTTTAAACCAATTCCACAAGCTGAAAATTGTAAATTACAAAAGGGAATACTTACATAGTCTTTCACCCAACCATGTGTTCCATCTGGTCTTTTCTAGGAGTTATAATTTGCCAAAACAATCGAACATCAAAATTATTTGTTTGAAATGGTTCTTCTCTGGGAAAAAAAATGATAAAAGAGAACCGAAATCATGGATTTTAGAACTAGAAAACAGAAACTTACTCATCAAGCCTAGCCAATCCATGAGACTATGAAGTTTCTCATCTGAAACTGGTTGAAGATGCTCGGGTATGGAAGGGGATGGTGCTCCATCCGTGATAATGCGCTTCACTGTGGATTTCCCTACATAAGGAGGTTTTATATAATCGGCTAGTTGAGTCACTCGTCTCTCTAGTAGTACCATCATTCAAATTTTTAATTTGGTCTTCAATTGACGACAACACGATAGCCATTGCTTCACTAGCCCGCTGTACATGAGGATTAGAGAATGTATCTTCAAAACTGCAAGCCATTTTCAAAGTATCTGCTACAACTTTTTCAGTTACATCACCAACATAGTCGTCATCTCTCCTCATTGTCTTCTTTAAAACTTTTGGAGTTGATACCTTCATTTCCTTTACCTTGGCCATCTTCTTCTTAGGTATCTTAGATGCTTTTTTAGGCATGATTGCAACTTTCTTCTTCTTACCCTTTGTTGCATCTTTCTTTTCACAAAGAACAAGCAGCTCAGATATTTCTCATTCATGCTTTTTCTTGTTCTTCACTAAGTAGATAACTTTCTTCACTACTCTCTAACAAGGCAAACCATCTTGAGATTATGGCTTCTCCTCTACCATACAAGACTTCGATAATCAATAATTTAATATTTCATCAACATCAAAATTCATGATAAATATGAAAAACAATTTTTAATTGTAGTTCAAGTTCTTTATTGGGTGTCTCATCTTCTTTATCGTTGTTGAATGTGGCATCATCTCCTTTGTTGTTGGATGTGACATCATTAATGGATACATCAGCGGGATGAGACTCTTTCAAAGCTTTCAAATCATTCTCCACAGCTGCAAGTCTCTTACTAAGCTACTCATCTAAAACAATCACTTTCTGATTAACAAGAGGAATTTACTCTCCAAACCATCAATTCTTCTGTTCAGATTTTTGTCCATCTCCGTAATTGTCCTTGTCATTTTTTCCAGCATCTTCCAAATATCCAACAAGCTTGTCTTCTCCTATTTATCAACCTATAATTAGTGAAATAATTGTGTAACTAAATTATTGTCAAAATGTAGACAATTATAAAAGCTAATTTTGTAAAATGGGAAGAAAAAAAAACAGGACCTCCATATGTGCTTTTTCTGTTAGCTGTTTTTTTGTTAGAAACCTCTGCTCTTTCATCATCAATAGGCGTTGACTCATTACCATTCTTTTCCTTTGAAATGACACTACTCGAACATCCTCATTTTTTTATTTTTTCGTTTCCTCTTAAGCACTGATTTCACATGTTTCCACGCATTGTTTCTTAAACGGTTGTGTATGATATCTCTAATCAAGTTGTCAAGCGTCATATCTTGATTCTCAGGCAAGTCACTCCATTTAGGGTACATGTTTTCCAAAGAATCAGGAAGCATATGCCTGACCTGCACCTACTAACAACACAAAATTAAAAGATTATGTTAGTTACATGTCTCAGAATTTATTAAATATATGAAAGAACCTAACTAAAGAACTAGAGAAGATCACACAAACCTCTTCATGGGCAACCTTCTCAGTTTCAATGAATTTCTTAAATTTGATACGTGCGCGACTTGATCTCCAATCAAGTAGTGCAACACCATTAGTTGTTGCTCTTCTAAATCCATAAATTTCTCTCAATCCAGGCATACTCTCGTAAATCCAAATCCACAAGGCATAGACACATCCATGAATCCCATATGAGTTTTTTTTGTAGTCAATAATCTTCACGGAACTAACTAGAGACTCAATTGCAAATCGACCCCAAGGATATTTCTCAAAAGACTCTGGATCAAGAACTAATTAGCGCTTGGCAAAGGGATTCTAGAACCGTGAAGAATCTCATGAACTCCAACAGATAACAAGCATAACCTACCAACCATCAACCTCTTCTCATAACTCCATTCCTTGCTAATATCCATTACGCACTCCAACTTAGTAAACAAGGGACCCTCGGACGTTCCAACATCCATTTCATTCCAAAACTCATGGTGTCCAGCTTCACAAGTGGCTGACTTGTCAATAAGATCACAGTTGAAACCCATTATATCCGCAAATTTAGTAAGAGAAAATCTGATTGGCCTTCCATCAATCACAGATCAAAGCTCCTGAAAGTTGTTGACACTCAGCTGGTTTGTAAAGAAGTAGTGAACAGTTTTGCCAGCCCATATATATTCCGCATGAGCAAACTTTATAAAGACACCAAGTGATGATTTCAACAAACCTTTCCACACATCACTACCTAATCTTGATCTAATCTTAAAGATATTTGAAACAAAGCAGCAATGGTTTATGCTCCTGTTTTGTAGTGGTGATTTACCTTCTAGATAAAGACGAGGCCGGTAACTATATAAGGTTTTGACTAGACGACACAATACCTTATCATAGAGAAAAACAATGTTCAAAGAGATTGTCATAAAGATTTTTGAACAAATCTGTCACTAAAGACACATGATAAATTGAGTAAATTTGTCACAACATGACCCTAATTCAACTACAAACTATTTCCAAAGGCGGGAATATATTTCTAATTTTTTTTCCAGCGAATTTGGCATAAGTTAGCTACCAAAACAATAGATTACTAAGAATTAAAATCTGAAAAGGAATCCAAACAATACACTCGGATATCAATTGATTACTAAAAATTGAAATCCAAATAATAAACAATACACTCGATAGGAATAATGATTCACCAATAAAGAGTTTTTAGGTTTTCTTAAAAATTTACCTCTAAGTATGCCGACTAGTTTCGAGAGCAGCGATGATGAAACAAGAACACGGTGAAGGAATAGTTATGAAACAAAAAGGGGAAAATTAATATTGAAATCATAATCAACAATACACGATTGATAGTAGGATTTTTGTCAATTAATCCTAAAACACTATCTTGTCGTTGTAGTATTTTAGGATGTCAATCCAATCCGGTGTGATGCAAACAGATGAGATATGATCAGAAAGCTCTAAGTCAAGCCAA
>Ga0041059_1002405_pt1 | contig 13968 bp, 8 predicted proteins | sample AraColnosormetaG_FD_56232 | JGI IMG/M metagenome (GOLD analysis project Ga0041059, IMG submission 56232) | Arabidopsis roots microbial communities from North Carolina, USA - Col MF nosort | ecosystem: Host-associated > Plants > Roots > Unclassified | place: USA: North Carolina | collected 2013-09-02
TTACACTGAAAGATTCACCACCACCGCCGCCACCACCACCTCCACCTCCACCGCTACAACAACCATTTGTGGTCGAAATCGTGGACAATGAAGATGAACAAATCAAGAACGTTTCAGCTGAAGAGATTGAAGAATTTGCAGCAATAAAGATTCAAGCGTGCTATCGTTCTCATTTGGTAAATGTTTACAAAAATTCCAAGTAACGAATCCATTTTTTTTCTATTTTTTCTATTTTTTTGCTTCAATTAGTCTAACAAAAGAAATCAAAATTTTATAAATTTTGTGGTAGGCGAGGAAAGCATTAAGAGCATTAAAAGGGTTAGTGAAATTACAAGCACTAGTGAGAGGTCATTTAGTAAGGAAACAAGCAACAGCTACACTTAGATGTATGCAAGCATTAATAACACTTCAAGCCAAAGCTCGAGAACAGAGGATTCGTATGATCGGAGGAGATTCAACAAATCCAAGAACATCGATTCACAAAACCAGGATCAATAACTTTTACCACGTAATGGATCTACAAAACCCATATCTCAAAATCCAAACTTGACAATGACTCCTCAATTTGACCTAACTTTTAAAATCCTCTGTTTTTTGGCAGGAGAATGAAGAAAACATCAAGATTGTGGAAATGGACATTCAATCGAAAATGTACTCTCCGGCTCCTTCGGCTTTAACCGAGATGAGTCCTCGCGCGTATAGTAGCCATTTCGAGGATTGTAACTCATTCAACACAGCTCAAAGTAGTCCACAATGTTTCAGCAGATTCAAAGAGTATTACAATGGAGATACTTTGTCTTCTTATGATTACCCTCTCTTCCCTAATTACATGGCTAATACTCAGTCTTCTAAAGCCAAGGCTCGGTCTCAAAGTGCGCCGAAGCAGAGACCTCCTGAGATCTATGAGAAGCAGATGAGTGGGAGGAGAAGATCTTCGATGGAAGCACCGAGGAATAACGGTGTCCCGAGAGCTGTAAGGATGCAGAGATCTTCATCTCAACTAGGGTCAAACACAGCCAAGGAAAGTCAACAACATCATCATCATCAGTACTATCCGTGGATGGCGATAAAGCTCGATAGATCTAATATTTCGCTTATGGAGAGCGAATGCGGATCTACAAGTACCGTTATGACTAATACCAACTACGGTAGACATGTTGATGTGAGTCCGGAAAGATTACTTGTTTCACAAGAAAATATGAATTTTGAGATTAGCACTTATATTTCTTGACTTTGTATTATTGCAGGTTCAGGGAAACAACAACATGTACTGAACACTGTGCTTTAGAATTTGAGAGATTGCTGGAAAAATAGGCAAGCCTAAAAAACGAAGAGGACAGGTTTATAGGAGTTTTTTTTATGATGATGGAGATTTAACAATCTCTATATGTAAAGCAAAAAATGTAGTAGACTGTAGAAGTGACTCATCTCGTCTTAAATTTTGATTTTTCCTTTTTAATTATCATTCGAATTAACGTTAACAGTATTTGTCAAATTCATGGATGTTACTATGTTCAAAATCCATAATTTGTATATTGATTCGATTACATTAGTCATCAGCAAACTGAATTACAATCAAACAGGACAGGAAAAAAAATTGAAATTTACTTGGCGATTATATTACAAAATAAACTAGTTATCAAAGTACCTTGGAATGACTCTAATCAAATTTTAATTTGGTTTTGAAGACAAAAATTCGGTACAGCTCTGGTTTGGTATGGTCAGACCGAAACGAACACTCATTAATGAAGTTAAAGTTGGACAGTTCCAGTGGGTATAGCCCAATAAGCGTGATAGGCCCATAAACTGTTCATATCATAAAGCCCACGTAATTCTTTTTTTATTTTTTTTAAGTTACGGTATGAAAAGTTTCTTCAGCTCAATAATATAACTTCTCCCCTGCTTCTTGTTTTCTTTTCTTTTTCTTGTATCCATACAAACGCAGAAGAGTGACATTCGCGTTGCGTATATGAAACACACGTTTGTTATTGGGGACTCTACTCGCCTTAATTTTTGGATTAGAAGTAATTGAATGATATCTTACACCATTGGTAAGCATCACCTTCGTAAATAATGTAACCATATTTCATACCGAAAAGTTAATAATGCAACCATATCGATTTATTTCACCTAATGCTATGATACACATTGTTTTAAACATGGATTGATTATACCATCCTCACAATTGTACATTTTTGTCAAATTATAGTTCAGTGTTGTTATAATATTCACCGGGATGAGAAGGACACAATAATGCCACCCTTATAACAACGACATTTCTCCATACCTAACATTGACAATTCACTTACTATATGGCAAAATGAATATGATATGAAGACCCTACACTTTATCTTACATATACGTCCAAATTGGCTACATTTGTCCATGAATATAATAAAATACACAAACACAAATCTTCTGAGAAACATGTATTGCTTGGTAATTACCATTATATTATCACACGATGGAATCAAATTTTACAAAGAAAAAAAATCTTTTATCATTTTTGGCTTTTGATGAGGACTTTACAGATTAATTGAGTTTCTATTGTTAGCTTCATTAGTGACCAAAACAAGACAGGTTATAAACTTGTTCTCACATATAACTCTTTTTGTGACATCCCACCTTTTTTTATGTCTCTTCTACTCACATTTTTTTCTGTGGAGATCTTGATGACCCCTCTTCTTGATCATTATCCATTTTTTAGATCTTGAACGTACACTTATTGATGTTTGTTGGTGGAAATGTGGCTTGCGTGCAAAACAAAAAGAAAAATATTTGAACATCTTGCGGTTTTTGAGACTCTAAGATTGTAATTTGACAAGCACTTTATCCTCACTAATACATGTAATCAAATGATATAACAATTTGAATTATAACTTTTTATACATTTAACTGTGTTTGTAGGCATTTGTTTTAGTTTAAATATCTTTTTAAACTATCTATTTTCAATATTGATATTTCAATTTTGACGATTTTTGTAATTAAAAAAAAATTGTTATTTAAATAGGCGACTTTACATTGGAGGCAATATCTCTTACTAAATTTTGTGATTAAAATTTGTTTTTTTTTTTTAAAATGCAGTCATCTTCCGGAAAAGATCAATCGTCCTCTTGAAACCCCTAATTTTCTATTGCTGAAATCTTTAATAATTTCACTAAACATCATTAATATCGATGATCACATCTTATCCAGGGCCAAAACAATATCTATCTCACCGATCCTCCCGTTAATAGTTCATTTGTCAACGGCTATAATCGTTCAGACATAGTATTGAATATCAGTGAGATCTTTCACTTTGCAACAATTTTTTTTATTAGTTAAGAAGAGACATTAAACAATATTTGCTTACTCCTTTGTTAATACATATGATTAATTAAGAACACAAAAAGCTAATATGCATGATTACACGGGCAATAATGTTGTTCAACATGTCCCTTTTTATAAAGTGAGAAGTGTAAATATTTATTTTCTTGAAAAAGTAGTTACAGGTGATAAGTTTGTATATAGAACAACAATTGAATACATGCATGCCTAACATTTCTTAAAACATAACATGCCCAACTTATTGCTAACTTCAGACTAATAAATGAGATGGTGTGATACACACACTATATATAATATATGAGAGAAGCTTAAACTACTAAATACATGTAAAATGCTAAAATAATGTTTTCTTTATACAGTTGATCATTTTAGACTAAAAAATCAGATTACATAATCTAAAATAAATCATTGTCGAAATTAAATTAAACAAAGATATCTAAGACATTATTCATTATTGAAATTACTGTATTTAATGTGGACACATTTGTCGTATGTTGAAATTTTTGATATGTCACATTTGTGCCTCTCTGCATATCAAAGTCTTTCATATTTAAATCCTATCATATTGCCGACACTTAAAATCCTTTTTTTTTTCTTTCACTAAACCATATTCCTATAAAGATACAAAAATTTCCTTAAATTTCGTTAAACAGGTAATTTTTCTACTATTTAATTACAAAATGACACCAAGATAAAAAAGAGTCCAAAAGATATAGACAAAAAAAAGGTAAGAAAATTTATTTTTACAAAAAAAAGGTAAGAAAAATTATTAAAAATCGAATATTTACTATATGCGCCAATCATACTAATTATTCTCTTGTCACGCAGTGTAGACGAAGGAGAGAGAGAAGAGAATGTTGTGTGTCTCTGTGGTTCTCCTCCATTGATGTCTGAAACTGAAGAGTCAAGTGATTGAATTTGTGTTCTTGTTTTTTACCCTTTGTATATATTTCTTTTTGGGTAAGTAAGTGCTTTTGATCCTTTAGAAATTCTCTGAGATAAATCGTTTTCGCTTGATGTTTCAGTTTTCAATCGAAAGTTGTCATCTTTGTGTCGCTGTTGCTTGCATTCATCACAAGTTTTTCTCCTGAATTTCGATAAAGTTACTTCCTTTGGCAATTTTGTTGCTACCCATTTTCATATTTCTGGTTAATTTCATCTACAAGTAAGATTTGTTTAGCTTTGTTTGTGTATATAAGTTTGATTAGTTTTGTTCCCAAAGTTTGACGAAGAATTGTTATTTGCTGTCTCTATTATTGGTGGTTGATGAAGTGTCTGTCTCTCTATGATACATTTTCCTGAAGTCTGCAGTTTTCAGTTTGTACCAACTCAATTCTTATGAAACATAAAGACTAGCTTTTCCCTTTTCTCCCTCTTCTTGATTGTGTTTTGTTATACATTAAAAAGCTTACTCATGTTTGTATCTTTGTCTATGCCTTGTTTGAAGATAGTTTTGTGTGTTATCTCTCTGAAGATTGCTGTTTTTTTTTTCTTGTTCAGGACGATCCAGTGTTTATCATTCTTAAGGACACCAAATTGATATTTAGCATTAAGTACAAATCCACAGTGCAAAGGTTTGTTTGCATTGGGAAAGCAATTTAAATCTAATGTAACTTCCTTCGTTGTTTAGCTTGATTATAAGGTCATTTTGTTTCAGTTTTGTAGAATTCTTAGTTTCTAGCATACTAGTAGAGGATCAAAGGAATCAAGTAGTTTACTTTGGCGTAGAACCCGTTCGTTGAGCTTCTTGCAGCAGCTGTTATGGCCAGTCTGTCGCAGTCAGAATCTGGGAGGTTGTACTCGTGGTGGTGGGATAGTCACATTCCTAAAAACTCAAAATGGATTCAGGATAACCTTGCAGGTATTCTATAATCTTTCTTGACTTCTCCTTGGTGTTTTTTATGAGTCTTGAAAATTGTGGCATTATAATGCTTTTGATTTGTATGTTTAAAGATATTTTGTTTCTTTTGGAAGTCAATTTAAAGGAAATATTTGTTTGTGTTGAAACAGACATGGATTCCAAAGTCAAGACAATGATAAAGCTCATCGAAGCTGATGCAGATTCGTTTGCAAGAAGGGCAGACATGTACTTCAAGAAACGTCCAGAGCTAATGAAACTGGTGGAAGAGCTATACAGAGCTTATCGTGCTTTAGCTGAGAGGTATGATCATACAACTGTGGAGCTTCGGCGTGCGCATAAAGTCATGGTTGAGGCGTTTCCTAACCAGATGTCTTTTGACATGATTGAGGATTCTGCATCATCTTCTTCTGAGCCTCGTACAGAAGCAGATACAGAAGCTCTACAAAAGGATGGTACTAAAAGTAAAAGGAGTTTTAGTCAGATGAATAAATTAGATGGAACTTCTGATTCTCACGAAGCAGATTCTGAAGTTGAAACCTTAAAGAGAACATTGCTTGAGCTTCAGACTGAAAAGGAAGCTTTGAATCTCCAATATCAGTTAATCTTGAGCAAAGTATCCAGATTTGAAAAGGAACTCAACGATGCTCAAAAGGATGTTAAAGGATTTGATGAACGTGCTTGCAAAGCTGACATTGAGATTAAAATACTCAAGGAATCTCTTGCAAAGCTAGAGGTGGAGAGGGATACTGGGCTTCTTCAGTATAGTCAAGCCATTGAGAGAATAGCGGATTTGGAAGCATCGATTTCTCATGGGCAAGAATATGCGAAGGGGCTCACTAACCGAGTGTCTGAAGCAGAAAGAGAAGCCATGAGTCTCAAGAAAGAGCTTTCTAGATTGCAGTCTGAGAAGGAGGCTGGCTTGCTACGATACAATAAAAGCCTTGAGTTGATATCTTCCTTAGAGAAGACAATTAGAGATGCGGAGGAGAGTGTTAGAGTATTCAGGGACCAATCGGAACAAGCAGAAACTGAAATCAAAGCTTTGAAACAAGAACTTCTGAAGTTGAACGAAGTCAATGAGGACTTGAATGTTCGATATCAGCAGTGTTTGGAGACAATATCAAAGTTAGAGAGAGAAGTTTCTCATGCTCAAGATAATGCCAAAAGACTGAGCAGTGAAGTTCTTGCTGGCGCTGCAAAAATAAAGACTGTGGAGGAACAATGCGCTCTTTTGGAGAGCTTCAATCAAACAATGAAGGTAGAAGCAGAAAATCTAGCGCACAAAATGTCAGCTAAGGATCAAGAACTTTCCCAGAAGCAAAACGAGATTGAAAAGCTTCAAGCTGTAATGCAAGAAGAACAATTGCGGTTTTCAGAACTTGGAGCTAGCCTTCGAAATTTGGAGAGTTTGCATTCTCAATCCCAAGAGGAGCAGAAGGTTCTCACCTCAGAACTTCATAGCCGGATTCAAATGTTGAGAGAACTGGAGATGCGAAATAGTAAGTTGGAAGGTGACATCAGCTCTAAAGAAGAAAACCGAAACTTAAGCGAAATAAATGACACTTCTATCTCCTTGGAGATTCAGAAAAATGAGATCTCTTGCTTGAAGAAAATGAAAGAAAAGCTCGAGGAAGAAGTTGCGAAACAGATGAACCAGAGCAGTGCCCTTCAAGTAGAGATCCACTGTGTGAAGGGTAATATTGACAGCATGAATAGGAGATACCAAAAACTAATTGACCAAGTAAGCCTCACAGGTTTCGATCCCGAATCTCTTTCCTACTCCGTGAAGAAACTACAAGACGAGAACTCGAAGCTAGTCGAGTTATGCACCAATCAGAGAGACGAAAATAATGCTGTTACAGGGAAGCTATGTGAAATGGACAGCATTCTAAAGAGGAATGCTGATTTGGAGAAATTGCTTCTGGAATCAAACACCAAACTAGACGGTTCCAGGGAGAAAGCGAAGGATCTGATAGAAAGATGTGAGTCTTTACGAGGAGAGAAATCTGAGCTTGCTGCCGAGAGAGCTAACTTGGTTTCCCAGTTGCAAATCATGACTGCGAATATGCAGACACTCTTGGAAAAGAACTCTGTATTAGAGAAATCCCTGTCTTGTGCAAACATTGAGCTTGAAAGTTTGAGGGATAAGTCAAAGTGCTTTGATGATTTCTTCCAGTTTCTCAAAAATGATAAGTCTGAGCTTATGAAGGAAAGAGAATCTCTTGTCTCTCAGTTGTGTAAGGTTGAGGAGAAGCTAGGAGTCTTGGAGAAGAAGTATACAGAACTGGAAGTAAGGTATACTGATTTACAGAGAGATAATAAGCTCAAAAGCCATCAAGTAGAAGAGTTACAGGTCTCACTTGCCGCTGAGAAGCAGGAGAGTGCTAATTACAAACGATCTACTGAAAGCAGATTAGCAGATCTTCAGAAGAATGTGAGCTTTCTTCGAGAAGAGTGTCGTTCCAGGAAAAGAGAGTACGAGGATGAGCTTGACAGAGTTGTAAACAAACAAGTCGAGATCTTCATCTTGCAAAAGCTTATAGAAGATCTAGAGCAGAAGAATTTTTCTCTCCTGATTGAGTGTCAGAAGCATGTTGAAGCATCAGAATTTTCCGAGAAACTCATTGCTGAGCTGGAAAGTGAGAATCTCGAGCAGCAGATGGAAGCAGAAATATTTTTGGATGAGATTGATAGCTTGAGAGGTGCAATCTATCAGGTGATAAAGGCACTTCAAGTTGAAGCAGATTGCAAGACTGAACAGAAGATTACAAAAGACCAAATTTCAGTTTCACGTGCTTTGGGAGAGATTGATAGCCTAAAAGGTTCACTCTCCAGTGCTGAATATGAGATGCATCGACTTGTAGTTGAGAACTCGGTGCTTTTATCTCTACTTGGACAATTCCAGTCAGATGGTTTGGTGCTCGAATCGGAGAAGAACATACTCGAAAAAGATCTAAAGACTAAAATACATCAGTGTGGAATGCTTGAAAAGGACAAGCAAGATCTACAGGAAGCGAACCGGTTGTTGAAATCAAAACTGATCAAAAGAGAGCAACAAGAGCAAAAGCTGAGAGCTGAACTGAAATTTGAGAATTTGAAGTTTGAGAGTTTGCATGACTCATACATGGTTTTGCAACAAGATTATTCCTATACACTCAATGATAACAAAACTTTGCTTCTGAAATTTTCAGAATTTAAAGATGGAATGCATGTAGTTGAGGAAGAAAATGATGCAATTCTTCAGGAGGCTGTTGCTTTGAGTAACACGTGTGTTGTTTACAGGTCCTTTGGGTCTGAAATGGCTGAGGAGGTCGAAGATTTTGTTGAAACTGTAAGCAGTTTACGAGAAATTAGTACGGGACTGAAGCGCAAGGTTGAGACACTGGAGAAGAAGTTAGAAGGTAAAGAGAAAGAAAGTCAAGGTCTTAACAAGATGCTGGAAAATTTACAGGAAGGCCTTGAAGAAGACAACTTCTTAACTGGACTCTTGGAACATCAGGTTTCTAATGTAGACGAAATCTTGGAACATAGGGAAATGGAGATCCTAGAAGCAGAGCATATGCTCAAGGCCACAAACAATGAAAACGAAGAGCTGCACAAAGAAGTTGAGGAGCTGAGGAAAGACTATGAAGACTCAAGACGGATGAGGGCAAATTTAGAGTGGCAGATTTCTGAACTGTCAGATGTTGCTGGAAGACAGGAGGAAGAGATTAGAAAACTTAACGCTTTGAATGAGAATTTGGAGTCAGAGGTACAGTTTTTAAACAAAGAAATTCAACGACAACAGGTTCGAGAGGAGTACCTGAGTTTGGAGCTGCAAGAGAAAAGCAATGAGATTGGACTTTGGGATTCTGCGGCAACATCTTTCTACTTTGATCTTCAGGTCTCAGCTATCCGTGAACTCATTCTTGAGAACAAAGTTAACGAACTCTCAGGAGTTTGTGAAAACCTCAATGATGAAGTTGTTACGAAAACGACTAAGATTAAACAGATGAAAGAAACAGTTGGATTTTTGGAGTCTCAAGTGACTGAGCTGAAGAGTCAGTTGTCAGCTTATGATCCTGTGATAGCATCTTTGGCAGGGGATGTAAAAGCCCTTGAGAAAAGTACACATGCTTTAACGAAATTTCCTGCAACAGCCTATCAACAAAGAGTGGTAAACTTTTGCACTCGTTCTTCTATTTCAAATGTCAACTCATCTTTCTCGCTGTACCGATCTTAAATAATTCTAAACATTTCCATTTTTTTCAGGGAAACAATCTGGAAGAAAGCGGCAGTACCACCAGCCCATGCAATGGAATTGTGATTCTGAAGGAAATTAATCCAAGTATTAAGACCATCGAACAAGCATTTGTTAAAGAAAAAGGCAGGCTATCAAGGCAAATAACACGAAGCACCTCCCAAAAACGCAGAGACCGCAGGAAGATTGAAAATATACAACCTGATGACCAGGTCACTGGTGAATCTAGACAGCCAAGATTGAGGCCTGAGATGACAGAGGTGAAAAATGAATTATTAATGAAAGACAATCCTCGTGATCAAGTCACAGACTCCCTGACCTATGGCAGAAGCCAGGGAACTAGTCATGGTTCCAATGACATGTTTGAGTTTTGGGATGAATCTGCTGAATCAGAGACCAGTGTAAACTTTCTCATCAACAGTAACAAACCGCAGAGGTCATTGAACTCCAATCTCCGTCATCAAAGCCGGAATCCCTCTATAGAATCTGATAAAGCGGTTGGAGTTGTTGACAAACTAGAGTTATCTAGAAACATCGAAGACAAGGCAAAGATTCTGGAGAGACTTTTGTCTGATTCAAGGAGACTGTCAAGTCTCCGGATTAGCCTAACAGATCTGAAAAGAAAGCTGGAGATGAATGAGAAACAAAGAAGATTCAGCAACGCTGATTTGGTTATAGTGAAGAGACAGTTGAAAGAAATGGAAGAAGCTGTCTCGCAGCTGGAAAACACAAACGAGATTCTTTCAAAGGAAATTGAAGAGACTGGAGATGCCAGAGATATATACAGAAAGGTGGTCGTGGAGAAGTCAAGAAGCGGGTCTGAGAAGATAGAGCAGCTGCAAAACAAAATGCAGAACATTGAGCAAACAGTTCTGAAGCTTGAAGATGGCACCAAAAGCAAAGGAAGGAAAATGTTTTCAGAGACTAGGACAGTGATTCTCTTGAGAGACATTATTCATAAGGGCGGAAAAAGAAGTGCGAGAAAGAAGAAAAACCGGTTCTGCGGGTGTATAAGGTCTTCGACTAAAGAAGAGTAGGGTGGTTCATAAGGTAAATTACATCTAGTCTTTCATAGATTATTGTAAAGATATTCATTGAACTGACTCTAGAAGAGTATAATATGATATGATTTCTGAAATATTGTAGCAACTAGCTTAAGATGTATTTTAAAATAAAGCTAGTGCTGGGGTTGAATGAGAAACGTGGCAGAAACTCGGATTTTAGAAGCAGACACAGTATGTTTCGATATAGTAGAACTTCAAGAGAAGGAACCTATATTACAAGAAATGTTTGGTTTTGTTGTGAAGAACATGATGGATTGACATCTTTATTACACAACGACTAGACTACAGATTTAAAAGTGTGCTAAGTGCTAACTTACTACCAACTAGAAGTTGACTTATATCATCTTTCACCTTGAAAAAGATTCAAAGAATTTCCTTAGCTACACAACACCAAATGCTTTCAGTGTTGGGGAGTGAGAGAAGGAAACGATGGAATCGACTGCAATATCAGTTTCCGCCCGCCATTTCTTCTCCCTAAGATTGAGCCTGAGCTAGATGATTCCATATGAGGAGGAGAGACCCTCTTTCCGTTGGGAGAGACACTCTTGATGTTAGGTATAGGGGAATGGATGAGAATCTCAGGCATTTGTTCAGCTCCATCAACTGCGACTGTCTCGAATGACTTCTCGATTCTGGATTGAGACAAACTAATGTCTGGTTTTCTTAGATATTGACTGTTAAATATCCCTGAGGAAGATCCACCTCCAAGAAGAGACTGTGGAGGAGGCATCCTGTTCTTAGATGATGAGAAAGGTAGTTGAACCAGTTCTGGTCTGAAAAAAAAAACAAAAAACTCAGCTACTCAGGTGATATAGACTCACATAAAAAGTCCTCTAGAATTTGATATTCTACCTGTAAATCGGCGTTGGTGTCGTAGGTAGAGCAGAACTCATGTCCTTTCTCATTAAAACCTCAGTGTTTTGTTGGCTTTTGGCTGTTCTGCTTTTCTCAGATGTTTCATTTTCCTCTTCTTGTTCGGCTTCCATGTCAATGGAAGACCCTGAGATATTCATTAAGCAGAATCAGAATCAGAAAGAGAATGTGAGGTTATTAGTAATGAAAAATTGAAAACTCAGAAGCAGAGAAGCTAACCATCTTTCCGGCCGAATGCGTTCTTACATCCTTCACATCTACAGTTTATGGAACAGCCCACACCACCCTTTAAAGAAACAACATACCAAATTACCGGAATCAGGCCATAGGAAGTTAATCACATGGAACCATTGAAAGCACATCGATGAGGGAAAATAAAAACCTGATAGCATTCACAGTATTTCTTCAGACAGTTTGATTTCTTGCAGTTGCAGCCACGTTTATGGCGCGCAGAAGCTGGAGTTTTGCTTGCATCATCCTGTGTGTCATTACAATATTATTATAACTTCAAGCAAGATAGATGGATGATGCAGAGGAATCAAAGGACGGGGAAAAGAATCCTACCCCGGTTTCTTGAACTGAGTCAGAGTTCCTAATGACTTTAGGAGCAAATGCAAGTGGATTCCGAGATTCAATCTGTTTGCGAGTCGCCAGGACAACGTCTTCATGGATAGGTTTATTGAAGCAGTCTATACATGAACATGGCTCTATGCAATAGACTCCAGCAGCAAAGCATTCACAGTAACTGCACCACACAAACATCAGAAGACTCAAAACACCAAACTTTTTTGAAGGGCCAAAGATCAAAAATGTGGAACTTTGGAGCTTACAGTTTCAAACACTTGGACTTTTTGCAGTTGCATCGCTTACACGACTCGCCTTCTCCAGAATCCAACTTAACCCTGTGTGTTTATCATGCCAACAGTTATTAAGACAGAGATAAAAGGACTCTACACAGAGGAGTTACTCTTAAAGGAAAAAATCTTACCTCTTCTTCTTAGGGCTGCTCAAATTTAACTCTTGCAAAGCTGGTTCAACAGGAACATCTTGATCTGCATCTTCCCGGATTTCATTTTCTGTTTGGTCCAAAGAATCTTGCAGTGTAGAGATGGACCTTTGTAAACCCACTTGTATATTCGCAGAACATGAGTAATCTTGAGTAACATTGGTTTTACAGTCCTTTGAAGACATTAAAATGGCATTTAGATGAAGACCAATACTCGGTACAACACATCTCGAAGAGGATTCACAAGCCGCGGTGTTATTCTCACTTGATGTTTGCTTATTCCCGGGCATCTCAAAGTCAAGACAACGTCTTCTTATACCACGGTGCAAGAGTGAAACAGCCTATCACACAAAACAAAAACCAAGAAGACAACTCTTTTAGAGACAGTAAGTATTTATAAAACACTGAAGATAACTACTTGTGATATTACTCCTGAGTTTACCTCATAAGGAATCGCATTCGCGGACTCCGGTTCCTTGTTTGAATCGTGCTGCATTGTTTGCTTCTCCACACCATTTCTAAAACGTGCTTCAGAGTTTGATGCTCTCTGCATCATAAAGCATCTAAAAGCCTCAGAAGCATCAGGTGAGTCAAAGATTAACAGCTCAGAAGCATCTGCAATCAAACTTTCCCAATCCGGAGTTTCAGTTTTCCCCTGAACATTATCATGCATCTTCTGCAGCTCCATTCCATTATCCTCACAAGAACCATCCTCTCCTCGAGTAGGAGCGTAAGGAACAAGCGAAAGATCAGTAGTATTTCCACCACACGGTGAAGCAACGGAATCATCAAGATTCGTTTCAACTGAAGCTTCTTCTCGCATGCAATCATCTATGTTAAGACCTTTTGTATCTTCTCCTTCTGCTGGAACTTCTTCATGAGAAGTAGACTCGTCTTCTTGAGATTCAACGGAATTGGTAGGATCAGAAGAAGAAGAGTTGTGAGTTTTGAAGAATCTGGATTCTTTGTGAGAAGAAGTTAGGTGAGGTGAAGTGAAAACAGAGGGAGGGGAAGTGAAATTCAGAGAGCTAAATTGGTTAGGATTTGGTATGGATCTGACTGGTCTTATTGGAGACAAACTGTTTATGTAATTGAACACTGGAGAATCCTGCATTTTCAGACAAAACACAAAAAGGGGAAGATTATGAATCTTATTTTGGTACTGTAATTAAGGTTACAGATTCCAATTAAAAGAATCTTATGAGACAGAACAGAAACAAAAGTACAGATCTTTTAGCGAATTAGGGATAAATAATCATAATATGACAGAAACAACTAAACCATCAGATTAAAACAACTAAAATTTGCATTATAATTATGAATCTTTTTTGTACCATTAAGGTTACAGATTCCACAATTCAAAGAATCTTAAGAAAAACAGGACAGAAACAAAAAGTATAGAATTTGTAGTGAGAATTGGAGATAACTGATCATAATTAACAACACTTCACTGTAACATGTGAAACAACTAAAACCGTCAAAGTCAAACAAATCTAAAACCAGTTACAGTTATGTCTTTGAACTAACTGCATTGACTTCAAACACAAAACCAAAGTACTTTTTTTTTTTTTTTTTTAAAAAAATGAATTGAATAATT
>Ga0041059_1002406_pt1 | contig 13968 bp, 11 predicted proteins | sample AraColnosormetaG_FD_56232 | JGI IMG/M metagenome (GOLD analysis project Ga0041059, IMG submission 56232) | Arabidopsis roots microbial communities from North Carolina, USA - Col MF nosort | ecosystem: Host-associated > Plants > Roots > Unclassified | place: USA: North Carolina | collected...
GATGTGAAGTTTGTTTGGATTAAATTTGATTGATAATGTGATTGACAATTTAAATTAAAAATTTAATGTAAAATTAATTATTTTGGAAAAAAAATTTAATGTTAATGGCATTGAGTTGTAAATAAATCTAACTCTAAGATTTATTTGCTAAAATAGCTGCAAAAATGTATATATAGATTAATCTGACAAAGAATTTTAGTGGATAAAGGAATGTGAAAATGTCGTTTTGTTTAATAAAAAAGTTGTAAAGATGTTGAAGCAAGCAAAGAATTTAATCATTAAGTAATTGAATCTTAAAGAACTTTTTTCCCCTTTGTGACGGTTTAAACATAAAACCGGACACGTTTTGATGAACCGGTCAAAGGTCGGTGTGTAACGATCCGACCAGAACCTTCTTTCTTGTGCAAAGTATCTCTAAAACGTCAAACCTCATTATATAGAGGCCCATTTACTGAATTTTGAGAAAATCTGAAACTTTTTTAGATTTTGGACGTTGTGTAACGAATGATGAATTAGAAGCAAAGTTTCAAACCATATTCATATTTCTTGTTGCTAACATAATGAATCGTATGAATATGGTTTGAAACTTTGCTTCTAATTTATTATCATAGAACTCAGTCTCATCCAACCGCACAGCTCCAACTAAACTACAAATGTGTTTCTCAAACAAGACACATTGCAAGTGTCACACACACAAGTAAGATCATCAATTCACCAGAATCATCACCAATGAAGACACTTGAAATCTCTGGTCTGAGAAAACTTGTAAAACTTTGCAACAAATTCAACAAAACAACAAGATGAATTCGAATCACACTTTTGTTACACTAAAATTTCTAATGAGACTGAGTCCTATGATGATTATTAGTTATTTGAGGCATCACTAAAATATATTTTTGATCCCTAACCAAGAGTATATCGATAATCAAAATTCTACAATATTTTATATTCTAACTTTCCATAACGAGAAAGTTTATCGGTGACAAGCGTTACTAACCAGAAATGCAGTGAAGAGAGATCATACATAGTGAAAATCATAAAAATGAAAGCCTCTTCCATAGGCAGAAACTTACACAAACATTTGAGAATTCACTACTTAGACATTGTCTCTTGTTACTACCGAGTTAAAAAGATTTACATTACTCTCCTCACTCCATCAACTTCTTTGAATTGTTCCATCTCTAACCACCATACGGTAAGCTGCACAACACCATACATTAAATCAATAACTTATTTTTTAGAGTGATTTTGTAGATGATTAGATTTGTGCCAGAATTTTCAAAAAACAAACCATAAATAAGTGGTGTTTTTTATGACAGGTAATTTTAACAAATAGCATGATATCATGTAAAATATACAAAATAACATGTTATTTGTTAGAATTACAAATATACAACAAATAAACCAAATTTATTTACGATTCTGTGTCATCCATATCTTGCAATGCCAATAAATATGGACAACATACATGTATATGGTCGTTTAAAGTATATATTTTTATATTCTTTGTCTCAATTTAAAAACAAAAAAAAAATCATGTAAAGCTATCAACTCAAAAGAATGTAAAAAGAAAGGGTGATTAATTGGTTACCCGAGCCTAAGGGAAGTGTCGGAGCTCTCGGAGTCAACAGGCGCTCCGGTAGAGTTTCCGGCGTTAGTAATAGACTCCGACGACTGTCCTTCCTCGTACACAGCAGCGTTCTCCGATTCAGCACCACCGTGTGCATGCACATTGTTACATATCTACACGTAACCAAAAAAAAATATTCCAAATTTAACATTAAACTGATAACAAACATACAAAATTCAAAATAATCAAGACTATATATATATCCACGTACTTGCATGCCAAGTCGCTCGTTCTCTTCCGTTAGTTGCGTTCCCTGCAAAAATCAAGACAAAACATATCATTAAGTTCTCTAGCTAAGTATTTGCATTTTGTGTTTTTAGTGGCACCATGTGTTTTGAATTTCTCTAGAGATCAACTAACTACGAATGAGCAAATCTTGACATGAAGCCTCGACCAAACTATATATCAAACAAGAATTAGATATATATTCGTTTATGGTTCCCTGTTTCAAAAAACAAAATGAAGATGAAAAAGAAAAAACGCACCAAATCCATGCATGCACACTCGTAGACCTCTAGGACCCTAGAGACTAACTAGCTACATGGTTACCTTTAGTTTTAAAGACATTTTTAAATCGCGCTATATCACTTGGTTTATTCATTTATCTCACAGTATGATCAAACATATGTGTTGTAGACAACTGGGGATTAAATTTAGGGGTGTGTACGTTAATGGTAGACAAAAGAAAGGGATTTGTTATCAACAGAGAGGGTAAGACACATACTTGCTGCCTCAACCGCTTGTTCTCATCCATCAATTGCATTCCCTGAACACCAAAAAAAAAGAGAAGAAGATGAAAATTTTGGATCTTGAAACTGCCAAAATTAATATTGAAATCATCAAGTAAAGAATAAACGTTATTTTGGTTAATTATTACCTTTTTCTGAAGTTCGCTGATCTCACTCATAATCTTGTCACTCTGCAAACACATCTCGTATTAGTAAATTGCATACTCGTAAGCTTAGAGAAACTTATACATGGTATCAAGTAATTTTCTTAACAACCTTTGTTTCAATCACACGCGTCAAACCAGTTTCAAGGGCCTTCTCTAGCTGCTGAAGCTCTTCAATGTCAAGTCCTTGAAGTTCCTCTCCTCTCATTTGCCTATATATGATCATGTAAACACACAGTTAGAAAATGATAGTGGTTGATCAAAAAAAAAATTAGTTAGAAAATGATAGTTAGTTCAAAAGTCATAGAATATACATATATAACGTACCTTAGTCGGTGGCTCTTGTCCGCAATTTCTTTACTCATTCGGGCGTGATCACTGTTCTCAACCAGCTAACAGAATAAAACATTGATTTAAGCTCTTAATCATATCCATAATGATCTAAAGCTCAACTCTCTACACAGGACTACTCTACATGACTACTACATGGATCGAGTCTAATTAATCATATGCAATAATATAAAGTTTTGTACCTATTAATACAAAGTTTTAAGAGATTCTTGGTCAATAAATACAACAATCTAAAACATATTGGTAATTCAACGGAGTAATACTCGATTTTGCAAGTTACAGAAATCGGGAAAGAAAATGTGTGGTCGTTTCGAGAATGTAGCTAACCTGTAACTCAAGAGATGGCTGATCAAGCTTCTCCAAGTTCTTTGACTGCAAGTTATGCCTCTCTAGGACTTCCTTCATGCTTCATAATATAAACACATTCCAATAAATAACTTATTATAAACAACTATACTGTTGATATTAACAATGTGCATATGTAAACACCGACAATATACCAAAATCTAAAATCAAAAGATGCAAACCAAATCCACAAAACACATTTAATCCCAAACATGTACATTATTTCATGTTAACACTATCGTTTTCAGTTACATATATACACAATTATCTGTGAAAGTGTGTATGTCCCCGAAGATAGGAACTGAGCTGATAACTAGTGGGTCAAAAATCCAAAATCGTATCTCTGTAATACGATAAGTCATTTTAGATCCCTAATATCAATAATATCTCTCTAAATGACTTTTCCCAACACTAATAAAGATTCCAACATATCTATACATATACATATATATATATATATTATTTTTAGATTACTTCTTCAAAGGGAAAGCTTTATACATCCACACATATAGATACTTCCTCATGTTATGGTACCCACATATTTCTATATAAATATGACATTGACGGCTTAAACATATCATACCACAATATCTATATACATAGATTTATACATGGTTGACACAAATACCTACTATAGAGCATGTATTTATATACTAATAATATACATATATGCATATCCAGATTTACATCTTTTTGAATATTACCGTAGTTAGATACCTTAATTTATCTAAATACAGAGTTTTACTATACACTTTATATATGTCATTTATGGTCATGATTAATGTTTCTAACAACTATTTTAATTATATAAATAGTTAGTGGTCCTATAAAGATTGATACAGTAAACTCCTATGTATCAGATATACATCTAAAAACTCTTTAAAGTTTTTTGTCTGGATCTAGACAAGATTCCTTCGATGAGTTATGAGAAATCTATAGAGAGGGAAGTTAGAGAGAGAAAGAAAGACCTGGAGCTACAGAACTCGAACAGTTTTCCGGTGGAAGAGAAGATGATGAGAGCGACATCGGCGTCGCAGAGAACGGAGAGTTCTTCAGCTTTCTTGAAAAGCCCTCTTCTTCGTTTCGAAAACGTCACTTGTCTCGCCGTTGCGTTGTCGATCTTCCTGATCTGAATCTTTTCTCTCGCCATCACAACGAACAAAAAAACCCTAGAAGCAAGAGAGAGAGCTTAGGTTTTGATTTTAATGGATCTTTCGAGAACGGGATTGATTTTGATGGATCAAGATTCAAGAATGAGAGATGATTAAAGAGAGAGTAAAGAGAAGAGATGGAGGAGGAGGAAGAAGAAGCCAGAGGAAATAAATTTTGTGAGAGAGAGAATTTTTGCTAAAAAGGGAGACTTTAAAGAAGAGAGAGAGAGTGACAAGACGACTGAAATGGAAAGTAAATCGTGTTCTTTTTGCTAAATTTAGAAGAATAAATATGATTTCAAGACAGTAAAAACCCTAGTTTTTGAAAGATTTGAAAGAAAGAACACACTCAGTCTTTTGTGAGAAGAATTAGATCTAGTCGATGAATCAACAAGGAAATTAGAGAGGATCAAAAGAAAAAAAACTCAAGAAGAAGAAGAAAACTAAAGGAGAAAAAAAGCTAAGGGAATATATTTAATTTTCCACCTCAAAGGTCGAGGAGAGAAGAAGACATGAGAAGGTTTTGATTGGTGAAGGATGAGATATTTTCAGGGAGAGGTTTATTAATTTTATAATACTATCAAGATGATGGGGTTTCTTAAATGATTATTTTTGGAAAGAAAACGATATATATTATATTTTTAGTTTTAGTTTTTTTTTTGGATATTGGTCTGTGTGTGGTGGTTATTGGATATGGTGAGGTAATAGGATTTATAAGTCTCCAATGAGATGAGAGAGAGAAGAGAAGTGTGTGTTTGGGTCAGTGGGGAATTTCTTTTTATAGGGAAGCATAAAATGAGTTGTCTCACTTTGTTCACTTATACTCCTTGTAACTAATTGGTTGGTATTTACTGCAAAAACTAACTAGAAGACCTGAAGAACATCAAGGGCTACAACGTATTTTCATTTTTGTAAATCTACGTACTATATGGTAATGGTACCTCATAACAAAATTCAGAAAGAACAAAATAATATCAACTGTATATTATTTTTATTTATGTAAAAACATTTGGGAAGATGACATTTCAGAATTTTTCTGAGGACAATGTTTTGTTTTTACTGAAAGAAATAAGTTTGTGAGTTCGGCCTTGGTTTGTAAGAATCCAACTCGGAAATGACAAAATAATTTGTTAATTTCAAAGACATTAGTGCAATAATTTTTGAAAATTTAGTAGTCAATCATGTGGCATATAACTTGTCGAAAAATTGTGTCCTTAAAAAAAGAGGTTTGTAACCTAATGAACCATATCTACTCAGATACATGTAGTCCATTATACAATTACAATCTATGCACTAATTTGGAAAGTTTGTCATGCACAAATAAATTTTGTTCAATCCCAGTAACAATTACACACACAATGGGGGTATCAATCATCACTGAAGTATTTTTTTATAAAACCAATTGAATATGTAACTCAAAATAAAATTTAAATGAAATCACTTTCTTACGAGGTTATTTATCATTTAACATTTTAATACATAAGCTCAACATTACAAATCACATATACTTCACCAACGTCAACAACAGAACCAAACATATGATTTCAATCGCCACAATCATCATTCCATAGACTAAAAAGCAATTTACAAAACCGTGATTAAAGGTAAGAAAATAAAATTAAAGGGTTTTTAAAAATAAAATAATGTTTAAGCATACCTTCATACGAAGAAACAGTGAATAGAGGGACCCTCGAGGCACGAGCCAGAGTAAAATAAAAAGTGTCGACCACTAAAATTTTTCAAAGGGACCCAAAACCAGACCCGAAGCAGCCACAAGAAATCTGATTGGGACACGATCCATTGTCCGTACAGAATTTTATTTCTAAATTAAAGTTTTACCCAAATAAAGATACTCCACGCAACTACTACAAACCCATTCTTCTTCTCTTTATTACTCCAAGTTTGCAATAATCTACCCTTCAAGAATACATGTGGCTCGTATCACTCACCCCCTATTTGAGTATTATTTACTCTTCCGACGAAACTCTTGTGTTGTATTATTGCGAATTTATTATGATACTATATGAATTATGAAGTTGCAAACGGTAAAAAAGTCATATGGTTGATGTGATTAATACGGTGTTAAATATAATTATGGTTTGCGTTAATTTACTGTAAACTCTTTTCTTTTCTTCTTTAACTCTTTTCTATCTAATTGGGTAATCAAGCAAATATAGTTGAATTATAATTTGAAATTTTTGTTGACAACAAAATATTAATATGGTTTGCGTTTGTGTTCTACGAGTAATGGAATTATGGAAGTTTTTAAAACAAAAATGTAGTATTTTTTGAAAATTTTGATGACGTATATTAGAAAACACTAGAAAACAAAACCTTCTAGTGGTTAAAGTTGCTAGGAGAATAACTATAAGAGAGGTGGCCTGATCGATATTACTTATTTCGGCATAATACATATTCCTTTCTAACGTATTTTAAACAAAGAAAATCGTTGAGTTTTTTTCAGCTTGGTTTGGTTTCGAAAAAAAAAAAGTTTGTTCACTCACAAAATTATTATCAAGTAATGTTTATTCATATTTGTCATGGTTTGGTAAAAGTAGATTAAATTTGGTAGAACATCCATCAATTGGCGTTTGGAACCGCATGAATCATTTATATTTGAAATTGAATAGTGTTTAGAGGCGCACGTGACACAACTGGTGAGGTCTTTGAGTTTTGATTGGTCAAAGTGTCAGAGTTTTTATGAGTAGACGACTCGTGACCTTTCCCTTAACAGTTCCAAGCCTCTCTAATGAAACATTGCACCTAACCTTTTAGCCATTTTAGGCTTCTTTCTTTCTACACAGTCCCTACACTACACACTCTCTCTGACACATCAAGGAAACTACAGTCACCGTTATCATAAAGCGGAGTCCCTAATGGGCTTTTTATTATTATTGGGCTTTTATTAGGCCCAAATTTTCCTTACGAGTAAAATAAGTATTATTTTGGTTCAGTTTCTCGCCGGATCCTGAAAATGACGACGGCGGCGATGACTTGTACGAGACTGACGATATTTACGGTGGCCGGAATATTACTTCAGATTATTGGCCTCTCCATTTTCGTATTCGGTTTCTTCCCCGTCAAGCCGACTCTCTCCGGCGTCAGGTACTACTAAATCAATAACATTTGAAGTCGAAGAAGAAGAATCTACGCTCTATTGATTTGTTTATTTGAAATGGCAGTGGCTCGGAGAGCTATCGAGATCCATTCTGTGATTCTTCTCTGATTTCGAACGAATCGGAGCTTCATCATCCAGAGAAACTGAGATTGCTGTACCAGGTATTTGTCTCTTTTGTGAATCCAAAAACAAATGTGTAAAGTTCCCTTTTGAGTTTGATAGTGGTGAATTTGTAGGAGTTATCTGGAATCTCTTCCAAATATGATCGACTGATTTTAATGGTATGTTGCACTTTGTTAAAATTTTGATTTTGATCTTTGTGAGAGAGTGTTTTTGAGGATGTTAAAGCGATGCTAGTTTAGGTTATTGATGGGCTACCTGCGGAGTTCGTTCTTGGGAAAGATGGTAAACCTCCAGAGAAGGTTTTGAAAGAGTCTATGCCTTATACTCAGTCACTGTTAGCTAATGGAGATGCTATTGGTTACCATGCTAAAGCAGCTCCTCCAACTGTTACCATGCCGAGGTTAAAGGTGTGTGTATAGTTGTGATTAAGTGGATGATCACAGTCTAAATGAATTTATTTGCTTGCTTAGTTGATAGAATTCATTGTTTTTTTCAGGCAATGGTTTCTGGGGCAATTGGTGGTTTCTTGGATGTTGCTTTTAATTTTAACACACAAGCTCTCTTAGATGATAATATTCTTGGTAACTATTAGTTTTCAACAATGAGAAATTTTTCATGCTTGCAAACATTGAAAGAAAAGCTATGTGACATTGGTCCAAATTTACCAGGTCAGTTTTTCAGGATTGGTTGGAAAATGGTGATGCTCGGTGATGAGACGTGGCTCAAGTTATTTCCAGGGCTATTTATGAGACATGACGGTGTTAGCAGTTTCTTTGTGAGTTAATGTGATGTTTGGTTTTGTTGATTGCTTTTCTTATCGACATCATGGTCATCTGAACAAAAAATGTTTTTTTGGACAGGTCAAAGATACAGTACAGGTAGACAGAAATGTTTCTCGACACTTGCCCGATGAGCTAAACAGTGATGATTGGAATCTCTTGGTTAGTTTTTACTTTTTCTTTTATTCCCCAGTATTGGCGTCTGGTTCATTTAACGCCAATGGATTGTTCTCTGCCTTAAAATATATACTGACTTAAACAAAAATTCCTCTTGTATATCAATTGAGCTTTTCTGTGCTTTATTCTTACTAGATCTACCCCTTATCAGATCCTTCATTACCTTGGTTTAGATCACGTTGGACATACTGGCGGCCGTAACAGGTCTTTGTTAGTTTCATAACTCATTTGTGAGTAGAAAGGTTACTAGTTGCATGGCTTATTCATCTTATTATTTGTTTCTCTATACTAGCCCCTTGATGCCTGCAAAACTTAAAGAAATGGATGATATAGTTAGAACAATGCATTTAAGAGCCATGATGGATCGCAGCCATGATCAAGGACAGACTCTTCTGGTCAGTGACTTTTCGTATTTGAAGGTCCATTTGACTTTCATATGTCAAGAGTCAATCTTATTTTTGTTACATATACAGATAATAGTCAGTGATCATGGCATGACTGAGAATGGAAATCACGGAGGGTCGTCATATGAAGAAACTGACTCCTTAATGCTCTTTATTGGCTTGAATAGCAATATTTCTGACTATGCTTCAGCTACCAATAATGTAGCTTTCCAGGTAGAACAGTCACTGCAACTTTTGTGATATAATTCATCTTTTTTCCTGTCCATAGAACATCTACCTCTTTTTGAAAAACTGTTGATGATAATGAGTTATGCATGATATGAAACCAACAAATTTCTTCTGATGTAGGTAGATTTGGCGCCAACTTTAGCTCTTCTATTTGGTGTGCCGATCCCAAAGAACAATGTTGGAGTCCTTGTCCCAGGAACACTCTGTTCTTTAAGAGGTTACCACTTTTGACTTCTTGCATTTTCAGTTTTGAATCTGTGGGGACGCATTTGACTGTTTTTTCTTCACTCTGTCTGATCATTTCAGATTTTGAGCAACTACGGGCACTAGAACTGAATTCATGGCAGTTACTCAGACTTATGCTAGCACAGATACAAAGTTCTTCGTTTCCACGCGTCTCCTGCAATTGCTTCCTTGATGGAACTTGTGAGGGTCTTGATTTGGATATTAGTGAGTGTTCTGGGGATAAAGAGAAACAACTTATTTGCTTGTTTAGGAATGCTGCTGCCCTCCATGGCATTTGGAAGTCCAAGAAATCAACAGAGTGCGTGATTTTTATGAGATTTTCTCTTATGGTGCTCCTCTTGACTTTGAACTCCTTATATTTAACTCCACGGATGGCTTTTATTTTAATAGGTCGTCTAGTACCATGGAAGATTTCAGCAGAGCTTTAGATGCATATAACACCTTCTTGAAAACTGCAAGTGAGTGGTTAGCAAGCAAAACCACGGAGGTATGTTTTGACATCTTTTCTTAGAGTTCTATGAAGTTCTTTTCGGAAAATAACAATTGTCAGTCGTCACTAGTTTCCAAATCTAGTAAAAAATTTATAGTATTCCTAACAAACTCTTCTATGTTTGCAGAAACCTGTTCTCTTACTCGGTCTTGGAGTGAGTGCCATGCTTCTGTCATGCTTCATCTGTGGTACTGTCTTTCTGTCCTTATTCAAAGAGGTTTACCATGAGCCCAAGGATAGGGTCTGCAGTTTGAGTAATTTGTTGAATTTAGAAGAGGTGTTCATTTTTGCTCTTCTTTTGATACTTGTTATAAGCATGGGATCTAGTTCAATGGTGGAAGAAGAGCATTATATATGGCATTTCATGGTATCAACATTCCATCTTCTGTTACTCTTCAAGACAGCGAAGTCATTCAAAATTTCCAAGGGGATGAACATTCTCAGAGACTTTAAATTCGGTTCTATCTTCTCGCTTCTTATTTCTGGTAGACTACTGAGAGGTTGGCATCAAGGGGGCGTGAACTGGACTTACCTTCCTGATATTTCTAAGTGGCTAGTGCAAGGTGGCAGTGGTTATGTGAAATGGATTCAGCTAATCTCAATAATCCTAGTTATTGGTCTAGGACTATATACTCTCTTTCGAACAGGATCGAATAGAAAAGGTGTTCGCATCCTAGCATTTGGTTTCTCAACTTGTGGGTTCCTAGTCTTGCTGCATGTAGGGAGATATCAGGATGAACTGTCAACCGGTTTTGGAGCCACTGTCACAGTAAAAGTTATTTATTATCTTCTATCTATATCTTCCATTGGAGCTTCTTTGGTTTTGCCATGGTCTGCGCTAAACAAAGACAAGTCCTTTCTAGCTGAAGTAGGTGATTGCTTGTATTTGATTGGCTCTGCGTACATACTTTGCTGGTGTCTTCTACAGCAACTTCTCCAACAACCAATCAACTCGGGCCCCATACTTTTGCTGCTCCTCCAAATCTTAGCAATTTTATGTCTTTCTTCTAGTGATTTTCAAGTTAATGAATGGGTCGAGGTTAGTTTTTCTTTTTGTTCTTTGTCTGTGATTTATACCGCAAAAAGCTCAAGATTTAAGGTTTGGTGTTTCTCTTCTTGTTGTAGATTACTGCACTCTATTACATGGGAATGGCAGGTCACTTTGCTCTTGGAAACAGCAACACTTTAGCAACAATCGATGTTGCTGGTGCTTTTATCGTAAGTCCTGTGCTTCCTCTTTGTTTCTAATTCGCTTTCCGTATGTATACTCTTTACCCAAACACTGACACATTCACCAAAACCCTTTTTATTTAGGGAATCTCTAGTCATTCTACAATACTCTCTGGGATCTTGATGTTCATGATCACCTATGCATCTCCCATGCTGTTCCTTCTATCCCTCGTCATGTACATTGGTGCAAATCTTAGAAACCACTCAAACTCAACAATATCAACTCACCGGGAAACGAGTCTTGGACAAATTTTGAAGCTAAAGCTCGGGTTCCCTTGCCTTGTTCCGCTCTGCATCAACTCAATACTCTTGACCGCATATACTGTGGTCTTACTACTCATGAGAAATCACCTCTTTGTATGGAGCGTCTTCTCTCCCAAGTGAGTCTTTGATCCTGTCTGCTTTATTCGGTTTTTCAATCTGATTTTTCTGGTTTAGTTCGATTTGGATCAGTTTGGTTTTCGCTAAAAAAAAAAGAAAAGATTGTTGCTGATTGTGTTTGGTGTACAAATGGGAACAGGTACCTATATGTGTGTGCAACCACTCTGTGCACATACATCGGAGTTTGTATCGTCGCAGCTACTGTAACCTACACTTTCTATGTCACTACCTTCCTTAGAAGCAATCGCACAAGACACAACAACTCGTAGTTATGGTCTTTTTTATTATATAGGAGGGAGATAGAGACTAATAGAGATACTGTGATTCTGAAATTTAAAGTAGAAGATCATGGGATCCAGTTATTTAATTTCACGAGTCTGCTTAAAACAGTACTTTTTTTTAACTGTATATATCTACTTTTTAGTTAACAATTTATTATCTTGAATTTACAGTTATGAATTCAACACTGAACTACACTAACGTAGAACAATAAATTACCACACAAAAAAACATAATATGTAATTGCTTTACAAAACCAAACAAAAACTCTGCAAAACAATTGGTCTTCTTCTTTACTTCATTCTAGTTGTCGATAGTTTAGAAGACTCATTGGTCCTCACTCTCTATAACAAAATATTGGAATCGGTACGTGTCTTGGTGACGGAGCAGCATCCATTGTGACTGAACCACTAAACAGTTCTCGCTCTTGAATCTGCAGTGTCTTGATTGTGCTCGTAGCTTTAGCCGACTTCTCCTGAACCTTCGCTTTAGATTGCGATAGTTTCGAAGGTTTCAATAACGTTTCCTGAACATCAGCTTTAGACTGTGATGGTTTCGAAGATTTCAATAACGTCTCCTGAACATCAGCTTTAGATTGTGATGGTTTCGAAGGTTTCAATAACGTCTCCTGAACATCAGCTTTAGACTGTGATGGTTTCGAAGGTTTCAATAACGTTTCCTGAACATCAGCTTTAATTTGCGATGGTTTCGAAGGTTTAAAAGGAAACTTTTGTGGGTAACAAAAACGTTTCAAGACAAAGAGATGAACCTTTTGATGAACATGTAAAACAGAGTTACGAGAGAAGAAGTAAAAGCCAATTCCGTGTTTTGTAAGAAACGGAACGGCATGAACCTCTCTGACGAGGTAACGGTGTGTTAACATAATAATCGACATCTTCAAGAGAGATTTGATGATTGGTCGGAAAATGGTAGACTTATCTATTCTTCTACGAGTTACTGAGAGCTTGATCAAGTAATAATTGTGACTAATGAGAGGGTTCAAGGTTATTTATAGAAGTTGGGTTCTTTACTCGTAGAAAATAAAAGAAAATTGATACAAACAAAAGGAAACATGAGTCTGTCCGTTTGTGATATGTTTCCTTTTTATGATTTAGGACTGTCGGTCTCACTTATTTTGTTTTCCTTAATCTGTTTTACCTTAATCATGTTTTCCTTTACTAAGTTTGAAATTTTTTCAATTAAACTTGATTATTACAAGAAGTTTCTAACTAGTTTAAAGGACAAGTTAGGGTTTCTCGAGAGTAATTGAATTTAGGGTTCTTGAGAGTCAAAGTTAACAACCCTTTTTGTTTGTTGGGAGATCACCCTATTTATACCGTCGGGTCCTCGTCAAAAGTAATTCAGGTTTGAATTCATACCAAAAAAAGAAAATTTAGGTTTGAATGTTTTTTTTCATCAAACATTGTAAAATTATGAAAAAAGTATCAGATTAAAAAACAATTGGAAATAAGAAAACTCTTTACTTCTTGTTAGTCAAGTACTGTGAAGATTAGTGGATACAGATTATTTGCTAAAAACAAAGATAAATAGACAATAATTGCTCCACAAAACAAAATCTAATTGAGTAATTGGTCTTCTTCTTCTCATTCAAGTCGTGCTTAGCTTTGAAGACTCTTTGATCATCTTTACACCACAAAATATCGGAATCGGTACATGTCTTGGCGAAGGAGCAGCACACATTGTGACGGAACCATCAAAAAATTCTACTTCTTCACTCGGTGTTTGAATCGGTTTCTCATGAACCGTATCCGGTTTAGATTGAGATTTTCCGGTTTTAGACGGTTTAAAATAAGCTTTTTGTGGGTAAGAAGGTCGTTTCTTCAAGCCGGAGCGAGGAACCACTTTTTGACGTACATGTAAAAAGGAGTTACGACAAAAGTAATGGTAACCAAATCCTTGTTTTGTAAGAAACGGAACGGCAAAAAAGTCTTGGACGAAGTAACGGTGTACTAACATTATCGACAACTTCAAAGAGAGATTTGTGTTCTTCGATGGGTTCTTGTTCGTCTATTGCTTTCTTAGGAACGAGAGCTTAATCAATTGATAGTAAGAAATAATGAGAGGGTTAAAGGTTATTTATAGTCATTGAGTTCTTTACTAATTGGAATCCAAATCAAAAAAAA
>Ga0041059_1002407_pt1 | contig 13967 bp, 14 predicted proteins | sample AraColnosormetaG_FD_56232 | JGI IMG/M metagenome (GOLD analysis project Ga0041059, IMG submission 56232) | Arabidopsis roots microbial communities from North Carolina, USA - Col MF nosort | ecosystem: Host-associated > Plants > Roots > Unclassified | place: USA: North Carolina | collected...
AAAAAAAAAAAAAAAAAAAGATCTCCACCAAAACCACAAAGTAAATCCAGAGAACATATTAAAAAAAGCATAAACTACCAGAGACATACACAGTGCCAGAGCATTTTCCTTGCCAAATAGCATCATTCCTCTTCTCATTCTCCATTTTCTCTAAAACTTCAACTCCTAGACCTTTTACTGGCAATACTTCAGTCTTATTCTTTTTCTTAGAGCTGCTACCAGATTGTAATTGGTCAACAACCTGTGAATTAGAAGAAACTAACATCAATTAGATACACAGAGATGCTGCTCCCATACCCCAAAAAACAAGACACAGTGAAATGTAATAAACATTAAAGTCTCTCTAACCAAGAAACAAACATTAAAGTTCCAATCTCTAATCCCAAGTAATTTTCTATTCTTGAGGACTTCTAGTGAAAAAATTCTTCAAATCAAGTAATGCCAGATAATATCTAAAACCTTACTAGTGATGCAGACATTAACAACAATTAAAAATAGTACACATGGAAGAAGAGAGCATTAAATAGGCTTGTCTAGCATTTCTATATTTGAAATGTTTACTCTTTATATACATCACAACAAGAAGAAGCAAAAAAATGGCCATTACAGGAACAATCTGCAGATTCAAACAAAAACTCACCTTTTGTTTCTCAGCATCAATGTAATTCTGAACTCCAGGAATCATTCTGTTTCATTTTCCATTAAAAAAAAAAATCATTAGTCACTCTCACCCATCAAACAAATATTGGAATAGAAGAAAATAAGATTCTGCGGATTAAAAGATTCTCACTTGAGGAGTCCCATGATAAACCCAATAAGACAAGCTTTGAGGCCTTTCTCGTGAACAACGCCAAACACAGATCCGATAATCTGAGCGAGAAACAGAGAGACAAGCGGAACCAATAGCAGAACCAGTGGCTCAAACTCCGACAAACGCGAGTTCAACGAGCCACGAGCTTGAATCAACATGGATTTCATCGAAGAATATGAAAAAGAATCCATTTTTTGTTTCTTTTGGTCTGGAGATTGAGATGGTGAGAAAAGTGAATCGTTTGGGACAGAGGAGAAAAGAATATAGAAAAGGAAAAGATGATCAAAAACGAGGTCATCGCGTGAATAGTATCAGATTACGACAAACCTTTTTTTCCTTAATTTTTGGCGCTTTGTGTTTCGTTGCGTGTGTTGTCAATTTTTAAAGTGGGTTACTTTCAGATTCTGATAGTCTGATAGTAGTGGGTGGGTGAAGAAAACTACACGAAATCTAATTGGAACCAAAACTTATATCAAAATCAAAGCAGATCAACGTAGTGTTAAGTATTAACTAAAAGCTTAAGATTGTAATAACGTTCTGAAAATTATGAACTGCCATAGAAATTGAATCAACGGTCGAATCAGTGAAGCTGAGACTTTTCTTCTGAAAAAGAAGCAAAATTCTACATCAAAATTGATCTTTCTTATTTGGTTTGTGGGAATCTGCAACTTTTGTGCTTGACACTTGCAATGCTTATCAAGTAAATAAATTATTGAAAACTTGAAGCAATCTCCAACTGCAACCCCACAAACAAATCGACAAAACTCAGAATATGACCCAGATACACTTCATTTTTCAATTCACTATTAGTCGGTCAAATGTTGCAACTGAACTAAATTAGAACTTATGGCTTTATTTATACATAGAGAGGTGTTCATTGAAACTACTTGCAAGTCTTGCAATAGATAAGAGTTAACCTTTAGACACATTAACAGGCCAAGCTTGGACCATCCAAATATATTCGGATTAAAAGCATATTCCCAGAAAGAACAAGAGCCAAATGACCATTCAAATTGTCTTATAAAGTCAATAGATTGTAATGACAAATGAACAAACAATCCAAACCAAATACATGATGAGAGACAATATTCCTCTGTTCCCAAGGTAAATCATCTGGGAATAACAAGAAAAAGACGAGAAAAATTGATAGAAGGATTTGCTCAAATAGTATAGAAATGCAACAATGATGTATGCTAACAACAATCTGATTTCTGTTCAGGCATAGTTCAACCTGAATATATCGTTGAACACGTAAAAGCTTCCTTGTGGCGTCGGCATCAAATGAAACATCTGTAGCACACAATGAAACCAAACGTTTTGTAGTTGTGTTAGAACAAGATCAAAGATACCAAAAAAAACAAAAAAAAGATCAGAGATAACAAAGCAAACAATACATAACATCGACATAACCAGCTTATTCAATCTCATTCATGGACAAGAAATCCATCAATTGTGGCGAGGGAAAACAATTCTCTTCAATCTAATCAACAAAACTCAGAGCCAAACTTGTTCTTCGAGACTAAACAGAGACTAATGCAAAGTTTTTCATCAATGAGCTATACACGAGTCACAACATCATCGATCATTGTAGCTCAAAACGAATCAGATAACAAGTCGCAACGAATTTGCAATTCTACATCCTTTAAAGAGTCAGATTTACAGATCCATCAGCTAATCTAAAACCCTAGCGATCTAATAACTAAACTCACAAGCAAATCAAACAAATCCAAACAAAGATAGATCAATCGGAAATCGAAGAGAAAGAGAGAGAGATACCTGGCTGAACTTGAGAGCGTGTTCTTCTCCGGCGAGCTGGAGATTACCGGAGACGAAAACGAGCATACCGGAAGCAGGACCAGAAGGCTGACAATCAACGGTGGAGATGTGATGCTTGCACTGCTGGAAAGGAAGAGAGGTGAGCTTAGCGACGATGCTCTGGACTCCTTGGATCTTTTGACCTTCGAAGGTGAGCATAGAAGCTTCCTGATAGAGACCAGCGAGACCGACACGGTTGGTGTCGAAGGTGGAATAGTAATGTTCGACGAAGGCCTTAGATACAGCGTCGGGATCCATCTGAGACATTTTTAGAGAGAGCGATGCCGATGATGAGAGATTGAGCAGCAGAGGATTGAGAGGATTTGGGAGACGCTAAAGGGTTTTGGTTTTTCTATTTATTCTCTGACCTGTTGTTTAACTTCGCGTCTCTACGACGCTGCTTTTCTTCTTTTCTTCTCAATTTGTTTTTTTTTTCTCTTTTTCTTTCTTTAATTTCTATTTAACATTTTTTTTGAACAAATAATTTTATATATCTTTTTTAAGGTTTGTTTCTCCAACAAAATAATTTTTATATTTTAATATAGTGCGATTTAGAGAATTTAAAAGATAATATTTTAAATAATCAATTAGATTATAAGATGTGTCAAAAATAATAAATTTGTTTATAAAGAGTGTAGGTTGCAGCGGTAGATACAGATAAATCCGTCAGCGGTTTAGTTCATTTTATTTTTAGGACATACAATGTAAACCAACTTTATTTAATGTAAAATCGGTTTATGATCGGTCTGCGAGAAATTTCATTTATTTTTCTTAGTTCATATTATAATAAATTTTAATTTATAAATTGTAAATAAAAAATAATAATATCTGCAAACAGATTTAACCGCGGCAACCATTTACACCTTCAGTAATATAATGGAAGCTTTACTTAGTTTTCGAATCAATCTCCATTATGTGTATATATTTTTCTATTTCGTTATTATCATTGTAGTTTGGGATCCCAACATGTATTATGGATTTGGTAAGCTAAACAATATCTTTGTAAACTTATGAATCAGAATAAAAAAATAAACAAAATGGATAGAAAAGCATTGGGTTAAACAGCCAGAAATCAACAAGATTGTTCCAACAAATTTCTTTGTTCTTTAACTAGAATATAAATCAGGTAAGCCTTTCTTATTCTTAGAAATTTCGGATACTACTAATAAAAGGCAGATTACATTCTCTAAATAGTTGAATAATCTCTCTAATTAGTGAAAATTATTTCGTAAAAACCACATTGGTTTCTTTCTAACGATCAGTTAAAAATGGTTGGCTAATATTTATACAAAATTATCTCACCTGCATTCATATCCACTTAATTAATTAATCATATTAAAGAAAATAAAACTCAATTAATTAAAAGAATAATTACGAATTTCCATGCGTCACCCAAAAACACTCCCAAAATCCTCAAAATTCGACAATTCCTCTCTCAAGTCTCTCTCAACACCTTCCTTTCAGTATCAAAGAGATTCTCGCTTTTGTCTAACTTTATCGTCTCTCTTCCTTTTTGCCTCCGATTGGCTGATTTTTTCTATGGCCGCTTCTTACCGAAGCACCGACTGGTTTCCTCCTACTACTACTACTGGTAAGCCTCGCTTGCTTCTCTTTAAAAATGATAAATGTTGAACCTTTTTCGTTTTATTTTCGTGGGTTTTATTGTTTCGTCACTCTAACGAAGAGATTACGTTGTCTGTTGATGAATTTTGCCCACTCTTGTTGTAATTTCTCGTAAAGCCTTAACCTTTTTGGGATTCTCTCACTTACTAGGCTTTGTTAGATTCTTCCACTTCACCTTGATCCTATGATTATTCTCTCATGTTTAGCTTTTTACTTATGGTGGTTGTGTCTGTCTGCTTTTTATGGATTTTTTAGGTTCATTTACGGGCCTAAATACTGACCAGAGTGTTCTCCAAGATCAGGTGAGTGATTAGTGGAATTGCTTGTGTCATATAATGTAAGCTAGCACCAATATGACACATTGTGTTATGATTTTACAGGACATAGTTAGCAGTCGCCCTTTTTGTGGACAGGGCACAGAATCATTTCACATTGGAGGTTAGATCTATATGATCCTTTCCTAATCAGTTCTATTGTATTTTAGCTGTAGTTTAGTGGTTACAACTAATCTTCTGCTGGTTTGTGACCTTTGTTTTGTTTTCTCTCTGGTATTTTGGCATTTTCATTTGCAACTTGATTTTGGTTTTTGGAGAAGAAAAAGCTACTGTTGTTTTATGTTCTTAAACCAAGAGAACTGATTATTCTTTCTTATAATGAAGTCCACCTACTTATGTGGACTATTCCAAATTGTTATCTTTGTTTTGGATTATTCTCATATGTGCACTAGAGGAAACATTGCCGCATACCCATGAAAATCTTTACCACTTTTTTTATTTCTGCTTCGCCATGTTTGTCTTGTGACCAAAATTGTGGATTTTATTGCTTCTTAGCTGTTATTGTAGTACTGTTTTGAAATTTCCTTGTTGCTCTTTAATGTCGTCGTTCTCTCAATGAATATGCAGCTGATACTCCAAGGTCGAACCACTCACACTCGGATGTTCCTAGCTTTGACAAAGTCTCTCCTGTGCGTAAATCATCTAATCTACGCCTTCCACACTACTTGATTTTGATTTCTGATATTCATGATGTGTTCATTTATTTCCTATCTCTTATTAAATTGATATAGGGCATGATAAATGAAATGTTTTACCATAGTAATGGTGTACCATCAGATTTTCAGAGGTCATCTCTTTCTACCAGAAATCAATCATCACTGCAGCATTATGGCGACCTCTATGCTGATGATTCAAGATATTTCGTTCCTTTTCACTTATCAAATCAGCAGTATCCAACCCCTGAAGATATTCATCTTTCTCCGGAGTTTCACATGTTTCAGGCGAACTCTAGACATTTTGATAGGCATGTGAATGAGAGAAACAGTAGTGAGATTGATAATATGATGCGCGCTAGGGGAAATTCTGTCTTAAGAGATAATATATATGGAGAACCTAGGGGTATGAATCTCAACCCCTTCAGTGGAGAAAACATGTTTCCTCCATTGGCATCTACCAGACCATGTATGAGACACCTTGGTTCAGCAGAATTGCTGGCAAATGATTTTAATATGGTTTGTTTCTGTAATCACTACCTCTACCTCTTTTAACGGACAAAGTACATAGAATTTCTATGTAGATCTGATTGATGAAATCTATGCAGGGTCCAGCACATGGAGGTTTGCATGATGCTTTTGAATCTGCTGCAAACTTAAGTTACAGAGAGCAAGCATATGCTCAATGCAAAAGAAGCCCTTTCTCTGCTTCTTCTTCTAGCCCAACTTGGGAGAATGATTATAACTTGCCACCACTTGATGAAGCAAGAAGTGAAAGCTACAATGACTTCAGCCACTGCCCTGCCATGCTTGATATGCTTACCGAGAGTAACAGAGGTCCGAGAGCATCCAGGCTAAACAGTAAAAGTAAAATGATCTCTTATGATCGCGTTGATCGTTTTTGTCAGCAAGAATTGCTCTCCCAATTCAGGGACGCAAAGTTCTTCGTTATTAAGTCATATAGCGAGGATAATGTCCACAAGAGCATAAAGCATTGTGTTTGGGCAAGCACTAAAAATGGAAACAAAAAGTTGGATGCTGCCTATCGTGAAGCAAAGAAAAAGGACGTGGCATGCCCAGTCTTTCTCTTGTTTTCGGTAAATCGCCTATTTTTCTTCATTACAAATCAAAACTTGTTGGAAGCTCTGAGTGTTCAGACTGATACCTTGCTTGGAAGATATATACACTTGCTTGTTTATTCAACCATGAAACTGCATTGTCAGGCCTTTGTCTTCCTAGATTAACCGGCATCACATCAATTCATCTCATGCTATATCTGTGTGTCTATACTTCAATCCACTGAGATGATACTGTTAATGTTTTTTTTTTATCGCTTTGGTTTGGATCTGAAACTCATAATAGAAAAAGGGCTCAAAAACTTGATTTCAGGTAAATGCCAGTTCACAGTTTTGTGGAGTTGCTGAGATGGTTGGACCGGTTGACTTCAACACAAGTGTAGAGTACTGGCAACAGGATAGATGGTCAGGACACTTCCCGGTCCAATGGCTTATTGTCAAAGATGTTCCTAACAGTCTCTTTCGTCACATCATAATTGAAAGCAATGACAATAAGCCTGTCACTAACAGTAGAGACACCCAAGAGGTAAACTAAACTCTTCTTCTCTTCCGCATTCGTTTCTTGAGGCTCCTTCAAATGGTTGAATATGCATATAGATTTGACAATGGTGAATCATATTTTTATTCTCAAAGTGCATTGATAATGAAACTGAGCTGTTACTGCACATTGGTATTGATGCTCCTTTTGAATCTTCTATGATTACACATAAGGGCAGTTATCTCTCCACTCTACATGGATCTCTCTAATGTGGAACATGTCTTCTTTGAAAACAAAAAATGCTTCTAGTAAAATTTGTTTATTTTCGAAGAAACATATTCAAGATCTTACTATGAACATAGAGATGTTAAGATATGAAATAGTATTTGTGTGTTTATATCTGCAGGTGGGACTGGAAAAAGGTATAGAGATGTTAGATATATTCATCAGCTGTGAGATGCGTTCTTCGATCCTCGACGACTTTAACTTCTACGAAGAGCGACAGATAGCTATCCAAGACAGAAAAGCCAGACAACGTGCTGTTCTTGAATCGCTCGCACTTTCTGCAACCTCTGCTCCAACATATTCTCTCCACGACGATTTTGTAAGGGAAATGTCCAAGCACTTTGCAGAGGCTTTGGCCTTGCAACACAGACCCAAATAGACCTCTTCTCTTTTAGGACTTGGGATTGGCTGAGGTTTAATTATGGTTTTTGGATTTTGTACATTTGATAACGTACTTAAGGAGCATAGGTTGTAAGATAAAATTCAAGGTTCTAAAAGTCGGTATCTACACCTTCTTGACTATTTGAAAGTTTAGTTTTCGACCAAATAAGTTGTTATGATTAGCATGTCAAATGAATAATGGAAAATGAAATAGCATAAATTTACTCATTTGCGGAGAGATATCAGATTTGAGTGGGAAGTTGACTCATTACAACAAATGTCCGAACAAAGAAACACACTTGAAAGATAAGTTTTGAAACAAAAGGGACAAAAACAAAAGCACCAACCAACTTCATAAGAAAAGATTACATCCCTAATGTGACATGTCTAGGCAAGGTCAAGACAAAGGAGACGGCCATCAAAGCGACGGCTAGAGCAACGACTGCGTGACCATCCTTTGCTGAAGCTGATCCTCCCTTATCCGTGGACGTAGCTGGAGTTGCCGGAGACTTTCCTGCTGGTGCCACCGGTGTTGTTGTGGCATTGTTTGTGAATACGGCTGCGTCTGGCGAGCTAGGTGAAATCCCTAGAAGCTCTGTTCATTTGTCACATTGAATTGATTAGTTGTTGTAACAAATTAGCTGTGGGAAAGTTAGGTTACAACTATAAATGTGCTACGAATTAAATGCGATTCTCTGTAGATAATAGTGGCAACCCGAGGCACCTGTCGCATTAAAGTATTTCTAGCGGAGTATATGGTAATATGGTTACTGGTTGGTTTCTTGTTCTCCACTCGAAAAATAATTTTTGTATATAGTTATGACAAATGAAATTAAATTATTGATTACTCGATTTAATTAGAAAACTCATTAACAGCCAAAAAGATAAAATAAAATCCAATCACCTTGGAATACTAAAACTTACAAAACTCATGAAAGCATGCATTCGTGGGCCATTGCTCCATTTATCTTAAAAATGTGATTTCATTACTAAAGTAAAAATAAGTAAAAAAAAACCTATATCATAGTAGTTTACTAGTTTTAAACAAAATCGTACTTAGTTATTATTCTTCTCTTTGTTGTTTCTAGGCATGTATTATTATTGCTCATTCTGTAATCGTCAAACCAAAAATCTATTTCTCTAAGTAGCCTCAAATATCAGACTAACTTGCATGCAATAGACACTAAGACACATGAAAGATAGCAAAAGCAGATCGATAAAGATTACAGCATATATGAACTAAAAGAAATTAACGAGAAACGTACTTGGACAGTTGGTAATGCTAGCGTTGTGGAGCTGACAAGAAGTTGGGAGTTGAATGAGTTTGTCTTCTTGAACACCAAGATCCTTCAAGGCTTGTCCTCCTGTCTTCGCTTGTTGTATAACGAAACACAAACACTTTGGATCTCTTTCTTTGATATCTTCAACAGCGTCACAACACTTCTTAGACGGAATTGTTGCCTTCCCGGTCGCAAAGTCCAAACACAAAGTCACCTTTTGAAAATCCTGGTTGCATTCATCAGCCAGAGCTCCTCCGGGAGCAGCCGGTGCAGCGGCGGCGATGGAGGCAACGATCGTCATGGTGACTAGGACGAGGTGGAGATGAAGACCCTTCATTATCAGTTTTTCTTTCTTTTGTTCAATTACTCTTTTGCTTGTTGAAGATCTTGTTTGTATTTAAAAGCAAAATGACTTTGAGGTGTGTGTGTTGTGCGTATTAAATGCAATGTGGTGTGTAGTTGGGAGCTTAGACACCTATACATATTAACATTAACGATGCTGATATAAGTGTTGACCTTACTTTTGTTTGCGTGTGATTTTATTGACGGGATAGTGAATGAAATCAAACATCAAATTATCAGTAGATTTCGTGTGTAGCAAAATCATAATAAATAGGGTTTTGTGATTTGCTTAAATTAAAATTCAGTGTGAATGTGTGATAACGAACGTCATTACTGTCGACGGATGGTAACATCATGTACAAAAATATACATATTTAAAGAATATGTCAATTTGAATTTAAAATTTTAGTCATATAGACAAATGAAACTAAATTTAAAGTATTGTTTACAAGAGAATAATAAATTCAAACTTGCAAGGAAGAGTATTAAATGCATCCATACCATACGAGAGTAATTGCTAATTCTATAACGCGGTTAGAATTTTAGTGATTTTTAGGTATGAACAAAGAATGCAGTACTCTTTCTATTTAAGTCGCTTTCACTCATAGGATTCAATGATAAAACCTGCTCAGCTGTACTCGTTTTCTTGTTTTCTGCTTTTTGATTACACAGAAAAAATTATCTTGAGTAGCTATAGTGTTCATAGAAGAATAGTATATGGGCTGTGTTCGCTCTTCACTGTATCAATAACTACATGCATGTGACTCTTTGTGTTGGGTCCATTTTCAACAAACCTCTTGTATTGGGACGCTAAATCCGTAAATCATGACAAAGACTCTTAAAAGTTAAAAACAGTTGGAACTTTACAATTATTGTTATGCCATTTCAACATTTAACAACAAACTAATCAATCTAAGGATGATTTGAGGTTGAATCCGAGGAAAATTTCAGACAAAAAGTCAGTTGAATTTGCTGTAAGTTTGTAACAGTTTACACTCTTAAGTCTGGCTATGTGCAAGGTTTGGCTAACATTCTCTCACTTTATAAATTTGTACATACTCACACACATTTTTTTTTTATTATTGCTCTTATCTCTTTGCACATGTCAGAAATGATTTTTTAAAAAAATAATCCAGCTGATTCATAGTCAGAATGACAAGACAAAACATAAAACATACAAGCTACCCGAAAATTTTATCACCAAGATATCTATCCTATATGATCATTTTTTTTTTGTGCAAACCTATATGATCATAAATTTGTTATTTTTAATAGGAAAGAACATCATGAATATACAAAAAAAAATTGGGTCAAGAATTGATTGACACAATTTGTGTTGGTTATTATTTATGGGCCTAAATTCTGGTAATGGGCTTTAAAGTTTTTTTTCAATAATTGATTACTACGATTTGTGATACACAAGAAAAAAGCTTAAGACCATGATTGTCCTTCCTCAAGTACGACATTTAACATGAGTTTCACGAAGATTTAGGAATTTAACAACAAATAGGGTTTTCATAATCAGCAAAATAACCACAAACCTTGTCGGTGTTGATGTTACTCCTTTTTTCAATAATCAGGTTCTTTCCAAAGACATGCCTTGTCGTAAAACCCTAACAAATGGACGACAGCATATAAACAAAAACTTTGTCTCCAAATACAAGCTCGATAAAATTTGATTTTCGTTTTAATTTTGTAATTTTTGCCCATTCCAAAAGCTGTAAATTCTGAAATTCGAGTTTTTCGTAAACATTGTTCACCGGAATTTTCGTCTTTGCGCTTTGTCTTTGATCAATTAATTGATCAAACATTGTAATATTACATCAAACCGCAAATCGTCTCGAGAGTAATATGTTGATCAAATCATCACAAAAACTGTGGATATAGCTTTGTGACAGCTCAAACATATTTACCAATTTATTTCTCTAACAACCAGTACACATGAATAAATATTCAAGATTTATAAAGTTTCATGGATGAAAAACAGCCGCGTATTGCTTTCGTACACGTAGTATCATTACTTAAAGACGATAATAACAAGTTTGACAACGATTTGTTCCTCAAACCTACCATGCAATATTCTTTTCATATTCATTTCTAGCGTCACGTAAAAAACATTCACCATAAGTTTTACATATATATATCTCAACTATGCGTTATACTCTTATCAAATTAAACATATTCTATTGTGCATGTCAGAGTAGTAGGGATCAATTTTATCAATAACTACCAATTGTCTACGTATCCTTTCACCCTAAAATTAAACATGATGAAAACGTTTACACTCATGATACAAAGTGAGCAGCTCCACACTGATGTGTAAAACCAGATATACGTATATAGGTTCTCCATTAATAAGATTATGGGAAAGCTTTAACTACGAGTTGTCAAAAACAGTTAGAGCAATCGCTTTTTTAGGTAAGATTAGACTTGAGTGTTAACACTTTACATTAAATAAGCGAGGGAGATGTCTCTATTTCATAATTCCCACTTTACCCTTTTTCCTTAGCTTTCCTCACAAGAAACTCAACACCCTAAATTTCTCTCTGCTTATCTACTACGCTCTCAAGTACCTCTCTGTTTTTGATCTCAGTGTTCAGTGACAATGGATAACACAGAAAGATCCTCTAATGGAAACATCCAAGCCGAGACGGAAGCAAAGGAGGAGAAGAAAAATATAAAGAAGGAATCAGTGTCATTGATGGGTTTGTTTAGCGCAGCAGATAAACTTGATTACTTTCTCATGTTGCTAGGAGGTTTAGGTGCGTGTATACATGGCGCTACGCTTCCTCTCTTCTTCGTGTTCTTCGGAAAAATGCTAGATTCTCTTGGAAATCTTTCTACAGATCCTAAAGCCATATCTTCCCGCGTTTCACAGGTTTGTTCAGAAACCGCTGTCATTGAAAATCTTTATATTCAAGAATGCTTTGTCTTTTCATGAAATGAAAATCACAAGTTCATAACAATTCGGTGCTTTGTCTTTTCAAGAATGCTCTGTACTTGGTCTACTTAGGATTGGTCAATTTTGTATCAGCTTGGATCGGTACGTTTCCATGTACATTGGTGATATGTTTTTATAATGTTATAAACTTTTATCTGTTTTTAATGTTTTTAGTTGGGATGGTTTATTATTGGCAGGAGTTTCTTGTTGGATGCAAACAGGGGAAAGACAAACAGCACGATTGCGTATAAATTATCTCAAATCGATATTAGCAAAAGACATTACTTTCTTTGATACTGAAGCTAGAGATTCAAATCTCATTTTTCACATATCAAGCGATGCTATCTTGGTTCAAGATGCAATTGGCGATAAGGTACTTTTACTAATATATGAATTCATTCATACTACTATATGGATTCATTATAATGTTTTGTTCTGTTTCAGACCGACCATGTTTTGCGGTATCTATCTCAGTTTATAGCGGGATTTGTCATTGGTTTTTTGTCGGTATGGCAACTAACGCTGCTCACGTTAGGAGTGGTTCCACTGATAGCTATTGCAGGAGGAGGGTATGCTATAGTCATGTCTACAATCTCAGAGAAGAGTGAGACTGCTTATGCTGATGCAGGAAAAGTCGCAGAAGAGGTTTGTTTATACACTATGACTGAGATTTTCTCATAAACTACTTTCTGCATTTACGTGTGAAGAAAGTCTCACAAAAGAAATCACATAACAAAACATATTTTAGTTTTCAAGAAAATACTTTTGCAAAATGTGAAAGCAAACACAATTCTTTTAATTTGATCCTGAAAAACACAATTCTATGGATCTTCAGGTTATGTCACAGGTGAGAACAGTGTATGCTTTTGTAGGAGAAGAGAAAGCTGTAAAATCTTACTCAAATTCTCTCAAGAAAGCTCTGAAACTCGGTAAAAGGAGCGGTCTTGCTAAAGGTTTAGGAGTTGGATTAACATATAGCCTCTTGTTCTGTGCTTGGGCTTTGCTTTTGTGGTATGCAAGTCTTCTTGTACGCCACGGCAAAACCAATGGTGCAAAAGCCTTCACAACCATCCTCAATGTCATTTTCAGTGGATTGTAAGTCTTATAAATCCGAGAAATTTTGCTAGATATATCATCAAACTGAATGATTCAATTGCATTTGCAGCGCCTTAGGTCAAGCCGCACCTAGCTTATCCGCGATTGCTAAGGGTAGAGTTGCTGCTGCAAACATATTCAGAATGATAGGGAACAACAATTCTGAAAGTTCTCAAAGATTAGACGAGGGAACAACATTGCAAAATGTAGCTGGGAGGATTGAGTTTCAAAAAGTGTCTTTCGCATATCCTTCTAGACCAAACATGGTTTTTGAGAATCTTAGTTTCACAATACGGTCAGGCAAGACTTTTGCATTTGTCGGTCCAAGTGGTTCAGGGAAAAGCACAATCATATCAATGGTTCAACGTTTCTATGAACCTAACTCAGGGGAGATTCTCTTAGATGGAAATGACATCAAGAGCCTAAAGCTTAAATGGTTTAGAGAACAGCTTGGATTAGTGAGTCAAGAACCAGCATTATTCGCCACAACAATAGCTTCCAATATTCTTTTAGGTAAAGAGAATGCGAATATGGATCAGATCATAGAAGCTGCTAAAGCAGCTAATGCTGATTCTTTCATTAAATCATTACCTAATGGTTACAATACTCAGGTACATTCTCCAAATTTCCATACTCATATCTTCTCATATTTCCACTTGATCATTATTTATCAAACCATTATAAATAGGTTGGAGAAGGAGGAACTCAACTCTCAGGAGGACAGAAACAGAGGATTGCAATTGCTCGAGCAGTTCTAAGAAATCCAAAGATATTACTTTTAGATGAAGCAACAAGCGCTCTTGATGCCGAATCAGAGAAGATTGTTCAGCAAGCACTTGACAATGTCATGGA
>Ga0041059_1002408_pt1 | contig 13966 bp, 11 predicted proteins | sample AraColnosormetaG_FD_56232 | JGI IMG/M metagenome (GOLD analysis project Ga0041059, IMG submission 56232) | Arabidopsis roots microbial communities from North Carolina, USA - Col MF nosort | ecosystem: Host-associated > Plants > Roots > Unclassified | place: USA: North Carolina | collected...
TTTTTTTTTTTTTTTGTATTTGATCACTGAACCAAAAAATTAGTTTTGAAGTTGAAATGAAGTGGTTCCATAATTCTCCGGATAAAAAAAGGAGAGAAAAAAAGAAATATGAGTGGTTCGGAAACGATTTGCAATAATATGGTCCAATCCCACCTGCGTATACTTTGAGTCACTTGTGTGGACAACACACACTTTGCATATTTGATGTTGATTTAGTTTTTGTTTAGTAAAAAATTAGAATCTTTAACAATTACTAGAACTTAATGCGAAGTGATAGCGACGAGAACTAGTTATCTAATCCTGATATCTATGATATGGTCCGATTCCTAGTGGTAATACATGTATTTCTCTGTAGTTGGCACATTAGAAGAAAGATTCCAAAAGCATAGTAAAACTCTATGTTAAAACTTTTAACTAACAAAAACACTAGATGTTGAAACTGTCATTGTACCCTTTAAAAACAAAACAAAACTGTCATTGATCAAGACTCAAGTATTTCATATATACGTATTTTAATATGTGATTTTGTTGTCGTAAAAATAAAATAAAATAGATGTGTATATTATACATTCATGTATTTAATTTTTTAAATATTCGGGTAGCTAAAATTAAAAGCATACGTAACTCAGACGACCAAGAATTTGAGATAACAATATATTACAAATCGAATATATATTGAGGTAGCTAGATAGCTTATCATTTTGCAAAATAAAGCTTCACATATGTTAATCGAATAATATGCGAGTAATAATATAATCTAAGAAAACTATCATAAGAATTGCTGGGATTTTGATTTTAAAATGAATATAAAGCGACTTGTTAGTATAGTGTATACTATACGTAACACTTCACTTGAGTTTGCTCGATTTTTTTAATATTATTATTGTAAGATGTAACCTTCTGAGATTATAACAAAGCTTGTATATAATGATGCATGAGGATAAAGGCACACTTGCAAAATGTAAAAGGAAACAAGATTTGGATCTTTTATGAGAACCACTTAAACCCTTTAAACATGCACAACTAGTGGTGAAACTACTTTTAAATTTATTTTATATGGTCCGTATGCATGCTCTATATGTTAATAATTCCATGAAATAGTAATTCATAAGTCTCCCAAAAGTTTGATTATGATATTTTGGTGTTGGTGGCTACTTTTGCATAAGATTATATTTAGATTCGTGTGAGGGGAATGCTTTTCTTTGGAATATAATACTTGTGGTGAAGCTCACTTGCTGACCTTTGGGGTCCAACAAAGGATACTTATTATTTTAGTTTCATTAAAAATCACTCTATCTAACTCTTTTCTTGTCATATGTATGATCTTTATAATTTGTTTTCTTCAACTTACACACATATATACTATTAAATTTAAACTCAAATTTTAACAAAGAAATCATAAATGTGTTCTAGTTATTTGGTATTGTTTTGTTTCTCTTTGTGGTTTATCGGTTTATTGAATTATGAAAGAAAACTGTATATATCCGCTTTGAATTTTTTGTTGTGTTTTTTTGATATTCAAGAGAACTTAAATTTATGTTGTGGGTTCATTTTATCATCTCGGTTCATTTTTGTTTAGGAAAAATAATTTACTCAGAAACATAATTGGTTTAACTTCGATTTAGAACGGTTTAATCAATTAATCTGACCCTCTTGGGTTTCAATTTTTTAGAGTGCCTGTGACTATAAATTGATCTCAAGAGAATTATATACCAAATAAACTAATTGGGTTATTTTACACAAATTTTGATATTGGATATGAAGTTGGGTTCTTTGTACATAGCATATTCTTTTTATTTTCATAAGTGTTATGTTAAAATGTTAGGACCATGGTCCACATTGTATACAAGAATAATATATGTGGTGTGAGCTGGATCCTTGAGTAATGAAAGGATCATATTCTCAAGTTGCAAATTTATGAACATCACATCATTTTGATAGAAGATTTATGCATTACCCACTAAGAATAGTTGAGAATATATTAAGTGATTTCAATACTATTATGTAAAATAGCATATCACCGAATTTTCAATTTATTAGGCAATATATATATGAACATCTTTTATTTACGATTTTTTCATATGTCGATTTAGGAATTAATATGGTAAAATTTGCCTATCTAGTAGACCTTGTTCTAAATTGACACCATTTAAATTTTAAAACCTTTAGTAAATTTCTAGGGCAACAAATAAAGTCATCAAGTTTATGGCCCATTTTCATTAAACGAGATCCATACATTTTCAAATGGCCTCCGTAGAAGAAAGAGTCTGGAGACTCTGGATCATGAACTAATAATCTCCCCTAATTTTCGTTTCTCTACACTATGGCCCAAATATTATTGGTATTTAAATTAGCCACCCCCATAAAATAGTTCCTTAACTTTCGTTGCTCTACACTACAGCCCAAACATTCTACCCCCAAAACTACTCTAAATCACTAGGCCCGTTAGGCATGTAATTTGTTAATTAAAGAAAACATTTATCCAAAAAAGAAGAAAAAAGGTTTGTCTGGTCAACCAATTCCAGTTTCGCGAGCTACAAGTAACCTACTAACCTCCATTGTTGTTTGCTCTTTAATGATTTAGTATAACTGATTTTCTGTTATTCGTCTTTCTTACAAAGTACAACATCAGTTATTGCGATTCGATACACAATTAATACGATTCGATACGTTGATTCTTGAAATTGATATATTAGATCACAATATCACGCCCACAAACATTTTGATAGATAAATTATTGTTATATGATGTATTTGATCATAATTTCCCCCCCATAAATCTCTGACGTACCCACATGGCCACATGCTACAATATAACTCTGGTTTATCTCTGCCACTATATATCGTGATCGCTTCATCTATCTTTGCCAAAAACAATAATTTTGATATCTTTGACCTCTAATCTCTCTCAATGGCTGTATCATTTCAAACCAAGAACCCTCTAAGACCCATCACCAACATCCCAAGAAGCTATGGTCCAACGCGTGTACGTGTCACATGCTCTGTTACTACCACCAATCCTCAGCTTAATCATGAGAACCTTGTAGTTGAGAAACGCCTTGTGAATCCTCCTCTTTCCAAGAACAACGACCCGACTCTGCAATCGACATGGACTCATCGGTTATGGGTTGCAGCGGGAAGTACAACCATATTTGCCTCTTTCGCTAAATCTATCATTGGAGGGTTTGGTTCTCATCTTTGGCTCCAACCAGCTTTAGCGTGTTATGCAGGGTACGTGTTTGCTGATCTAGGCTCCGGTGTTTACCACTGGGCCATTGATAACTATGGTGGTGCATCAACACCTATAGTTGGAGCCCAACTTGAAGCGTCTCAGGGTCATCACAAGTATCCCTGGACAATCACAAAACGTCAATTCGCCAACAATTCATACACTATCGCTCGAGCCATAACTTTTATAGTTCTACCACTAAACCTTGCAATTAACAATCCTCTGTTTCATAGCTTTGTGAGCACATTTGCATTTTGCATTTTGTTAAGCCAACAATTCCATGCTTGGGCTCATGGAACCAAGAGCAAGCTTCCACCTCTCGTGATGGCGTTGCAGGACATGGGACTGCTTGTCTCACGGAAAGATCACCCGGGACATCACCAAGCACCGTATAACAGCAACTACTGTGTAGTGAGTGGGGCATGGAACAAAGTTTTGGACGAAAGTAACTTATTTAAGGCATTGGAGATGGCGTTGTTTTTCCAGTTCGGTGTGAGACCAAACTCGTGGAACGAGCCAAACTCTGACTGGACAGAAGAAACCGAGACTAATTTCTTTACAAAGATTTAAAGAATATCTGAATATGTATGAGTGTGTCGAATAAAGAGCATGTATTAGGTTTAAGTATCAGATCTTGTAAGCTGATTAAACCTCCATTGTTGATGATCTTTCGTAAGCATGCAAACTTCAATAACCTGAACTACTACTTTTTACAAATAACCTTTCTAGTCTCTTTTTACATGGCGGAAACATTATTCATATTTTTAAGAAAATCTACTAGTACAGATTACAATATACAGAGTATACCATGAATATGATGAACCAAAACAACATAGCTTGTTACAAAAATAGCTTACAAAGCCTTCTTCTTTGTGTGCTTAACACAAATCAAGGCATAAACAGGAATGTTGACAAGTCCAAGAGAGACCAAAAGCCAGAAGAAGTAGTCAAGATGTCCTTTATTAAGGTCGTCTGGAACCCAACCATCTTTACCTCCAAGAGCTGTGAAATACGCCACAAGAGTGAGGATCAACGAGCTCAGGTAGCTTCCGACTGCGGTATTGAGTAGTGCCAAAGCGCTGCATACACTTCTCATTGCATCAGGAGATTCATCATAGAAAAACTCAACTCGACCAATGAAGAAAAAGACCTCTGCTATTCCCATTAGTATGTACTGAGGGATCTGCCAAAATATGCTCATTGCAACAAAGTCTTGAGCAAGCTGCAACCGCACTGTCTCAACAATAGCTGCAGCTGCAATGCTTAGGACAGAGAGAAAAAGACCAATGCCCATTCGCTGCAGATCAGTTAACCCTTTTGGTATCCCTGTGAACCGTCTTACAAAGGGTACGAGGAAACGGTCATATATTGGGATGGATATGAGCACGATAAGTGTGTCGAAAACCCCGAATGAAGCAGGAGGGATCTCGAAAGAACGGATTATTCGGTTCATGGACCGTCCTTGTTGCACGAATAGAGTGGAAATCTGTGAATATAGGACCGAGTAGACGATCCCCGAGGCCCAGATTGGAAACATACGGATTAGAGTCTTAACTTCTTCGACTTGAGTTACAGTACATAGCTTCCATGGGTTGGAAAAAGCACCGGATTTAGATTCATATTCTGAGATAACAGCAGCTTTGTCAAGAAACCTGCACAGATATAAAAACAAAGGTTTATGTTCCGATGAACATTTCCAAAAGCTCAAAATGAGAAACTGAAAGGGGACAGGTATTTTCTTGTAACCGTCAGTGTGTTGAATCTTCCTGCTTCCAGCAATCATGGAGTTTTTCTCTCGTGTTTCATACAGAAATGAGATATCTTCAGGGAGATTAAGCTTCAATTTACGGTATGCAGCTACAAGAACTTGGCAAACTCTAGTAATCGGACTACCTCCCGGTTTCTGAAACCGATAAAGCGGAGTTCCAATGAAGAAACTCGCAATAGAGACTCCCATAAACACGGTGGGAATCAAGAAACCGAGTCCCCACCCGACATTTTCTTGAACCCAAACTAACAAAGTGGATGAGATAAATGAACCAATGTTGATGGAGAAGTAAAACCAGTTAAAGAAAGAAGCTTTTCTAACTCGTTCCCTCGGGTCAGTATCATCAAACTGATCAGCACCAAAAGATGATACACATGGTTTGATACCTCCAGTACCAAGAGCAATAAGGTAAAGCCCTGTAAAGAAAACCGCATACTGAACCGTTGTTGCTGGTGAGCATAGAGCCGCAGCAACGCCAGCACATGCCGCTGGCTTTAAAACCGGAAGTGAAGCCGAGAGTGTCAACAAAGCCATTCCCTAAATTCAAAAACCAAGATTAACTAACTATGCAAATCACCTAAACAAACAAATGCAAGTATCCAAAGAGATTGATTAGTCTTACAATGAAATAAATAGCAGAGAAAGAAGCAATGGTCCAGTATCTTCCCCAGTAAGAATCAGCTATAACAGCTCCAATGAGAGGTGTGATATAGCAAGTTCCTTGCCAAATCATAACGTCACTAGCTGCAGAAACATTGGACTCGTGTAATTCACTTGTGTAGTAAGTGATTAGATTCTTGGCAATTCCATAGTAAGCTAATCTCTCACAACATTCGTTTCCTGTACATTGAGACCAAATTTGGAGGTTATATATAAGTACTGATAAAACAAGAATTTTTTTTTTATCTTTTTTTTTTGTTTACCAAGAATAAAGGGACAAGCTTTCCAGTTTCCTGTCTTCTTCTTCGATGGTGGGTTTCCATAAATGTCAATAGAACCATCTTCAGCTGTAGAAGACAATCCGGTCAAGTGATTGTTCACTTCCTCCTGAGATATTCAGACAAAAAAAAGATTGGATTTTTGTGGTTAGAATCTTGAACATAGTGGATTCTAAAAATTGAAAGTATAGCTATAATTAGAAAGATGTCAAGGGGTAAATAAATGGAGAGAAATTGGCAAACGCAAATTGATAGATTTAAGTCGAAACCTGTGTAAGAAGAGATTCTTCAACGTCAAGAATTCTCCTTTCGTCTTCTTCATTCGAATTCACCATTTTAAAGCTATTGAGAAAAGCAAATAGATTACTGGAACTCATCAAAAACGCTAAATAATCCGATTGCTTGCACAACTCTTGGTGGTCGGTCCCATTGATGGCCCAGTATACCAATTAAACTAAAGGAATTGTTTTTATTAAATATTTTTAAATGATCAAAATTGACTCTTCTTTGCATTTTTTTTAGGAGACAACTCCAACAATAGCACACCAGAAAATTAGAATAGTCTAATTATTAGAATACCAAAAGTAGGTAGGCATGAGGTTAATCTATTTAAACCGTGGATATCCGTATCCGGTTTTTGAACCAAACAAACGGATAGCCGGCCAGATATACGAATAGTTAAACGACGGATACAAATAATCCTAGAATTTAGGCCGGTTAATAGATATCTAGATATAACGGGTTTGATTGATTTTGAAAAAAAAAGATCATTTAAAAATATTTAATAAAACGATTCTTTTACTTTTTATCAAAATGATCAAAATTCAAAATTGACTCTTTTCGCATTTTTGTTTGGTAGGAGACAACTCCAATAATAACACACCAAAAAATTAGAATAATATTTATAGTCTAATTATTAGTAGACCAAAGTACGCATGAGGTTAATATATTTTACCACGGATTTTTATCCAAACAAACGGATAGCCGGCCAACATATGCAGATAGTAAAACGACGGATAGTCCGAATAAAGATATAGATACGAATAATCCGAGAATTTGAACCGGATAACGGATATCCGGATATATTTAAGTCCATATTCGATTTTATAACTTAAAAGTCTTATGATTTCATTCTTCAAGTGTTAAAGCTCAAAAAAAAACTTAAACCCAACTTTTTAAGTTGTTTTTATTTTATTTTCAATGTTAATAAATAAATCATATGCCAAAAAAAGTAAAAGTAAACCAAAACCATAAGAAGAATTTAAGAAGTTGATTAATCTCTTTTTTCAGATTTTAAGGATAATTTAAGTAGGGAAATTACTTGAGGTTTTTGAACTTTTTGAAGACCCAAAAAGAAAGTGAATGCAATCCCATATTGATTTGAAAGTTAATGCATTAAAGACCATCCCCAACCGGAGGCTTTTAGGTGAGGCCCTAACAATAAAAAAAGTAAAAAATAATCAAAAGTTAGTAGGAACATGAGAGAGAAACTCTTAAAACCCGTAAGTAAGGGACGAGCTCACAAACAAAATAACACATGTATTTTTATTACTGGTCTATCTGTATTAAAAAAATAGATTATAACTATTAAAATAAAATCTATTTTTTTGTCTTTTTAGAAATTTTTAGGGCCTTAACCGTTGGACATGCTCTAAGTTGCCCATGGTATTGATTTGGTACGAGTTAATGCAATCACCGTCTTTGTTTTAAAAGAAAGTTATACTTTCCACGATACGAAACATTTATGTTGGAAAATTATTTTAAATTTTGACTGTTAGGTGATTTTGTAGCTATACTTTCGCATAGTCATCCATCTGAATCAACACACGTTAAACGGCTCAAGTGTGCATGATTCTTGTGGACATTGCATCTCTGAAATTTCAATGAAGCGAAGAAGAGTCATTATTTGTCACTATAAGATAATGAATGATTATTAAAACGTATAAAACTCTCTTCACATCTATGTATTTCTCTCTAAGTAAGTACAAAATACACATTATTTATATACATGTGGGAATGATATTAGGAACACAATCTCAAAGCTACACAAACAAAATATTATCTTAGATTATAAAAAAAAATTAGAGCCAAAAACGATGAATATCATCAAGTTACTTGTGGTGGTATTCATTGCAGCTTTGAGTGGTAATGTTGGAGCACGTAAGATCGGAGGAATGGCCAATAATACCAAACTCATGAATAAAAAACAGCCAATTGGAAACTCTACTAACAATGTTACTGGTGGAGCCACAAATGGCACCAAAGCTCCTCTTAGTGGTGGCATTAGAGGAGTTGCTCCGTCTCATGTAACAGAAGGCGGATCCACTAATGGCACTAAAACTCCTGTTATTGGTGTCATTGTAGGAGTTTCTCCCATCAAAGAAAGTGGAGCCACTATTGGCACCAAAGCTCCTCTTAATGGCGTTTTAAGACCAGCTCCTCTACGTGAAGGTGAAGCAACTCTTGCCACTAACAACACTGGAAAACCTAGTGTTTCCGTTATGGGAGTCGGTACCAACGTACAAAGCGAAGTTCTTTTTACTACTAAAAACTTTGAAACGAGATTTGTCATCAATGCAAAGGTGAGTGAAGATGGTAGCAACGGTGGGAGTGGTGCAAAGCCTTGAAACATTATAAAGCGTAAGTGATCATGCTTAGGCTTATATGTACGTATAAATATTCTCTACAAAGTCACATTAATCTCTTTTGTATGACAAAACAAATAATTTAGAGATTGTGACTTTCTATTTCTTCATTTTAATTTTCAACATTATAAAAAGAGTTGGCTACCCGATACCCCGCAAAGGTTTAAAGTCTTATGTGTAAATCAAATATCAATAAATATTTCCATATTTTGTCTTTTGTAGGATTTTTTATTAGAACTTGTGTCAATAGCTTTGGTACAAGAAACTTGGACCGGGCGCCCTTTTGTTGTTGTAGATTTCTATCAATTTATAAGATTTTGTCATTTGAATTTACCATATTCAGGAAATTCTCGAGTGTAAAAAAACGTTATCTCTAGGTTTAAAGAACTTCATGAAGTTGCTAACTTAAATTGCTCGAAAAAATTCTGTGTGGAAAGTGAGAACAGGGGATTCTACAAGAAAACATTTTGTTTCCGACGAACTTAATGGTCGGAGAATTTCTAAATTACGAGGAACTTGAATACGCTTGAATAACCATTAACCAATATAATGCACCAAGAACCACATGTTCAAGTCTCGAAGATAATGTTTAGCATACCAAGAGATGACGTTGGAGTCTAATAAAAATATTTTTTAATACTGAAGAAAATTAATATAAGATCATAAATAATGCATTTATTATATGTTTTAAATAAAGCCATTACAGACAAAAGAGTAGCATTTCATAGTAATATTTAGAGGTGATTTTATTTATGAACACAAAAGAGATTGTGAGATTGTAGTTTTAAGGATATTATTAATAGGATTGATCAGCAATATGCATGAGAGCACCTCCCGCTCAATTCTTGTTCCCTTTGCGGCCTTTCTTCTCAGAGGAAGTGCCGTTCACAATGGAGCCGGAACCTACTGTACCTTTTGCACGTGCAGCAGCAGCTTTCCGGTTCACTGCAGCTGACGCATTTCCTTTAGCGTAAGAACCACTTTTAGAAGAAACTTTTGCCTTGCGACCCTTGGCAATGACTTGTCCGTTAGTATATGTGGAGCAACCTTCGTTGCATTGGCCCCTGGACCTTTGGGATTGTTAAAACCACTAGTATAGCTAGAGACGTAAGAGGTGCTGTCAGTTGTGCCATAAGCAGAAAGCTGAGCTCCAATGCCTTTGGTAGTAGTTTTTGGAAGAGAGGTTCCTAATTTGGTCTCCTTGGACACATCTTCGACCTGCCTCACGGTGAGTTAACTCGTACGTTATAAGCATAAAGCATTTAACTATATTGGTATCAAAATCTACATTCATGTTAATTCAAAATAATATTTTTCGTCTACCAAAATATATCCATATAAACATGCGATTGATCTTGAGCAAGAGAGGTGTTAAAATATCTTGGTATGACTATTAGTTGAAATTTGACTAATGAAATTTAAGAATGTATATTTATTGTAAGAAATGCTCACGTATCTCTTTTGATAAAGAATGCTCACGTACCTTAATAAATACATGTGCATCGAGTTTGTGTGTATATATAGATGGCTATGATCTGGGAAGAAGCACACAACACAACTCACCACAAACATACAATTTAATTCCAAAAGATAAAAACAATCAAAAGATGAATGCCACAAAGTTTGTTGTGCTTCTCGTGATTAGCGTTTTGTGTGCCATTGTCACCGCAAGGCATGTCGAAGAAGTGTCTAAAGAGACCAAATTAGGCACCTCTCTTCCAAAAAGTACTACCAAAGGCATTGGAGCTCAGCTTTCTGCTGCTGGTATTACTTCCAGCAGTAGTGATGTCTATAGCTCTGCTACTGGTTTCAACAATCCCAAAGGTCCAGACGCTAATGCATACGAAAATGGCTACACAAGTACCAGCGGACAAGTCATTGCCAAGGGTCGCAAGGCAAGAGTTTCTTCTGCAAGTGCTTCTACCGCTAAAGGTGATGCTAAAGCTGCAGTGACTCGCAAAGCTGCTGCTGCACGAGCAAATGGTAAGGTAGCTTCGGCATCAAGGGTGAAGGGTTCCTCTGAGAAGAAGAAGGGCAAAGGAAAGAAGGGCAAAGGAAAAAAGGATTGAGCGTGAGGTGATCTCATATTCTCATGCATGCGAATTCCTCAAACCTATATATAAATAATATCCTAAAAACTACAAACTCACAATCTCTTTCTTGTTCATAAATAAAACCAGAGATTGTCTTACGTAATTACAAAAGGAAAAGAAAAAAAAAAAACATTTTCCTTTTGAAAAGCTCAATTCTACAGATCCTCATAAACATATCTAAAAACCTTATCCGTGTTATGTTTCCCGACTAAACTGATTTTTTGTGGCCTTTGCTAAAACACGATAGTCACTCATGTCGTCATGTCGTCTAGCCTACTGTGTTACAAATTGATTAGGCACATACCCAACATTAACTCTTCGGCATATTCACTGTCCCAACATGAATATCAAGTTGAATGGAGCCTACTCATTTCGATTTTACATTTACGGCATCTCCAAGTAAGATATGACCCTTTCCATAGGTGTTTCATTCTTATCTTTCTATCTAACAAAGTTGATGATGGAGTCTCCAGCGTTTCATCTATCAAGATTTCCTTGAGCCCCAACACCTAAATGAGCAAACCTTCTACAACAGTAATTAATCGCCTTTACCATCAAATCGATCTATTTTGATTTTTCTTTTTCGTCACGCACACCAAGAACATGTGGCTCTGATACTAGCTAGCTGTTAAGATTTAAGAACGAAACACTCACCAAGAACCGTGAACCACGAGACTGATTGGGAGATAAGTGAGTATCGCGAACGGTGATATATCGAGAAAGAGAGGAAGAAGTCACAAGAAAAAAGAAACAAGAATAAGTGTGCAACGGACGATTTTATGTTTTCAAATCCTTTTAAGAGGAGGATCATACGTCTACGATAGAAATACCATGTAATTCAGTTTACTTTGAGATGTTACATGTTACAAGAGATATGAGGAGCTCAAATAGATTATCTTCCTTTTTTCTATATTTGGACGTCATTTAAAAAGACTATTAAAGTCGTAATTATTGCATTTATTTTATTTAACAATAGACATCACACAAAGAGTAGCACTTTCATCATAATTAATAAAGGTGGCAATCTCTAGTCTTATTTATGAATACAAAGAGATTATTGTTGGGTTTGTAGAGTATTATGATATATAGGCGGAGAAATGAGCATGATCACCTCACGGTTTAGGCCCGGTGCTGCCAAATGCAGTAGTAATGCCACGTCCAAAACCATTTCCTTTGGCGGTTGCACCTTTGCGACCCGCTACAGCATTAGCTTGGCCTAGACCGAAAGCAATACTCCTAGAAAAAGCTGTTGCGTTGGGACCCTTTGCAATGACATATCCACTAGTAATTCCGGAGCCGCTTCCAATTGCATTGCTGCTGGAACCTTTGCGACCCTTTATTTTAGCATCACCAAAGCCATTGCCATCACCTATAGACTGAGTATAAACAGTAACTGTAAATTCAGCTCCAACGCCTTTGGTAGCTTTGGGAAGAGAGACGCTTAATTCGGTCTCTTTGGATCTTTTCTCGAGTTGCCTAATTGCACCAACATTGACACATACAACTCCAATCAAGAGAAGTACAACAAACTTAATAGCATTCATCTTTATGTCTCTCCTTTTTGTTTTCTAATTAAGATGTTTTTTTTTCAAGTGTGTTATGATGTGTTCCTCCCACATCGCAGCCTCTATGTATATACACATGAAATTATTAGGATATGAGTTCGTTTCTTACAAGAAAAGATATATACTTTAATGCTATAGTTAATATTTTAACATATAACTACTAGTCTTTCCTAGATGTCAAATTAATGTTACCATCTAAACACGTCTAGCCAAAATCTATCTCCATTATAAAAATTTAAACATGTTTACATTTTGAAACTAGATATGCTTCTAAACTGTCTTGTGATTTAATTATGTGACTATCAAATATTTAATTAGTTGTTTTGTGTAACGTAAGAGTATACCGGTGTCGTGATTTTTTTTTTTACTTAATTCCATTTTAGATTACTTTCACTAAAAGTCTAAAACAAAAGGTCAAAGGATTGCATTTAACTCTTATGAATTGAGATATCTAAAATAACACAGTTTAGACTAATTACATACTGTTTACTGTATGTATGAATCGCGATCTAAAATACTGCATTGTTTCCTTAATTTTCATAGATATTCTCTATAAATTTTTTTCTTTGTGAAAAACCGGGAAATAATTCTCCCTGATTTAATTAAAAATAGAAACGAAACAATTTTACATAGAAATTCGTCTTGGAAACAGGATCTAACAACATCTTCCCTCATATATATTAATCGGAGCAACCTCCACCAAAACTAAAATAAAAACATAAAATCCTAAATGTAAAGAGAACTTAGAGTTAGCTAATATGTCTGCAAGGTAATTAGATTGTTTATATACATGTGAAATATGGACAATTTAATTTTAATTTACAAAAAAATCATAGTACAACCGTGTCAGGAAAAACAACGGTTGTTGATTTTGCAAAAGGGTAAAAGGCCTATTATTATTTTTTAAACAAAATTCATTAAAAGATTTTGACATTTTTGTTGGTTTTGCCAAAAGCTCAACAAGATATTGAGACGGTTTTTGTAAATAACCAACTCTGAATTCACCTAAAACTCCAAACACGTAATTCTCTGTTCCAAAGCAATGTATAGGCCATCGTAAACTCCACAAAGCTCCGCTAACGGTGTCAAGCATCGCCCTACATTTAACCCAAGCCCTCCACATCAATCCCTTTCACCAGTTCTCAACACGTACACCACCAGCGGTAGCCAGCCCGGATTTCCATATGATGCACCATATGTATAAGGTTTAAACGAGCCTGCTTGTGGAACCACCCAACCTATCATCTATTCCACCATACCGCTGGCCCTATATGCTTCCCACACGCCGCATTTGCTGCATATACCTTCTAAGCCAAGTCCCGAGTCCTTGAGAAACCTCACGCTATCCTTCCTTACCCTATTCGCCCCAAAGACATTCTCTACCATAAATGAAACTCACTGAACATTATCTTTGGATATTTCTCAATTGCTTTATTTTTCGTAATGATAGTTTTCATTAATAAATACGCAGGAGTGATTTGGGTTGCCGATAGCTTAAATTAGTTGTATTTAAATCTTAATTAGTAATTATATCCAATTCTAACATTATTAGTATTTAAAAGTACATTCTGAATAAATATATCAAATATGTGTAAAATTAGGAGATACCTGGTTTATCCAATATATACAACTAGATTTTAACCCGCGGTATACCGCGGGATGATTTATTTTTTAAAAGTAATATATATTAAAACTTGCAAATTTTATTTTTATAAAATATTTATATTTT